>Ga0307511_10005385_pt1 | contig 13027 bp, 10 predicted proteins | sample 13_EM_MG_FD_200266 | JGI IMG/M metagenome (GOLD analysis project Ga0307511, IMG submission 200266) | Populus trichocarpa ectomycorrhiza microbial communities from riparian zone in the Pacific Northwest, United States - 13_EM | ecosystem: Host-associated > Plants > Roots > Unclassified | place...
ACACAAGTAAACAAAAAAGGATAAAAAAAAACTTGGGGGTATGATCAGGTTAGGGGAAATTCAAAAAACCCAATAGGGCTAGCTACATAAATCTTTTTCTAGAAAAACAGAAAATGGAAAGCAAATTTTTTAAATCCTTAAATGTATTTTGAGAACTCAAGAGATAACTGAGAAAGTTGGTATAGGCCTGCATTGTGAATACTGAGTAGTGGTCATAACACCTTAGTAAGGGTACCTATACAATTACAATGATGAATATAGGAGACTCGAAAGCTCACAATAAATAAGGCAAAAGTGCCTAAATAATAGGATGGGCAAAGGTCATTTGACCTCATTAAATGAACATCCCTTTCCTAAAAATCAAGTCCATAGGTTGTAGCTCGAGTAGGCTAAAGCAAAGGAACCGTGAATGTTTGCTATAAAAATTGAAGCTTTAAAAGACAGATTCCATGAAGAAAGAAGACCTATGTCTCTAAGGTAAATATTTATACATATTAACCCCAAAACATTGCATATTTATTCTTATAAGGAATCCAAGAAAAGAATTCTTGAGAAATTTTAGTAATTTCCAGCAAAGGAAGATTATCGAAGGTTTAGCTCCTGCCAATACAAGAACAAAGAAAGCTTAATTTTTAAAAGATGAGATCGTGAGATAACTTTAAGGTTATGTTAATGCAACTTTTAAAGTATATCTTTTTTAGTGCGCTTTTAATCCACTTACTTTTAGACAACATCTTTAAGACCATCACCTTTTAGAATGTGCCTTTGAGCCCTCGCCTTCAAGTGACTGTGTTGTTTAGCAAGTTAAACTACATGAGATTATACATACATTTAAAAATATGCCCCATGAAACATGGAATGTGAGATTTTTATTTTTCATGTCTTGGTTCAAAATTGTTTGGTTTCCTTAATTTAAGAATTGCTTGAATGACTTGTTTGTCACCTTACAAAAGGGTGTCTAAATACCGTTTTAAGCAAACATCAAATTATTTCTAAAATTAAAAAAAAACTCATGATTATTTTGGAAAAAGGATTTTTTACAAAACTGATGTGGTCAAAATGTTTTGAATAGGGTATTTGATCAGTTATGAAAGTTATTTTATGAGTTTTAAAAAGGTGGTGATTGTCACACGTGTGCAGCGTCGCGATGAATGCGTCCACTCTTTGGTATCTGAGTAATCGGCAAATGGGGAAGACAAGGATTTCTTATCTTTTATCAGTGGAAAGAGGGAATCAGAGTCGCCACCTAGTATTTTGGTCACTAGGAACCCTAACTGGTTTTATAGATCAGACACGAGGACTGATTGCATAAAGGGAAGATATTAGCATCCCAAATATGTCTTACTTAAGGTAAACTGCATTGTTTGATTGTCTGATATATGCTTAGGTGTTGTCATGTTTTCTAATTGTTAGTTTCTATAAGTTTTAAGAAAAGTCCTCCTCAGTAAGGAGATCCTTATTTTATCGGGTAAAAACCTAAGCGTTCTAAAAGAAAACAAAATATTTGTTTTGGTATTTTTTTTTTTGAAATATTGGCCTAATTTTCATGGCTTTAATAAATTAGTTATTAAAGCCCTAACATGCATGTTCATACATATAATGTTTTGGATTTTTTTTGTATGAAAATATGATATGAATATTTCTTATATTTTTGAGAGACATGGTTGTACAGATGAAAATAAAACATTTTTTTTTGTTTCTTTTTTATTTTTTATGTTTCGAAAAAAACCAAGTATTTTAATATCAGATTTGTATCTTTATAATATATAAATACAAACTGATCTTAATCAAAAGAGGTAGAAAATTCTACAAGAAAATCATAAATTTTTTGAAAGGATTTTTGGAATTTTTTTATATATAATAAAATATTATTATATTATAAATATATAATGGGATAGGCTTGGCTCAATTATATGGGTTGAGCCCACCCTGACTGGGCCAAGATTCAGCCCAAAAGAAATTGGGTCGAGACAAGCCCAAGAGGAAAATGGGTTGCAACCGGCCAAACAGAATTGGGTCGAGGTCGGCCTCAAAAAACACCGGGCCAATATTGGGCCAAAAGATGAATTTTTTTATACATAATATAATATTATAATATTATTAAATTATAAATTTATAATGGGATGAGTTTGGCCCAATTATATGGGTTGAGCTCGCCCTGATAGAGCAACAGGAAATTGGGCCGCGACCGGCCTAAAAGGAATTGGGCCAAGGTCGGCCCAAAAGAGCACTGGGACAATATTGGCCCAAAAGATGGGTTGGGCTGATGTCTGCCCAACATACTTTTCTCAAGGAGAATTGGGTCAGACCTGGCCAGACATTTTGGTCTGGGTTGGTGCTGATTCAACCCAAGAATAATGCAACAGTTTACATGTTACATGAATAATGGAGAGTGAATTATAATTCACTCTTCACTGTACATTAGCATAACAATGAAGCAGGCGGGGGGGTTGAGGAAGAGAAAGGGAGGCTAACCTGACGATGGCGTTGGTGGCGTTGTGGGGCGACAGACGGTGGTGTTGCTGTTGTTTTCTTTTTTATGCAGAGGCACCAATTTCTTCTTTTTCTTTGTTTTTCTTTCTTTTTCTCTGTCTTTTTTGTTTCTATTTTTTCTCTCTCTCTCTTGTTTATGTTCTACCTTCTCTTGTCCTTTCTTTCGTGTCTTCCTTTTTCTTTCCTTTTCTCCCTTTTCTTTTACTATTTTTTCCTTGTTTTTTTTCCTTTCTGCTTCGATTTCCCTTCTCTTTCTGTCTTGTTTTTCTCTCTCTCAAAATCTCCCTCCCCTTCCTTTGTCTCATCCTCTAGTATTTACAATGGGGGAAAGGGGAGATAGCCACCCTACCTTATCCAATCACGCTTAATGGGTAGGGTGGCCACTGGGCAATTACCCGCAGGGCTTGTCCCCTCTGCCATTTTCTTCTTGGCAGACCATTGGTGGGGGTCTTGTCGGTTTTGGGTTCTCGGAAGAGAAAGGGAGAGAGGTGTTACAGGGGATAAAATCTTCTTCTTCCTCTGTTTATGCGCTTTAGGCGAAGAAAAAGAAGATGCATAATGTCATACAAAGCAACAATGTTTTGAACATCTTTTTTTTAAAAAAAAAAAAAAACAAGAATAGTGCATGAAACGACGTCATTTTGAACAAAACGCGTTGTTTCATTTAAAAAAAACAATGTCAAAGAAAGCCTTATTTCCAAATTAATCCTTATTTTTTGATTTGTTTAATCAAGTCCTCAATTGCAATTGCATCCTTGCAAAAATTCAAATGTCAGCCCTGATGTTGGTAGCCTTTTTCAATTTGGTCCTTGGTCTTAGATTTATGCAATTTAACCTCTAATTGATCACCAAACTTTCAAATTTCTTAAATTTGGCCCTTAATTCTCGTCAATTGGGTTCCTAGAGTTTGACGCCTTTTGTAAAGTGGCATTTGACTGTGAATTTCTTCAATTTAACCCTTAATTGACCTTAAAACTTTGATTTTCTTGCAATTTTCCCCCTAATTTCAACAAATTAGGTAAAAATTAAATTTGGTCTTTTGAAATTCCAATCTTGTCAATTAAACCTAAATTGGGCTCCCAAACTTAATTTTTCACCAATTAAGCCCCTAATAAAATTAATTTGACCCATTTAAAATATAATTAAGTCCTTGCACTTTATTAAATCCTTCAATTGGACTCAAATTAATTCTCAAACATAATTAAAATTTAATTTGCCTATGATTAAATAATCAAATTGACCTATTAAAAATTTAATTATGCCCTTGGACTTAATTTCTATGCAGATTCATCAAATAATCATTTAATTTGACCTTTAAGCTACATTATTTATTTAGTTTTAGGTATAATAGGGTACAATTAGGCTTCAAATTTCATCCAAAATTGCAGCTTGGTTTTCCTATATGTTTGAGATCCTCGACTTGCTTTTTTCACGTCGTCAATCTTTATTTTATTTTTTATTTTGGAAGAAAAAGAAGTGAATTTGGGAATAACAAAAAAATAGGTTATGACAGAGACTACCTCTTAGCATCTTGCGTGGAACATTTTAGGGTTCGATCATTTCTACCAATGTATTTATCCAATCATGGACAATAATATAATGCAAAGTTACTACTTTTACAAAAACATTTTTTTATTTTAAAACAACAAAGAGATTAAAAAGACATATAATGCAATCCCAAAACCTTTGACGAACTTATGGTGTTAGAAGAAAAACATTATGAACTTTGATTAACCAAATAAGTATTAGAAACAATCTTTTGATGAGGGTTTGAAGAGGGCCAAGGGGTATATACATAGTAAACTTCTCAGTATTGGCTTTCATATGTGGGGGCTTGCTTTCAAAGCAAAAGGTTCATCCTAATAGATCGATTAACTGAGCCATCTCTATTTTCAAATAGTCATCTTGCTCTGTCCATGCTGAACTCTCCAATTTGCTTCTTATAGATCTTGGTAGGGGTTGATGTTTAGGGGTAGGCCTATATTTCTCCTTCAAATGAAAAATATGCAATATTGCAAAATAAATATGAGATGGTTGGAGAAAATAAAGGTAAATTAAATACAAATTCGCCCTTCAAGGTTGAAAAATGGTTGTCATTTGATGTCATTATTACACCAACAAGGGAATTCATAGTCATCTCAGTCAATTTGTAATTATCCAAACTCTTATAGAATTTATGTGACAACCATATACTACTAAAAAGTCCTAAAATCCAGGATTCTACATGTCGGGCTTTCTTTGATGCAATTTACATATGACATATACAACCTATGGATAGATTCTATTCATTAAGTGAGCATGAGTATGTTTTTTTACCTAGTCTTAAAAAGATCTTAGATCTACCCAGGGATGGTTTTTATAAAGATAGTATGGGGGCGTTGCAAAGAATAGTTAAGGCATTTATACCCACAATTACCAAGCAGGTACTCATATATGAGTTGGGTATTTAACAAATTTGAACCCTGACCAATGGTCATAGGACAAACTATTAATCCTTCACCTAACCTAAAAGCTTGTGTGTGCTTTCAAAAATTAAAGTAGGTGATACATGGGACATTAATCCATATCCAATATACAATGCATGTGCAATATATAAAAAATTAACACATAAAAAAGAATGCATGTTTTAATCCTCCTCCTAACCTAGAAGCTTGTGTGTGTTTTCAAAAATTAAAGTAGGTGATACATGGGGCATTAATCCATATCCAATATACAATGCATGTGCAATATATAAAAAAATTAAAGCATAAAAAATAATGCTTGTTTATAATAATAATAAAAAACAATTAGATATACAGACTAAAAAAAATATAACACAACAATTAGATAACAAATGAAGCTTAATCTACGAGATTTTCTTAATGGAGTGGTCATTCTATCGCACGAGTGCAGTGTCACATTGATCATCCTCCTGAATTAGTATTTTTTATGATGGGTCAAAAGAACAATGAATTCTTGTACTTTATCAGTTAAAAGGTTTGGAGTCACCACCTAGTATTTTGGTCACTAGAAACCCTAACTGGTCTTCAAAGTCTGGATAAGCTGCATTGTTTATTGTTTGATTACTAGGTAAATGTTTTGTTTTTCTAACCATTAGCCTGTCTATTAGTCAAAACAAGTCCATCCTAGTAGAGTGAATCATAACTTTACGGGTCTACCCTAACCATTCTGAGGCCCAACCATATTTTTTTTCATTTTACTTCTTTTAGTATCGTAAACATATGTAAGTTTGTATTTTCTCAAGTTAAAAGGTGAGAAAAGATGGTTTTATTTACATGCCAAATTTGTCATTTTGCTTTTATTTGAAAAGGCATTTTAGATACTTATATAAGACTAGACAAAATATTTTTTTAGAATTTTTAAAATTCAGGTCTAGTTCCCCATATAGACTTAATAAGCTTTTTATTAAATCCATGAAGCATGCAAAAATATAAAACTATGTTTATATATATATATATATATATATATATATATATATTGTTTAGAAATGCTAAATCATGAAAATAATTATTTTTAAGAAAATGCAAACTATGATTTTTTGGACAAAACTTTGCCGTATGCAATTAAAACATTTGTTTAATTAAAATTTTTATTTTTTTTACCATTTATTTAACACATGCTAATAAAATAAAATAAAATAATGCAACACACACATTATTTTTCTTACTATTGTTTTATTCACACACTACAATTGCATGCTTACAAACAACCCAAAATTCAAAATTTACCAATAATTCAAACACACACATTAAACATCTAAAATTTGTAAAATAAACCTTTCAAATATCAAAATAATATGGAGAAGTTGTTGGAAACTCAAGAACCATATGAAGATTTTGGGATTGCATGAACAATGGCAGTGTATGTTCTCCTCGCGCCACTACCATGTCAATACGTGGAACCATATGTCGTCATCATTAAGAAGAGAAATCTGGTGGATTAGGAGATGTTTCATCTTCTTTTCCACGAAGAATCTCACCACCACCTAAAAAAAAACACAACAAACAATTGATTATATCTCTTTTTTTCCTTCTTCTCGGGTTCAAAGCTATTGCGATTTGTTGTTGTGATGATGGTCAAAGATGGGAGAGTAATGAGTCGGTGGTTAAGGTTGTCATTGGTGTTGCCGTGGAGTTGGGCTTTCTAGTGTGGAGGAGAACTTGTCATTACTGTTGATGATGGGGAGCTGACTGATGGCATGGGGAGATAAGTTGATGTTTGAAGAAATCAAGAAGGTAGTGGGAGTCTATAAGTTGCAAGGATGTGAACTAGAGGGTTTAGGAGGATGGCTACTGCTAGAAGGAGCTATTATACTTTTAATTAAGCCCCTGATTATGTTAATTTAGCATTTTCAAGTTTCAATCCTATCTCTAATCTTTCAATCTTTGTGAATTGATCCAAATTAGGTCTGTAAATTTTATTTTTTATTCAATTAAGTCCTTAATTAAGCCAATTAAAGGCATTAAAAGTTTCATTAAGTCCCTGAACTTAAATAATTATTCTAATTTTAGCCAAATTGACTTTCCAGCTTAATTTTGCTTTTGATTAAACCCTAGATTAAATCAATTAGGCTCGTCAAGAGTTCAATTAAGTCCTTGAACTTAATTAATTTGCAAGTTTTCCCCCATTCTTTAATATCCTTCTTTAATTTGATCCTACATTCTCATTGTTTTCATCAATTAGGCCCTCCATTATTGCAATTGAATTTCCAACCTTTTCCACTTGGTTCAATTTGGTCCTTTAACTTTCAATTTGAATGATTGAGTCCCTTTTTCCATTTTTTTATTTTTGAAAAAGACAATGTCAACATCAATTCAATTAGAAAAATTAATCAATGATTTTGAAATTGACATGTTAATATATGAACGCATTGAAAATAAATTATTAAATTTTGAATCCTTTTGAAAAACACTAAAAATGATGCAAATACATCAAGAACATATTTTTTTAATTTTGTTTTTGTTATTTTTTGGTTTTTTATAAAAAATTTTAAAAAAATTAGGTTATGACAAAGGTGAAGTCTCTCTCTATGAGTATCTTACTTAGTCAATAAAAGTATGCCCTTGATATTCTTCACCGAGCATACATGTCTTCTTGTCAACTAGTTGATACTTAATCATCTTCCTCCTCAAAATTGTCAACGGTGTCTGATGTTTTGTACTCTGATTTCATTCAGTTTAGATAAATTATTGATGCTTTACAATATTTTACTTTTACCAAGCCTAATATATGTTATGTCGTGAATAAGGTGTGTCAATTCATGAATGCTCTCATTGAGGATCATTGGATAGCTATTAAACACATATTGTGTTATCTTCAGGCTATGACTTCATATGATTTACACATCACTCGAGGTTCATCCTTTTCTTTTCATGGCTTCACTAATGCTAATTAGGCAAGTTGTATTGATGACTATAAATTTATTGGTGGGGTTATCTTGTGTATCTAAGTAATACTCATGTTTCGTGGAAGTTTGGGAAACAACAAATTGTCGTGTAGTCCTTCATTGATGGTACAATTGAGATTTATGGATTTGCTTTTTATTGTCAAAACTTCAGCTTCTCAATCCTTCTATTACTACATTGTGGTGTGATAATTTAATAGCTACCTATTTATATGTAAATCCAATTTTTCATATTCGTACTAAACATGTTAAGGTTGACTATCATTTCATTCATAGTAGAGTTGTTAAGATGGAGATTCATGTTTGGTTCATCTCTTTCAAGGATTAACTAGCTGATATTCTAGCCAAACCACTTCCTTATGCTTTCTTTGCTCATCTTCGGTCCAAGTTTCGTGTGGAGTCTTCACCTTTAGCTTTAGGAAGCTTATATAGAAAGTGTGTTTGCTATGACAATTACCTTGTATTTGTACATGCCTTATATGTATATCTATCTTATATAGTGTTGTTATCATTGTTAATGCATTCCATTATATTATTATTATTATTTTACACAATCCTAAGTATATAAATATAAATGATGACGACTACAATTGTAAGCACCTATCATTATGCATACAAACCTATTTCTCTCCATTATCTTAACCAGTTAAAGCCAAGCTACAGATTCATGAACTATGTGTGTTTAATAATACAATGCAAATGTTTTTGTAAAAGTGTATTTGGGCCGAAAGTTTTGATGCTTTCCAAATGATTCTGGCAAAATGTGTTTTGAACAACACTTTCAAACGTAGTACAAACACATAACCCAAACACAACCTAAGCTTTGTTGTTGCCTAATTATCTGCTACCTCGTTTCATTCCCTCATGCATGGCTTGCTTGAAAACAACTGATTTTAGACCATTCCCAAGCTGATTGATGGAGTTAAATAGACTCCGCATCCTCTATGGCATGGAAACTGGATTGATCTTAGATAGCCAAGCAAGTCTGTTTCAAAAGTCCCGTCTACCTCTTGTTTTGAGGGAGATGCGACACTAATCTCCATTGCTTTCTTGGCTGCAGGACTTCTACTTCGTCAGATTTCTTGATCCTTCTTGTTGTTGAAAAATTGCAGGTGAAATGACCTTTTGTGGTCTCTTATGACTCCTCCAATTCTTGGTCTTCCTTGTTTTCCTAAGGATGAACCGTCCACATTTCACTTTGAAAAACCCTGTTGTGGTCTTCGTCAAAGAGTCAGTGCATGTTCGGCTTATAGTTGGATTCTATCAATTCTCGGAGTCTGATTCAAAAGTCATTACCTATGTAAGCAAAATTCTCGTGAAGACTTTTAGCCCAGAAAACAGCTTCATGGAAAATCAAACAGTATGCTATCCCAATCAGGCTTGCAATAATTTAAAAGACAAGTTATTTCTAGCTAGCAAAATGAATCAAAGTTCAAAGCACTACATAAAACATCAAACACCACAAAGAACGCTACCCAAAATGGAGGAGATGGTGGCAATACCAGAGGGCGTGAGACTAATTCTAATGTGAGAGTTACACACCATTTCTACAACTCCGATCAACATATCAAGCCTGGTCGAATTTTATAATTATGTTATTTAATTAAAATAAAATAAAAGAATTAGACTTGTTTTTGTTATTTTAATTCCATACACTTTTTTTATTTGTTTTTTTTATCTTTTTTTATACAAAAAGAGTTACACATGTTTAATTGTTATATAATTAAATAAAAAAATTATAAAAAAAATAATAAAATCTGATAGGGTGTATCATCTGGATTTCAAGTTTGACAGGTTAATCCAGGTTCACTTGAGCTTTCAATTAGATATTTTTATTAATTTTATCTTTACGGTTAATTAGGAATTAAGTTTCATAATTTATTTCAATTTGCTTTATAAGGTTATTATGGTCTTATTACTCAAGTCATGATTTTGATTGACAAACTCAGGTTGATACAGGTTGTTTCAATATACTACCATCTTAATATTAAAAAAACAATATCGTCCAATATATTATCTTCTCAATATTTAAAAAATATATCACCCTGTGTTGGGTTTTGAAATCATGTTTTTTTTCCTCTTAGAAAACACGTTAGTAATGCCTGGATATTTTTTTATGTTAGAAAAAAATTATTCTGACCCGCGTTGCGGTCTAGTACTAACTGAAGTGACATGTTATTCTCTATTTTTAGCATAGTTATAAAATCCAATCCAAAGATTGATTCGGGGCAAAACCCCGATTCACCCGAATTAACCCAAAATATATACATTAAAAAAAAAAGATTAGAAAGATGGTATTTTAAGGGATGAGCTTTACACTAGGTTGATCGGATCAAAATCGATCTAAGTTTTTAATTAAGTCATGCTAGATCACTATTCTTTTTTCTTTTAACTTGAATAAATTTGAGTTACGAGTTAGTAAAGTCTAAATTCATATCATTATACCGGCCAGTATTTTCAGCCGGTGCCCCATTCACTTTCTTCAGCTAGATAATTCAAAACTATTCCTTAACCAATGCTACTAAACATGGTTTTACAATAATTTAACCGATCAAATCATAGTTATCAGATTTGATTTGAATAAAAGTTTATATCACTAAATCACCTAATCAACCCATTAAATTAATGATATACCATATTAAAAATAATTTATTTATTTATTTTCCATGTAAGTTCATGCCATGTTCTAGCGTCTTCAGCTTTGCAAATTAAGTTTACATAACTGGGTTCAAATTTCACAACCGGCCGCCCTCCATCGCCCTCTCATCTCTTCTCTCTCTCTCTCTCTCTCTCTCTCTCTCTCTCTCTGTTTTGTCTCTAATAGTTTAGTACTTTTGGTGGATGTGAAACATCTTTGATGCCTGTTGACTAATAGGAATGATATGGACCAATATGAACGGAGAGTGACAGTGTGTGAATATAATTATTACACTTCGAGTTTTCTTCTCTCTCTTTCTCTGTTCCTTTTATCATCGTTCTTTCTTTTCTTTTGCTTTTTCTTTTTCTTTTTTAATTCGCTACCGCAAATTAATTTACGTAATTCTTGCAAATTAATTCGGGTTGATGACAGTGAAAGGATGTCAATGTGTGGCTACATAGAACCAGGGGCATATGATCAATGAAAACATATTAAGTAGGGACGCGTGATACTATTACAAAATTCACCACTTTTTATGGTTTATTTCTCCAATGAGATAAAAGTCATCCCTAGTATAATCATTCGAAAGAAATTCATCATTGTTTTTTTTAATGGACACTATCTTATATCATAGAGTTAATAATTAGGAGATTAAAGTTAGAAATCAGTAATTATTACAGCAAGCAAAGGGACCGAAATGAATGAGAGTTGTCACTATGAGCCTAGCTAGACGGATGTTAGCCGATGAAATTTAAAATATTTTGATATGGCATGATACTTGGAGGATATTCCAATTCATTACAAAATCTAGGTTCAAGCTGACAGTTTTTGATATATTAATGTTCTCGAATCCAATACCAAGTAAAAAGTTGTATTTCATAAACTAACTGAAGCAAGAGGGATTTGTGCTGTAAAGTTGTTTGTTCCACAAGAAGTTCAAGGATGAAAGTTGATCGTGAAGCAAGAACATATTCCGGTCGAATTTACATGTTATAAATGTCTAGCTAGTTGGTTTTGTTCTCGTTGCTCGATCACCATCAATCAAAAGCAAGAAAGTTGCCACAATTGCAGAGACGTGGGTTCTGGACCATGACATAGAACTTATAACCATGCACGGGGATGGAACAGAAAATGGGATAGAATAAAAAGGTTTAAAGGAATAGGCAGCGGAGGAAATACATTCAAAATAATGCTCATTGTACTTCAAGGATCTGCTTTTACTTTTGATTTGATTTGTACTGCTACGACCTCCCTTGCTTCTTTTATCTCTTCTTTTCTTTTTCTCTCCATTTATACTTTAATAAAAAAGGATACGGCAATTGCAAAAATAATGGGAACGAAAGATGGATGATTTAGTGTAAACTGGAAACCAATTGAAGAAACACATATAGTCATAGACCGTCCTTAAGGAAAAACATGCATTTTCATGTAATTAAAAAAAAGGGGAAAAACATGCATGCTTTCACCACCGGCCTGATTTAGAACATGTTTTTACTTTCCATTGTGGGTGTTCTTCCCACTTGTCCATTTACATAGATTGACTCAAGTACATATGTAAAGACATGTGAAATTGTAATAATAAAAAAAAAACTAGGTTGGCAAAAAATGGTTTTGATCTTATTTGAGCTTTGTTGTATTCTTAGCTCGAATGTGCTCTATTTTATTTCTTCAATGACCGGATAGCAGCATTAATTCGTCCATCGTATAGCCGACTGTGTATATTTGTGACATCCTATCTATATTGTGTTCTTAGAAGTAATAATGAAAAAATAAATAAAAAGAGAGAAAGCAATCAACAAGAAAAAAAAAAAATTAACTGAGAAAGTAATAGTGAAAAAAAATCAAATAGAGAACGAATTGTAAAAGAATGATATGGTGAGAGAGATATGGATCATAATAAAATATTAAAGGGAGAGAGATAAGGGTAAAAATGTGAAAAGGAATAAATGAGAGGATGCGAGAGGGAGGAATTTTTGGAACTAAAAGAGATATAAATGGAAATCCTTGAATCACAATATCTACCTATAATAAAACTAAATAATATAGAGAGAAGGCAATAAAGAAGAAGAAAGAAAAGACTTCTAAAATAAGAAATTTAGAAAAAAGAAAAAGAAAAGAATGAAAACAATATTAAAAAAAAACCCATTACATATTTTTATTATAATATTCAATTTAGATCAACTAAAGCTTCTAAAACAAAAATCCTGAAACGATATCATTTTAGTTTTTTTATATAATAACATTGTTCTGAAAAAAATTCTTTATTGGCTCAACCGAGGTTACATTACATTATTAAAAAAAATAGATTTTTATTTTTTTGCGGCAATTTTATTGAGAACAAAAAAAATTGGGAAAACTTTTGCATAGAACATTTAAGTTTCCAAGGAAAAATAACCCTTTATGTATATTTATTTTGTAGTTATTTTCTAATTTGTTTTTTTTTAATTAAACATCCCAATGTAAAACAAGAAAAGAAATTCAAAAAACTGAAT
>Ga0307511_10005386_pt1 | contig 13026 bp, 7 predicted proteins | sample 13_EM_MG_FD_200266 | JGI IMG/M metagenome (GOLD analysis project Ga0307511, IMG submission 200266) | Populus trichocarpa ectomycorrhiza microbial communities from riparian zone in the Pacific Northwest, United States - 13_EM | ecosystem: Host-associated > Plants > Roots > Unclassified | place...
GTAGAGGTCTTTCGCGAGAGAGAGAGAGAGAGAGATGCGAGGGGAGATGGAATCCCTCGCTCGCTTACCTGCCCTTCCTTTGTCTCGTCTGCTTGCTTCTTGTTCTGCGTGCCACGTTCACCAGCGAACTAAAAAACAATATTAATTTAGTCCTCCTTCTCTTATTATTTCTTTAATATAGCCATTCTATTATTTTCTTAATTTATTTGGTCCCTTTACTCGTGAAAAATCCCTAATGTGGTCTTTCTGTCTAATTTTTTTAGCAATTTTTCATTAGCGTATGGCAGGTGACGGTGAACTCACATGTCAGAATAAGCACGACATCCTAAACAAATCAATGTTGCTAATGCCTACAAATATAAAAGAGCAGATTAGAAGATGGAAAATTGCTGTAAGCCCTAGCGTTGAACACCTTTCCTGTGTTTTTCTCTGGTAAATTCGATAGTCATTATTTGTTTTTTATTTGAAAATTATTAAAATAATATTTTTAACATTAGCATATTAAAATGGAAAAAAATAAAATTTTAATAAATCAATGATTTCAACCCCATTTTCAGACAATATCGTGAAATCATGTCACTTCAATCACCTTCTGTAATGTAACAGTGCTCAGCGAGACCATCACCCTTGAGCAAGGTCTGTTACTTGCACTTGGCATCTGGGAGTGCACTAGTTTTAAATTTTGGTTATTTTTTAAAACTATTATATTTTAAGTATATTTTATAATTTTGATATATGGTTAAAAATAAATATATAAAAAATTATTTTAATATATTTTTAAATAAAAAATATTTTTAGACAACATTTTATACTATAAAATCAAACACACGCTGTTGAAAAATCATAGGAGCATCAGTAGGTGGATTCCATCGAGGTTGGGCTAGTCCTACCCGGGCATCGGATGGGTTTGTGCATCCCTGAATGAGCGTAAGCTACACGGGCTTTCTTTCGCAGGTTAGTCAGTTTGGTCTTGGGATAAGGAAAACTTACTCCTTTTTATGGGAAACCCGAAGACGGGTTGTGGTTAGCTAATGGGCTTCGCACTGGATCCATCCACTAAAGTGCTTGTTAGCATTATGATTGAAAGCATATTTAGGTATGTTTTAAAAGTGTATTTAATTTAAAATTTTATAAAATTAATATTTTTTTGATAGTTTTTTATATGTGTTTATGTATCATATAACTAAGTTAAAAAATATATTATGTCATTATATTAGATTTCAAGAGCTAGATCACATATTGATGGATTAATTAAAGTTGATGAGGTTGAATTTAATATATTATTGTTTTTATATTTATTTTTTGTTTATGTTCAAAGAATCTATTTAGATAGCACGACAATTAACATAAGTAAATAAAACTATTTGGATTTGGCATTACCTTCCATCATCCTTTCTAATTTGCTGTTAATTTAGCTTTCCAATTGTTGACTCAATCATCAGTCAACATCTTGATAATGACTTTTCGTTTTGGAAATTATTTTAATTATTTTATTATTTTTTTAAATTAACGTGGTGTTCGGGCAGCTTGCGCGCACCTCGACTAATCCCACGGGTCCTGAAATTAACGACCATATAAGTCTCCAGTAACCCTGAGATTTGTGGGACTCAAACTGGTAATCTCTAAAAATTAAATTCATGATCTGACTATTTAAGCTATACGTCAATGAACAGGCTACATAAGTAAATAAAAGTACTTGAATTTGGCACTATGGTACATCATCCTCACATGGCACTTAATCATCAGTCAACATCTTGATAATGACTTTTTTGTTTTGAAAATTATTTTAATCTTTTTATTATTTTTTTTAATTAATATGAGTGCCAGTTTCCGTACACATTGACTAATTTTACAGGTCCTGAAGTTAACGACCATGTAACCCTTCAGTGGCCCTGAGATTTGTGAGACTCGAACTGGTAATCTCTAGAGAGCAAACTTAGAACCTGACAAGTTAAGTTATACCTCTCATGGTTATTATTTTTTAATGAACAGGCTAGTCCAATCTTTTTTTTTTTCTGGATAATTTAAACTAACCTCATCAAGAAAATTAAAAATTTATTTGTTTAAAAAACTGTGTACTTAACCAACCTAAAATGAAGTTTTAGTAAAATGTTGAAGCACAGAGTATACTCACCAAACCCAGTCTAAGATTCATGGAAAGACCAATTAATTTGAGTTTATTTAAAAACAACATCATTTAAGTTAGTTTGTTTTTAATTAAATGATATTGTTTTAGATAATTTTTTAAATAAATTATTATATTTGACTCAATTAAATATAACGAGGGCCAATTGAATCTTAAGTTAATCTATCGAGTCTTCTAGGTTTGCCCAACTTGATTAAAAAAACAAACACAATCCGGTTAAACTCGGCAGATCTTCATGTAAACTTGCCGAGCCCAAAAATGAAAATTACAACAATAATAACGTGTTTATTCCCTTCGGTATATTCCTATCTCATGTGATGTCATTCCTAGCAATAACATATTTTATTCTCGTGCCGACGTTTGTTCATCTTCTATTTCACATCTCTAGTTATAAGATTCCGTTCAATACTTGTATAGGAGAATGGTTGGATCAATTCACAATTCATAATCTAATTCTATTTTTTTTATTAAAATAAATTTGTTTTGAGATTTTTCTAATAAAATAATATTTTTTTAGTAAAATAAATATGATTCAAAATAAAACCCGAAATATGTCAAGTTTCAAACTACTAAATTTAGAAATTATTTATTTTTGTATTTTTTTTTATTTAAATCCTGATATTTAAAAATTTGCTGAATTTCAATTAATCTGATTGAGACGGAATGACCTATTAAGAAATAAAACTCTTCCTAGTAATAGTATAGTTCATTTACAATACTCGCATTCAAGATTTTATTTAAAGGAACAAGTGTAGAATAACTTCAACCAATCATTTCTTTTTGCATGTAGTAGTGTATTTAAATTAATGTTTTTTTTAGTGTTTTTAATAATTTTGATATATTAATATAAAAATAAAAGGAAAAAAATATTTTTTTTAATATTTTTTTTTTAAAAAAATAACTTGCACGCCACCACCAAATAGGCAAATAGAATTCAGCTGCTGACCTCATCGTGATTTATAAGTATCCTTTCTGGCAATGATTACATCCTTCGTTGATTATAAACTAATAAAAATTGTAAAAAAAAAAAAAAACATGTACGATTCAAATCTTGTCCTTTCACAGGCTACACAAGTCAGAAGGCAGTGTTTAAGTTGGTTTGAAGGCCCACATCCACAACCGTAAGTTTGCTGGCTTATGATCACAACCGTCCACTTAATTTAATCCAACGACTATAATCACAAACTTATCAAATTTCACAGGCTAGATACATATCATGAGCCGTAAAATCATTTGACGCCAAGCCGTAACAGCGACCTTCCTTCCTCCCTTCCCTGGCGAGAGTAAAAATAACACTAATACCACACCACAGCATAGCATGTCAACTCCCCTCCCCTCTCCTTCTCTAATCGGATCTGCTTATCCTTTCCAAACTCTATCTATCCAATTATTAAATGATTTTTAATCCTTGATTACTCTAATTATTATTATCATTATAATCTCTTGCCATCATGGATACCGAGCTCAAATCCATGAATCCGGACCCGCCCAAACCCGAGCAACCCGACCCGGCATCCCGAGACGATGGCTCGAACTCGAAAGACGACCGTCCGCTGCTTAAATCGGACTCGAACAGAATCAGCTCAACAACAGGTGAGAGCATCGAGGAGCTGGAGAAAAAATTCGCTGCGTATGTCCGCAATGACGTGTACGGTCCGATGGGACGTGGGGAGTTACCATTGGTCGAGAAAGTTCTGTTAGGAATCGCGGTGGTTACGCTGGTGCCGATACGATTTGTGCTCGCATTGATTATATTGGTGGTGTATTATATAATTTGCAGGGTGTGTACGCTGTTTTCGGCGCCGAATCGGGATGAGGAGGAGGAGCAGGAGGATTTTGCGCATATGGGAGGGTGGAGAAGGGCGGTTATTGTTTGGTGTGGGAGGTTTTTGTCTAGAATGCTCCTTTTCGTGTTAGGGTTTTATTGGATTAGTGTAAGCTATAGAGATATTGAACTGCCTGATCAAAATAAATCTTCTTCCCAGGTATTTTTATTATTACAGCTGCTTTTTTGTAATTTTATTTGGAGCTAAGTGTAATTAATTCGATGATAATGATTTTAGTGGTGAAATTATTTATGCTTTGATGTTGATGCTTTTTTACTTTGTTTAGCTTATGTTTCTATTTGGATTTTACATTAAGATTAATGACTGGGACTATTATATTAAGTAATTAATGTCTAATGGTATGATTATGATGGTAGTTTTTTTTTTCTTAATCATGTTTAAGTTCTGATCCAAGTGAACTAACTCTTGTTATCATTTCCTCTCCATTATTTGATTTTTTGGGCAGAATGAGGGAAAAGATCAATCTGAAGAACCGGAAAGACTGGGGGCAATAATATCGAATCATGTTTCATATTTAGATATCTTGTACCACATGTCTGCTTCTTTTCCAAGCTTTGTTGCCAAGGTTTGTTCGTGCTCTGTTTCTTGTATACGATTTAGTCTCTTAGAATTTACCTATGCTGACAGTATTTCTTGTGGTGTTATTGACCTGATTCTGGTTTAATTGTGATGATTTTGATCCTGGATTTTATCGCTGAAGAGATCAGTGGCTAAACTTCCTCTGGTTGGTCTCATCAGGTTAGTTCACTATGAACCGTATTTATCTGGAAATTTATTTTTATTATTGTGGGCTTCATTTGGTATTGCTAAATGACATGATAATTGTCTCTTCATATATGATCTCATATGGTTTGAATGGGGGGAAGTTCTGATGTTTTTTTATGCTTGTTTTTGACAGTAAGTGCCTTGGTTGTGTATATGTTCAACGGGAGTCGAAGTCATCTGACTTCAAGGGTGTTTCAGGTACAGTGATTGTTAGTGTCTATACACTCCACTATTATTTGATGCACGGTGAAGATTAACAGGCTAGCTACTCTCTCAGTGTATATCTTTTTAGTTTAGTAGTGTTGGACTAAGCATGATTAGTGCATGCCATAGATTTCATGTTCACAGGTTTCAGTAATTTTCAAGCTGAGTGGCATATTTATCAGCCACTACTCTGACCTTGCTTGAGTATTTGATAGTTGCAACTTGCAATAGAGAACTTAAGATCATCCCTAGAAAGAAAGCTCATGGGTGTTTTGACCGGAGAAACTCCCCACTGGATTGGGTTAGGGAAAAAAGCAACAGTTCTGGTTTTCTGCATTACAGAATATGGAATATGAGCATGCCTAAAATATTTTTTGCCTGAAAAAGTGAATTGAATTAAGCCATGCAGTTTAGAATGATACTGGTTCTCTACATTACTAATATGGAATATGAGCATGTCTAAAACTACTGTTAATATCTTTTGACAACGAGAATGTGATTGCTTGTGAAATTTCATTTCCCTTCGCTCCTTGCAGGCATTGTGACTGAAAGAGTTAAAGAATCTCATGAAAATAGCTCTGCTCCTATGATGATGCTTTTTCCTGGTTGGTATTTGTGGATCTGTTAAATTCCTAGCTAGAATATTGCTTGATTCATGAATTGCTTGATGTGTTTATAATTTTATTTTACTTGAAAATGGATTGAATATTTTTTATTTTATTTTCCCTCTCCAATCGATAAGAGATTGGGTTGTTTGTATATACGAGTTGAATTCAATTGTGAGGAACACATACAGTCAGTAATGAATTAATGGTTTAAGAATAGAACTACACGTGGTGCTGTATGCTTGTTCTCTGCATGGGTGACCACAAAACTATATGCCCCGAGTATGTTGATATAGCCTGCCTGTAATTTGCACAGCTTCCTAAAAGGTAGTCAATCATCTTTTATCTTAATACAGAAGGCACAACAACAAATGGAGACTTCCTTCTACCGTTTAAGACAGGTGCATTCTTAGCAACAGCTCCTGTGCGTCCAGTGATCCTGAGGTATCCTTACCAACGATTCAGTCCTGCCTGGGATTCAATATCTGGGGTGAGTTTTTCTTATGCAATTTTGATGAGAACTTTTTGTTTGGTGGTTGATTCTATAGTTTTTGTAAAAGTTGAAACATCCACTTCAGTGCCTGGTTGGCCAACCATCAAGGAAGATGAGTGATGAATAATTTGTGAAAATGGACTTGATTGGGATCAAGGACCTGAAATTATTGCCAGTTATGAAAGCATCAGCTTGAGAAGTGATATAAGAACTCAAATAAGTTAATTTAAGCTTAGGGAATTTAAATATGTAGTTCAAGATGTAAACAATACCGTGAAAAATAAAATGTGCTTGCTTTTAGAGAAATGTTAGTAAATGCAAGGGTCGAGGTTTAATATCAGACAGATCAGATTTTTATAGCCAGCTATTCATTTCGTTCACGATAAATCACATGTACAGGGAAGAAACTAGCCAGCCAGGTTTCTAGCCACAATGGTGTCATGTACCAAACGTGTATGCGGAGTTGGATTCGAAGTTTCTTGAGGAATCTTTCCGCTGTTTTTTAATCTATGTTTTGTATGTGCTACAGAAAGGATGCCCTGCTTGAAAAATCAGATTTACTAATCTGCATTTAAATTCTTTGTTCTGCTCTCAGCCTCGTAATATATTTCATTTTGCAGGCGCTCCATGTGTTCTATCTTTTCTGTCAATTCATAAATCATATGGAAGCAGTATGGCTTCCTGTTTACTACCCATCACAGGAAGAAAAGGACGATCCAAAGCTATATGCTAGTAATGTCCGACGGTTGATGGCCCGTGAGGTATGCACTTCCCTTGATGTTGGATATTGAACTGTTTGAGACAATTTAATAAATTCTTGGTAGCCCACTCTTCCATTTCTAAAGTTTTAAGTGTTACCGTGACCTAAAATTATGCAGTCTGAAGTCATCACTACAGTTTCATTTGAATTTTTAACATTCTATCCCAAATTGCCGCATATATCAACATTTGTTTGTTATGGCTGCAGGGTAATTTAAAAATGTCAGATATTGGACTTGCCGAGAAGCGAATATATCATACTGCTCTGAATGGTAATATTAGCCTGCCTAGTGTTTTGCATCAGAAAGACGATTGATAATTTCATGGCCTCGCTTCCAACTGATAAATCTATTCTGAGTTGAGCTTTTCACTTTATGTTGGGTATTTGCTCATAAATAACAGTCAAAACACGGTGGCAACACTCCACCATTTAGTATAAGAAAAAGATGCTGGTATTGATTTGTAAACTCTTGCGCGGGAATTGTGGCAATTGAGCACGGTTTTAAATGTGTTGGTGGGGTGAATGTTTGCCAAAGAACCTAGTTTAAGAAATTTCTGGGATTCTGTATCGTGTTATGTATGCATTTCTCATTGAGTTTACTGAATGCCTTGAAACCCTTTTCGATATAACGTTGCATTTGTTAAACTGAATCATCTGTTTCCTGTTCCTGCAGGTTTGTTTTGACAATGCTAATTCGGATTCGCCATCTGTATATTTTACTCTATGGTTCTAAGACTAACAGAACAGAAAAGATTAAAATTATATAGGAATCATGAGCGAATAATATCTCTTATGTCTTCAATTGTATTCACCTGAATTTTCTGGAATTGCCGTGGAGCTGGACTGGCGTTTACAAAGAAAGCCATTTGCTTTTGATCCCACATTTTTTTCGTTTAGGGGCAATCTGGGAGATTAATTTGTTCCACGAAGAGGTGGCTCGGGCTCATCACTACCACCACTTCTTCAAAGATTGATTTGATTTCACAGATTAAATTGCGTACTTGATTTGTATTCGACGACTTCAGATTTCTGGTGAGGGACGAGCAAACTTCCTTTCCCTTTTAAAGCTATTTCTCTGCCAGAAAAATTCTCAAACTCACTATTATATACAAACTGAAAGAACAGGCAACCAATGAATTCGTCTGCCAAAAAATGGCCACTGACATAAAAAATAGATCAACCACAGCTCACTGCTCACAAGGGTGCTCCAATGGTTATCTAGCTTTTTTCTCAGACGAGGGAGAATTTAATTAGCATTTTAATGGTTTGCAACAGCAGACTGGTGCTACAACCACTACACCACACAAAAACCATTCATCTCAACAAACCCGCCATTAACCTTTTAGGGTTTGGTCGCTAATCACTATGCAGAGATATCAAATCCTCAATGAACGCTAAAGCGACCCTCGAGTAGTTTTCATCTTTCTTTCAAGGAACCGTTCATGGACCTTCTCAATTCCCATGGTAGGCAGCCTTTCAAAGGTGATTGTAGCAGTAATGAAGAAGTTGACAGCTGCTTTTGTCGCATTGAGATTGAAGACAAGCAACTAAAAGCACTTCTTAACCTTCTCTTCTCACTGTCATAAGGTTGGCCGCAGGGGTCATGTCGCACGGCAGATGTTTTAAGGGATTGAGGAAGCACGCAGTTGCATATTGAACCTATCATAGAGTTTAAGTACTTGGGAATTAAAGACAATCATCATAAACTCTTTGAAATCATGCAATTTAAGAATTAAAGACACAATTTTCTTTTGATCAACATAAACACTGCGGACACTAGTAAGTTGAAGTCATGCAACATAAAGATAAACTTTCTTGACATGATTAACCATCATTTTTTTGGAAAGCCCTGTTTTCAAGCAAAATGCCTCTTTGTTTTAATAAGGGGCCTTCTAGTGCGGAAATAGACTTTTCCTGCAATTACCACTTGCATAATGTAGAAGTCTTGCCGGAAAAGCAGTTCCAGGGTGAAGGGTTATGCCAGAAACACCCAAAACCATTGATCCTCGACCCCAAAAGAATTGATGCCATAGAAATTGTTCTGCCCGGGGGCTGGAAAGTCTACGCATCATCTTCTTGTGACATTTACAGTAAGGTGAGTCCCTGACAGAGGTTATTGATGCTAAAGGTTGCAAGGGACGTAAAGTTTGACATCGACAAAGTGCATGCATCTTAGGCTACCATGGTAGAAACTAAAAGATCAAGGTAAATTATTGAGATTTCCTCTCTTTTTCCCCAACTTGCAAACAGAACCTGTCTACATTCCAGCAAGGTAACGAGCTGATATTTAAAAGAAAAATTACTTTAGAATTGAAAGTCTCAGTTACATAAATTTAGATGTTTCTGATGATGATTTCATGCAGTAATTTCTCAATCTTGTACTTGGTAGATGTTATATGAGAAAACATACCTATTTTTGCCAGTCGATTTACCCACTTTGGAATTGGTTTCCCAGTCAGCTTGTAACAAATATCCTTGCAGAAATGGTTGCAATTCTTAACAATCAAGTGATATGTATCACCATGATAGCTCGCAGCATGCCGCTCCATGAATTCTCTAACCTGAATGGAGTCCAGGCATGTGGTCCCAATGAATATGGACCTCCTGAACTTGAAGCCTGGGCACTGCCGAGGCTCGACCTCAAAAACACCACTTGTTGGGTAGTCATGGGCTCCAAATGCATATTCTACTCCATGAACTGCACAACAGTGGAAGGCGGGCGATGAGAAAATTTGAAACCTAAACCAACTTGAAACTGGAGAGTAATATAATAGAAGAAAATACAGCAGGATAGGGCTTTTAATCCACTGCTTGCCAATACAGTAATTTTATTCAATGCACAAGGATTGCACTGGTTTGGCTGAAGGTTGCTTAGATGGATAGCATGAATGAGAAACTAGATTAACATATCTGGGAACTCAGTTTTTCTCATTATAGGCAAAGGGCAGCATGTTTTTTATGAATTGATCTCCAGACTGGAAAGTAAAATCACTACACGTGAGGTGCATGATTGGAAACCATGAGTGAGATCCGTACCTTCCACACCAGAGTGAAAGATGCCGAGGCCTGCCCAATAGGCGTAGCCATTCATTGGCGTCAAGTCATACACATTGAGATAAACAGGTGTATCGCCTGGACCATAGCTAGCCGATCTTGGTTTGGGAAACAAACAAAAGCGGGTGGCTGATTTGCCTTTCGAGCAAAGGGGTATGATGGATTTCCATACTTTCTTTGATCCAAGTTTCATATTTCCTTAAAGTAAAGACCAAATTTCAACTAATGCTGGCCCCCAAACTGCAGAGACAAGAAAAAAAAAATCAACAGACTTTTCTTAGTCTAAAAAGAAAAGCAACTTCTGTAACAATTAACACGACAGCTTTTTCTAAGAGATCACATCAAGATCCAACTTAAAATCACATCATATCCTTTCCAGCGCCTCATGAGACAAAAGAGCCCTGCATCTTGTGGATCATGTCCATTTCGCTACAGAAGTCTATTTTTTAGGTCTTGATTTCTAGTTGATCAAACTGAATCTTAAATGCAACGAGTTTTTTGGCTCTACAGTACATGGTTTTCCTTTCTAACTTTCAACTCCCCTGTTATGCCATTATTTAAAAATCACAAACGGTCAATAGCAACATTAGTATATTTTAGGTGATCTTTTCAAACATAATATAATAACATATTGCAGAATCTGCAGACTTGTCAACATTATAGCAACCATCTGCAACACCAGCTGGCTGTCATCCTAAATAATTAGCAAAAATAGTGGTATACTATTTTGCACAATCACATTCATCATGATATATGATCAAACCTTTATGCGAATCTTGGTCCAACTAGTTATGGCTGGCATACCAATGCATTTAAACCAACTATGCAAAACTCAAAGTTGCATAAAATCCAGTGACTTTTAACTCCAAAATTCAAGACATGAATTCTCCACGAGAAAAGGGACTAAATATTACCAAATTCATTGACAAGAGAATCTGGATTTTCAGCATGGCTTTAGATTTTAAGTTGAAGTAAAGTTGTTTCAGATCTAGTTGAAATCATAAACAGTAAAAGCAAAGCAAATGTAATAGATCAAACAAAAACCAGTGATCTTAGAGAGCATCCAAAAACAACATTACAAGAGCTAGAATTATACAGTTTGGCTTAATTTTTAAGTAAAGAATTCCAAGTATTCATTGAAAGAAAGACTTTGGGATCCAACAACATCTACAATGAAGCAAGAAGACAGCAAGATCGCTTCTTTTTTCAGATTTCTCTCAAAGTTTCCCAGGAATCAAGCGAACCCTTAAATGAGAAGCACTTAAAACAAAGAAAATAGAAAAGAAGAGAGGCAGAGTAAGAAAAATACAAGAAGAACTCACAGATTTGCTATCATAAAAGGTAGCCATTAGAGCCCAAGAAGACCACCTTTCTGAAGCATCATTGGAATGAAAACCTCTTTGAATTGAAAGTAATAATATTACTCCCTAAACAAGAAAAAGAGAGGGCCTATCTGATTCTGAAACACTCTTTGCTGTCTGACACAAAACAACTAGAGGGCTAACAATTATAAGAAAATAATATAGCACCAACACAGGATGGCAAGGTAAAACTGTAAAAGCCAACAGTCAATTTCCCTCTCCCTCTCTACTGTGTACGCCTCTAATACTATAATGACACTAGTACCATTAGCTTAGGTGCTAAATTACAAGGGAAGCTCTGTTGAAGACATGAAGGAGATAGAGGAGGTGGTTATTTAGATGAGGAGGAAAAGAAAATGAATAGATTATTTTAAGCCCTTCATATTTAGTAATTCCTCATTTTGATCCCTATTAAATATTTTCTTGTATTAATACCGAAAGTTCCAATGCAACCCCTCGCTGATGTATAATGAAGTCGGTAGAAAATAGTTATTCGACCTTCCCTGAGTCATGACCCCTGTCGAGGGTTGTGATTGTCAGGTCAATTCCATTACAAAGCTGTTTTAGACCAACTATTTAAGTGATGGTGATCCATATTTTTATTTTTTATAAAAAAATTGTATTTTTATAGTTTAAAAAATCTAAGTTTAGATTAAAAAATTTATGCACGCACGTAATAAAATAAATCAAGAATTATATATGTGAATAAATAAATAAAAAGTCATTAATGATACCTACACATAAAACTTGAAAAATAAAAAAAACAGATATAGATTAAAATATTTAATCTTGAAAGATGTAACATTTACTTGGTTGTGTCTACTAAATGTTTTTATTTAAGCAAGCGATAATAGAAATAAAAACACAAATTAAATTAATCAAATAAAATAAAATGGAAAAAAAATATTATGAAATATTGCACATATTAGAAATATTATATGAAAATAATTTTTTTATTTTAAAAAATAAAGTTCATCCAAGCAAAAAATTAAAAAAATATATAGATGAATAAGAAAAACTCTTCAAACTTAAATGCATAACTAAAAACATAATCGTCTTTTAAAAAAGACTCTAAAAAAAGGAAGAACAAGTACTAATTTAAATATAAATTAAAAAAAATTAAAGATACAACTATAAAAATAATCATTAATGTTTTTTAAAAAAATAGAAAAAAAGAGCAAAGCCAACCCATCTGGCCCATTTTGTCAAGGCCCACGCATGGCCTACTTTAGAAGGTCCATGCGATTGAGTCCTTAATTTTTTTTGTTTGCAGCTGGGTCCACCTTGAATTTTTTTTTAAAAAAAAATTGACAATGCGTCATCTGATTTGCCCAAATTCTAGCCACTATGGTCGCTGAAAAACCAGGGCTTGAGTTTGTTACCTGAAAACTTATTTTTCAACCCATTTTGACCCAAAACATTATAGAAACTGTGATAAATCTATCTATGGCCTCAAAAAACCCAAACTCCAAAAACAAAAATATTTGAAATCAACTCGAGTTCGAATTTGTTTTTTTCATGAATTTTAAAGGTAAAAAAACACTTAAAATAAACTCTCCTCTTCAAATTGAACCATTTGACACAAATATCATTCGTTTTTGTGATCTAAATCGGTTACAATGATATTTTTTTTTTTTTATCACTGAAATTCAACGACTTTTCTCTCCTGTCTCTCAAACAAGGAATACAAAAAAGAACAGCTTTTTTACCAAAATTGAATTAGAAAAATATTGAGGTAATAAAAGTGTATATATCTTTTGTGAAACTCATGGCATCTCACCCGTGTTTGAC
>Ga0307511_10005387_pt1 | contig 13026 bp, 10 predicted proteins | sample 13_EM_MG_FD_200266 | JGI IMG/M metagenome (GOLD analysis project Ga0307511, IMG submission 200266) | Populus trichocarpa ectomycorrhiza microbial communities from riparian zone in the Pacific Northwest, United States - 13_EM | ecosystem: Host-associated > Plants > Roots > Unclassified | place...
TGACTTTTTTTTTTTAATTTTGAAGTTTGAACCTGTAAAATAACGTTTCCTTGAATGTATTAATAATATGTATATGTAAAATCATTTAAAAGTATTATCTGATATTGATTGATGTGTAAATTAAGGTGAAAATATTTAGCAATTGTTAGAACTACTGAATGCCTTTTCCTTTGCATCATAGCATGCATGGTTAGATAGGCTATGGCAAGTGACAAAATGAAGAGGCTGAAGCCACGAGAAACAACAACCTGGCGTAGACAATCACGAGAACTCCTACACTATGTCCTCTCCAAATTACGGGCAGCAAGTGACAAAATAACATGTTAAATATATGGTTAGATAATACATTTCCTTGCGATTTGTGAGCTGATGATTTGATCTCAGATCATCTATATATGCTGTTACTAATTTAATATTAAATATCTCATCAATTCCACTGTACGATTTACACGCTACAACATCTCTATCCACGGTGGATTGGGCCCATCAACTGTTCTATCAATTCATGAATTAAAGACCACCGTTCTGCTATTTTAAGGAATGCTTGTCGGTTTTCCTCTCGTCTTAATTAAGAGGGTAAGGATGTCTAGACATTTAAGATACTGTTGGGATTGCTATTTATCTTAAAAAATCATCATATTCATCTATATTTAGATCTATTTATACAGAAATCACAAACGAAAAATCATTTCGAAAAAAATATCTTCAACCATGTTACCACACCATCGTCATGGTGGCTTGTTTCACAACAGTGACAGAATTTTGAAAAGATGTTGCCTTTTGCTCGTGTGAAGGTGGGCATGTAGCCAAGGATCTAGCGGGGGGTGGGGGTGGAGAATAAACGGTTAAGATGATGCAACCATATGATTTTATAGTACTATTCTACACGTGCTGGTATATCAAGCTGCAAGATCATGTTCCTCCCTTGCTAAGGCCCACCATGCCAGTATCTTATTCTAAGATGTAGCTCTGATGATTCTTTCTAAAGCTTCAAAGTCAGATCCGATCGTTATCCTTGGAAAAGCCAGCCTTCATGTGGCTCGGAAGAAATGCTTTGGGTTTCATGTGAGGAGTGGGGAATCCTGAAGGCCTAGTAAGATTTCATTCTTTCATTTCTCAATCATATCAATCCTTCCATTTTCAACACAAGCGCTAAAATCTCATATGATTGGGGCCTTTTGTTTCCTCGACTGGCAAGTGTTCCAACCTACCTTATCGGTCCTTGTCCTTAATAAATTTTTGGGGCACTTTACTTATCCCCCGCAGCCAGAAATCTCAAATTTCAATATTATGATGCATGAACCAAGGGCTTTTCAAATGGTGGTAGGGCCAATGAACTGAAAGGCAACTTGTCACCAGCTACAAGAGATTGAAATCTGTTAAAAGCCAGTATGGTGGCTTCTTGTTGGAGAACGGATTTGAAGATGCCCATAAAAAATGCTAACCACCGAACTACCCCGAGATGAAGCCTGCTGATAAGATGCCAAGGATTTGAGACAATTCCGAGTGGATGCTGAAAGAACTTGGAATATGACAGAAGGAAATTTACTGAAGGGAAACAAGGTTCTCATTCCTTTGCATAACACGTTGCAAAGCTAGGGAAAACCAATTTCTAATAGTATCTTGAAGGAGGCATTTTGCTTATAATTATAGTTTTGTCATAAAATTCCCCGCCTCGGATTCAGATGCAGCTAGCAGTGTCTTCATTTGGTTGCCATCGAAGTTTTGGCAGTAAAAGCTTCTGGTCTGGGGAGCCCATATAGCACTAGGATAACGGCAATTATTGAACCAGAAAACAGGCAGCAATGAATCCAAAACCAGCGCCTAAACTACAAGACAAGACAGGTCTCTTCAGACCATACATACCAACCACAGCACCACCTACTGCCAGGTTCTCAAAAGCAGTGCAAAGGAGATTTATTTCAGCATAGAAAAATCTATATCAAACATGACTGATACAACAATTTCAAACTTCAGTCGGTGAAACAAGCACACGCAAACCTCCCTTGCCTCGGAACCTCATAACTAAAAGTCAAATGACCAAACTAGTAAAACACCATTCTTCTAATAACGAAGCCATTACTCGTTATTCTCAGAAGGAAAAATTAAAAACATGATTAGAAAAATTAACTTCGTTCAGCAAATTAGACAAATTAGCTTCGTTGGGAACAGTCCAGTTTCATACCCGCTCCTGTGCTGCAGAAGACCAAACATTAAACTAATTTAGATACTCCTTTTTTAACTTTTTGTGGGGAGAAACAATGCCTTTTATCCCCATGAATTCCCGCCTCTCTCCCAAGGCAAGGACTCAAACCATGACTTCCTGTTACCTCTGCTTTGCAGAATTTCCCTAGGACATTCATTCCCCATCCACCATGCAACATGAGCACAAGGATTTAATTAACGGGCAAAAAGTATCATAGAAAATAATGATTCAACGCTTTGCCATACCAATCAAAAAGGGTGAAACTTCATACGCCACATTAACTATCAAATAAAAAAAAAATGCGCAAAATAAAGCACAAACTTGTGGGATGTTCTCGAGGCCCAATCTCTAGACAAACTGGTTTCAGGACACCAGGTTCAATGCTCATCTGATTAACCAAGCACACACCATGCATGGAAAAGGAAGCCTCTAACAAAAAGACAAGGTAGCATTGAAACTTCCAATATGGCTCTCCACATATAAATTGGAGTATACCTCACTAAACACAAAGTAAAAGGCGCCTATGACTTCAGGTAAATAACTAACTTGAATGTTCCATTTACATATAACAAAGGTTTTGTCGCTTCAATTGCTCGTCACTTTCAAGAACCGTGTTCCTTTAGCAAAAAAACTACTTCCCACTCTTACCATAGCTGTCTCGAAGTGTAACAGTCCGATTGAAGACAAGCCTCTCAGGAGTAGAGTCCTTATCAACCACAAAGTAGCCTGGATTGTGAATTGAAAAAACAAAAAAAAATTGATTGAGTGGAACAACATTAACGCCTACATGTAAAAAACAAAAAACTACCATAGAAAAACCAGTTGGCATTGTCCATTTAGATTGGAAAAAATCAAATGAAATGGAGCTGTGTAATTGCATTTTTTTAACACCAGTGAATAAGCAGTGTTTCCACTAAATTAGTGACTCCAAAGAAAATCCACCAGCAGCATCTGCCAACATATTTCACTATCGAAAGATATCCAAACAATATAAAACCAAGAGGGATCCAAAATTTACCAAGGCGTTCAAACTGGAATCTATCCCCCATGGCAGCATCTCTAAGTGATGGTACAGCATATGCACCGGATATCACCACTTTGGACTGCAGGTTCACATCTGAAAGCCAATCTTCATGTTCTGCAGGATTCTGACAATAAATACAGAAGTCGTGAGATATCATTCTATCTTGCTGGGGCAGGGATTGGGGAAAGAATATGAACAAATCCACATAAAATAAATAGCTGCCAACCTCAGAATTAAACAGTTTATCAAACAATCTAACTTCGATGCTTAGTGGATCAACTTCCCGTGAAGGTTCAGCAACCCAGTGTATAACTCCCTGTGTATAAACAAGTTGTATAGCAAAAGGTTACCAACAAGCAGCAATAAAATTAACATCTCTCAAAAGAATGCAATTCAAGAAATCATGCTCAGTCACATCATTTTGATTCACAACAATTAGCAAATTACACCATGAAAAGAGAGAGAAAAACCTTTGGTTTTGTCTTCTTGGAAGGATCATATTCAGCCCGGATCTCAACAATAGACTTGTTATCATCAGCAAGGACTACTTCTGTGCACTTTATCGGGAATGCATACCTGCCCATAAAAAAACACCTTTTATGTTATGGCAACTTTCTAAAAATGGATTGCATATCGAGCACAAGATCTGGAGAGGTAATTTTATGAAAGGGAAAGGAGTGTGCTAAACTCTTGCATACCTGAGCAGGACAGATTTACCAGGGGCAAGCCCATAGTAGTCCTTTGAGTCTTTCATCCGAAAATCAGATTGTTCAATGTATACTACTCTGGAAAATGGAACCTGGAGAACAGTGACATAAAATAAAAACCTGGAATATCAAACAATTGGAACGATATAAAGTTAAAAAAAATCAATAGTGACTTATTAAAAAGTCAATTTCATCTTCTCCTGTTTGCTACAGTTCTCCATTTGGAAGGCCAAAAGGAAATAACAATGAAAGATATAAAAAACTCGTAATATCAAGAGAAATTTTGTTTACGTAATTGGAATGTGTTATATATGTCATTGCACTTATAAAAGCATTGGTGTGGCCTATTTTATTTCAAGGTGAATTGCAATCTTAAGGAACTGTTTAAGATTAGATTACAAATTTCTTGGCAGCCACCTGAACCGATCCAGCTCATCCTTCGCAAGCTAGTCCTTGTCAGTGCATGCAGATTAAACTTGGTAAAAGTTGCACCAGGTGAAACTTGAACTCATATAGCTTGGGGATGACAGTTTCAAAACAAAGGCCGAGCTTAAACTCAACCCCACCAACCAAGAGGCCTACTTACATCTTAACCAAATACATAAAAGGTTTCAGCCAGAAAGATATCTACCTTGTAGAAAGCAGAAGAATCTTCTGTTGAGGCATCGGGCCATTTTTTTGCATCAAGATCCATAACCAACCCAGACTCCAGGTTGGTAACGACTACCTGGAAAGATAAAAATGCTGAGGTGGATGCTGGTAGAAAATTGTTCACAAGGAAAGAGCAAATACAAAATACACACCTTCAGAGGCTGCAGCACAACCAATGTACGAGGTGCTGTTCTGTTTAGTTCTTCCCTTATGTGATACTCAAGCCGCTCCAAGCGTATTGTACTACAATCACTGCAGATGTATGGCAATTTTTTAGCAAAACAAATATAATAGCTTGGGTATCTCTGACTACTAGTCTAAATATAAATGATTGCAACCTTCTAGTGATTCCAATTCCCCGGACAAAAGCATTGATTGCAGTTGAAGTTACACCTCTCCGTTTTAAACCAGCTAGTGTCATCAGTCGAGGGTCATCCCAACCATCAACATGCTTGTTTGTAACCAAGAAATTTAACTACAACAGCAAAACTTGAAGGTGATTAGTTTTATCATAAAACAGACCATATTATAAAATTACAAGAATTCCACAAAATTGAACGATATGTTTGCTCACCTTACGCTTCGACATCACGGTGTTGGTAACATTCAGTCGTGAGTATTCCCATACATAAGGCTGATAAAGATCCAATACATGTAACAACCAGTAATATGAAGCACGCCGTGTCTCAAATTCCAGAGTGCAGAGCTGCCCAAGATATTAAATGAAGATGAATGACAAAAGATCCAAACAGCACTCTAACTTGCTAAAATCATAAACAAGTATACAGAAGTTGACTGGTTATCAGGACTCAAACTTAAAGAGATTGCTTGAATAGAAAAGATTCAAGCTAATTAAAATGTGAAATTGAAGGCCTTAGTGTGAGAATGACAACTTTGGATTATTTTTAGTCAGTCAGGAAATCCCTTATCCTGATATGAAATTGAAAGCCTTGGCGTGAGAATAGAAAGTTCAGATTACTGTTAGTCATGAAATTCCTTGCCAACAATTGCTCACATATCAAAACTATCAAGTTATTTCAAATGCATTAAAATCTCGCCAAGATTTTTAAAAAGCCATTACCAAGATACATCTGATGGTTACAAACAGAATTCCAGAAAGAAAAGTAAAAGTAACATTTGTAATGCACCAGCCATTGGCATCCTATTCGAAGGCACTGCAATCTTGGCATGCCTTGGAAATTCAACTTCAAAATTATCTCAAACAAATTGGAAACAAACAAAAAATACTTTTTCCACACATCAATATAGAAATTAGTGAAACCATAACCTTTCTAACGTTTCAGATAAAGAATTCAAAAACATGACAGATAGCTAGCAGATTAAAAAATGAAGCTATCAAAATCTTCAAATTTACCTAGCAAAGTGAAACAAAAGAAAACAGGTGCCTATAAAACAAACAATAACATACCGAATGTGTGATGTCCTCGAGAGAATCCACAATGCAGTGAGCATAGTCATAACTAGGATAGATACACCACTTGTCTCCTGAATGTGGATGTGGAGTAAACTGAACAATAGAAAAATCAGACCAGTACATGTGATAACAAACAAGTTGGAAATTGATAATGTTCATCCAATTATACTTGCCTTGATTCGATAGGCAATGAGGTCATACATATTCCCATTATCACTCTGCATGTCTTGTTTCATTCTGAGTGTCGCTTTGCCTTCTTCAATCATACCCAGTCTCATTTCTTCAAAAAGTTTCAAAGATTCTGCTATAGGTCTATCCCTCCAAGGACTGTCCATCTTCTTTTCTCTATACTCTTTAATCTCTTCTGGTGTCTAGGAACAGCATTTACACAAATTACCTCGTTTAATATGAATTCAATCAATTCAAAAATATAAATTCCATGAACGAAAGGTGAAACTACTGAGCTCGAGAAAGTAGCCATTTCATGTAAATCACTCATACTATAAAAACTTGCAAATAGCATAACTCTGGTACTATTAAAGCATTAGTGGGTCCCTCTCTTCCTCTATCTCACATTGATTCAAAAGTTAAAAAAAAATGGAGCAACCTGGTGATCAACGTAGGCATGGCCCCTCCGTATCAGCTCAACTGCTAATTCATAAAGCTCTTGGAAATAATCACTAGTGTAAGTGATCTGTAAAACTCCAACAGATATCAGATGTCAAAGAGGTACATCAACCAGATATAGAAAGACAGTAAAAAGAGAAACAAATTAACGATATAACCTTGAATGGTTTCCAACCCATCCATTCTACAATCTCTTCAATATGATCGATGTATTCTTTCTTTTCAGCTTCAGGGTTTGTATCATCATACCTAAAAGTATAAAGATGATAAATTAGAGTTAGAAGCAATAGCAGATGATAAAGAAAACCAGCCATTTATTTATCATGACTACAAGTGAAGGTCAATCAAGTATGGCTGCTTTCTGACAGAGGTTAAAACCAAGTGCTCCTTTGTTCCCATCTTTTACCACATGCACATGCATGCATGACTGCAAACACGTGAGCCATCAGGGATCTGGCAAGCAGGCAAACATATGTGTGCATGTGCACGTAGTAATTTGAAAGGAAAAGGAAGGTGTGCTCTTGATGAATGAAGGTTTTAGAGAACATGTATTATTGAGATTTAAATGACATGAAATCCTTGATTAAATGAATTGGGAAGTTTATGGAAACAATTGATACTGCATCATAAATGTTCAGCTTAAAAGGATGGAGACTATTTTGTTAAGACCATTATGTTTGACAGAGCAGGTAACATGATAAAGCTGTACTTAGAATTTCTAGAAAGATTAGAAAATAAACATTGGATATAGATGTGCCAATAGCAACCATGTATCAAGAAAGAAATGACAGAGCTCCTCACCTAAGGTAGCAGCATCCCCCTCGTTCCTTTGCCAGGCCAAAGCTAACAAACATTGCCTGAGAGAAGTTTATAAAATGAGTAGCTCCAAAGGCAAGACAAATTATAAATCTCGAACCTAGTAATAGTTTCTTCTTAATCAATAACCCTAAGATAACATGCATAACAAATGGAATACCTTGGCATGACCAATGTGTAGATATCCATTTGGCTCAGGGGGGAAGCGAGTGTAAACTTTGCCACTGGTTCTTTTGAGGTGCTTATCAAGCACTTCCTTTGTGTTGCAGCATCGCAGAACCGGTCGATCGCTGAAGAATACTTCAGTATGCACCTGGTAAATTAGACCAATTCATCAGGTGTTGTCGTGTAATTTAAAACCTTCTAAATAGCTGCATATGGCATAAAGTCAAATAGGGAGATGAAGATTTGCAGCAAAGATGATGCACACTACATGTTTGATTTAAAAAGTGTGATCCTGAACAAGAATATGAGTTTTCATCTTCCTTTTAAAGTACGGCATGGATAAATACAAAGTAATGGTGGCAGTTATTGACTCAACCCAGAAGGATGCATGAATCAAACAATTTATAAAAAAGCTACTATCATAATCTTGGTCTTATTTACCACTTCCTTCCCAAATACATGATGGTTAATAGAATTTGCTGCAACCCATTTTCACACACCATATAATCATCATGGTATCCTCATCCTTTTCTTTTCACTATCTAACATATAATCATCATGTCACCATCATGGAAGCAAACTATGAGTGGGGATGATATATATATAAATTTCCTAAACAACATTGTTTCTTTTGGAAATTGATGAAACATAAGAAAGTTTAAACTTCATTGACAAAAAAAAGTAGAATGCTGTCGATAACTCCAGAAAGGGTATAAAAGGCACAATGTGAAAGGTTAAAAAATGAAACACGGTAGTGTTTAACATCAAAATCAGATAATCATGAATTCCCATAATCAAATACCTTGAAATTTTCCTCAGGATTGGGAAATATCAAGAATGGATTAAGATCTTCTGATGGTTGTACTGGATTTTCATCAGCAACTTTTTTATCCTGCACAATTACAGTATACACAGGACCAAAAATGGAAAGCAATCAGAACTCTTTGATGAGGCAGATGCATGGGTAAATATAACATGCATGAAATTCACTCACCTCAACTTTTGCAGGCTTTTCCTTTTTCTGTTTCGAAGGCTTCTCATTATCTGCTGCAGTCCTTTCTCCAAGCAATTCATATAATTTTGCATCTATGAGTTTCTGACAACCCAGACAAGGAAAAGAAAAACGTGTCAATATGGCATAACACACTCCAGCAATTGATAAATCAGTGTTGTTAAAATTCTAGGCACCAGGTTCCAGAAATATTGGACCCTTGGCTCAAGGTGAAAAGTGCAGCCAAGTGCCTGAGCAAAGGAAAATCTCCGAAATTAAAAGCATCATATTTCATATGAGTTGCTATAACACATAATAGGGAACAAAAGGCATGATACGGTAATAATTTTTTAGTACAAGAAAATAATTAGGTTCACTTCATGGTTTCAAATGTTTCATGGACCCATTACATTCCATCCCATTTTGCAATATGGTGCCTCATTTCACACCACAGCCATAATTGTCATTATGTAGATATTAAAAGAAACAAATTGGTTTTCTTAGTTTCAAAGTTTTTTTTTTTTTTCGCTTGGGTTTTAGTTTGACTTAATCCTTGAAAGAAGAGCAAGCAGAAGATGTGGGTCACATAAATTTGAAGCTAAATTGTTATGAGGAGCATCATATTTTTCATGACAAGTTATTTGCTCAATTGAGAGTATTCTTGCAGTACTTTTCCAGTAAAAATATTAAAGATGTTCACATATTAGAGATGACATGTCAGAATACTATGACCAAAGCCTACAATAGCCTGCTTGTTGCGATGCCATGACCATGATCGCAATTACAATCTAAAACCCTGGTGTTGTCTGCTGTACCATTAACCTATAAGAATTGAACAAATATGATACATCCCGGCAGCTCTTGAGGCACATCCAAAACCTAAGTACCTCTATTAGCACAAAAACCTATGGACTCAAAAGTACATTAGTTCTGGGGTCTAGTGACTTGTACCTATGCATGTGCCTGTTCCTGGCAGCCTACAGCGAGCTTTCAACAACTGTGGTTAACTCTTTTTTATAAATTAGCAAAACCTCTACCAGAGAAACTGACATCACAATAAATTCATTTGAAAACAAATAAGCACTTACTTTGACAATCTTTGGATCAGCCCATGGAAGCCTCTTGCGGACATGCCCAAATAGATCTCCTACTATAAACAGAAGTATACAAGTCAGATTAAAATAATAAAATCAGCAAGTGACAATGAAATGTCAAAAGAGTCTTACAAAAAATGAAATCCAATGAACATCGTTGACAAATCATATACAACAAAATATAATCTTTAACTCTGAAAACATAATTCTCCATCAAGAGAGTGCACCAACTAGAAAGCAGAAAAGGTAAAGAAAGGTTGTGGTAAAACCCTAAATTGAACGAGAAGCAAGAACCAAGGAAATGCCAACAGCATCCCAACCCAAAGAAAAGTAGATAACTAAGTAAACACAACATAGAGAAGTAACTTAAATTATAAACACTGACCATTTATTCGATAGCGGAGCTCCAATATTGATCCCTTGTTCTGTTTAAATACTTCATTAACTGTTTGTTCAATATCTTCTTCAGAGACTTCAACCCCTGCTTGCAAGTAATAAAGCTATCAATGTTCACTACTGCAAAGAGGAAATTAATCAACTAATAGTGCAAAACCACTCCGAGTGAGTCAACCATTTTAAAAGATGAAGAAATAAGGATGAAATATAAGTAAAACAAACAGACACGCCAAGAAATAGAAATGCAATGATAACAACATAGCATGATCCTAGTGCATATGATGACAAGGATAACTTACCAACACCACAAGCTTCTTCAAACTCCTTCAACTCAAAACTCTCTGAAGCAGTACTGGATAAAAATGAAAATGCAGCTTCTAGCTGGGCTGGGGTTTTAATCTGAAAAAAAAAAAACGCTTAGCTAAGCAATAAGAATCGACCCAATTCCTTGAAACAAGATTTGCAGGCACTAAAGAAAAGAAAAACGTAGCAGAAATTAACTAGTTATGCCAAGGAAAACTATTGTCTCCATAAAAGGTGAAACAGCATAACCCAAAGTGACAGCATACAAAATCAAGGATCAAGGATATTGCAGTCCAAACCTTCGCGGAGACGATGTATCCCAGCAAAGTAGGGCGATGAATGAGGGCATTCGCTGGGTGCTTTGTAGCAACCTATTAAGCAAATGGGAAGCAACCGTATTTCACATTAGTACAATATAGAGAATATAAAACCCTTGTTGTTTTGGATTTTTTATTGAAATCAAATCCATGGCGCTCAGACAACCAAATTTTATTTTGGAAAGGAGAAAACAAGAATGAATGAAGGCATAACCATTAACCAACCACGAGGAAACTAAAAATTTCACCGAGTTGTAATGAGTACAGCAGTTTCTACTTTTACTACACTGTGCAACTAGCATGCGTCAAATTATCTAATCTTACCATGTAAAGGAGATTTCCGATCGTTCGGTTACATCCCTCGGTGACACCAGCCTGAAAAAACCGAAGAAAAAACGCACAGGAAAGAATGTTATAAAACAGAGATTGTAGAAAAAGGAAACGATAACCAATTTTACCAGAAAGAAATTCAACCTTTCCACGATTTAGAACCTTGAAAAAACAAAAAAGAAAAACACACTAAACAGAGATTTGCCATTGCTTCTCTTTCAATAAAGCTCTCGGTCATTTCAGAAACAATATTCACACTCTCGCACACCATGGCATCACTCAATTTCTATGCAAGCAAACATAAATCCAGTACATGCAGAGTTCGCAATCAATAATAGAAATTCTTCTTTCCTAAAAATAGAAAAGAAGGAGAAGAAATTGAATACCTCATGGATAACAGCAGTTAGATTGTTGGTAACCTTGTTGTTAGCAATGGTATTACGAGCAGTTCTCTCATCGAGACCGATCTTCAAAAACAGCTCCAATGGAGTCCCTGAGCTCTCTTCTTCTTTCACCTCCATTCTTGGTTTCTTAGATAGAGCGAGAAGGAGAGAACGATTTGGATTAACCTTGCGAGGTAGTGGCTGGGTGGTTTAAGCTAGAGAGAAAATGATAAAACCCTAATTTAAGGGGTTGGAATCGAGTCGAGAAGTGAAGAAGAACCTGTCGTGTGCGTTATTCTTTTTGGAGATTTTTTTTTTAGATTCTTTAGGTTTGGACACGCTGGTTACGACCGCTTCTCTTTTAAATGCCGTTATCCATGTGCACCAATAGTAGCCGTTAGTTTTCACAACTCTCATCTTCACCGTCTAAAATAAAAAAGGAAGGAAATCCGTTGCTTGTCGTCGTCCAGCCGCGGAATTTGAACCGGCTGCATTTTCTTTATCGGTCCTTGATTGTTTCCCAAGCTATCACAATGATTCAGAAAGCTTCCTTTTAATTCAGGTTTCCAATATTCACAGGTGCGTGTGAGTATTTCAACACAATTAAATGGCTTGAAAGAAAATATTACAATGAGTATTTCAACCCTTGGGTCAAGATTTCAGTAGTGTTTGGTTACGGTTGGAAAGTATTTATGAAAAATTTTGAATTTTTTTTTTTTAAATTAATATATTTTTATTGTTTTTATAATTTTGATGAGTTGATATCAAAAATAATTTTAAAAAATATATATTATTTTAATATGTTTTTGTATGAAAAGTAATTGTTACCACACTCTCAAACACTCTTTTTCAAGATAAACACGATCCCTTTTTCAAGATAAACTTGATTGACACGCCTCATTAGAAGTAATAAATTGAGTGATTTTCGAAAACATGGAAGATTCAATAGGCAGATTTTTCCAGTATCGTTCACTGAAATAGAAAAATGATAAAAGTATAGTTACTGGATCTACTGTTATGTCCCTTTTCTGTTCCTATTTGGACTTGTAAACCAAGGGAAGTTTTTATTATTTATTTATTTCTGGGCAGTAAGCAAAAACCGTAGGCTACAAGGAGTGGACGGGTCAGCTCTCGACTGATTTCGTGTGGAGGTTCGCGCTTCAACGAACAGTTTTCTATGGGGTCATTACGTTACTAGTGGCGGATTCAATGTGTTTTTCCGTAGAAACTGAATTAACGACTTCATTTATATTTTTTATACATTATTTATTTATTGGAGTAGTAGTGCTTTTGTCTCTCTCTCTCTCTTTTATACATTAAATTTCTATCTTTCCTTTTTTTTATCCTGAATAAACTAGCGTGTGTATATGTAGAATTAAACTATTTATTAACCCATACAATACTTGCTCTCGTTAGTCATCAAATAAAGTGTGTGTAAAAAATGTGAGGCGCTATTTTTTTTTTTTAAGGAAAAGTAAGATACATTAACTATTAATCAACATTTCCTTGAAAAGAAATTCGGAACAAAACTCCAACTCATATCACAATTATAACTTTTTAAATTTATAAAAAAAATTAAAA
>Ga0307511_10005388_pt1 | contig 13025 bp, 14 predicted proteins | sample 13_EM_MG_FD_200266 | JGI IMG/M metagenome (GOLD analysis project Ga0307511, IMG submission 200266) | Populus trichocarpa ectomycorrhiza microbial communities from riparian zone in the Pacific Northwest, United States - 13_EM | ecosystem: Host-associated > Plants > Roots > Unclassified | place...
CCAAAGAAGTTGGAAGATAGTACAAATTGGGTACAGGCAGCACCTTCTGTTCAAATAGAGGTGAATACTACTGTCAGTGGACCCAGAGGAAAATCTACTTGGCATATCCTCCTAGGCTTTGACCCAAAGCTAGGATCTACACCACTTCCCATACCAATACCCATCTTTTCCAATCCAGACAAAAGATTCTATGAGGCTGCAGAAAACCTTACCAAAGCCAAGATCCAGCAAACGCACCAAGCCAACAAAAAGAGAAGAGTATCCCCTGCCTACTCTGTTGGATCCCAAGTCATGCTGTCAACAAAGAACCTCCCAGCCAGATACAACTCCTCCAAACTATCCCCTAAATGGATAGGACCCTTCAAAGTCACTAAAGAGTTAACATTCACCCAAATTGTTGAACTTGACCTTTCAGAAAACCCTGACCTCTTAAACATCAGTCCAATCTTACACACCTCCCTCATCAAACCCTATTTCCCAAACCCTATCAAATTCACAGGTAGAGAAAAAACCAAGCTAGGACCTATTAATGAAAAAGAACATAGGTATGAGGTAGAAAGAGTAATGGAATACAGAAGCCAACCAGGTACTGGACTCCCCCAATACAAAGTCAGATGGAAGGGATATGACGACCACCAAGATGAATGGGTAAATGACAAAGACATTGACCACTCATTGAAAAAAGAGTTGTGGCTAAATGGGAACAAAGGTACTACTTACAGTGAGAGACCTGTTACCAAGAAAATGTGGCAAAATGGTAAAGGAAAAAGCAGGGAAGAAACACTAAATATGATTGCTACAGAAAGAGATAGGATCCTCAATCTCCCTGTTACTTCCCATGCTACTATTGTTAAGCCCCCTGTTAAAAAGCTTTTCTATATTGATAACTCCTTTGATTATGATCATGTTAAGAAAGCTTATAACATGCACTAAGAAGATGGGTTTCATTTTTAAGTAAGGAGGAATGAAAGGAAGTGATATTCTCAGTATGCTGATCTATCACCACCTTACAACTTACCTTGAACCAACATCTACTATGTAATTTTTTACTAAGTTATGCTAACCTACCTGGTTAATTATGTTAGATAATCACATGTAATTTCTTTATTTCACATGTCAATTATGAGTCACCTATGACTCAACAATTTCCTATAACTCAGGTATGACTGTAAGGTTATGACTCACATAATGAGTCAGAGATGGATTTCAAATCATGTATCACTCACTACTATGGCACAGCCACAATAGTGAGTCACAGCTAGTCTAGGCATGTAATACTTAAGCGCTGAAGGTCTGCCTCCAGAGAAGGGGATCAGACCTGGAGAGGACAGACACAGAATAGTTAGTTACAACAAATATAAGACTTCCACTGGTTACTTCTAGTCCCATGTGGACTCTTACTCAGAAATTAGTAATCCAATACTAGAAACCAATCACTTACCATTTAAATACTTAGTAATTCTGGAATATTACTTCAGGGTAATATTCCACCTAAATACTTTAGGTCCCCATTTACAATATGACTACCACCAAGATGGATGGATAAATGACAAAAATATAGACCAATTATTGAAAAAACATTTTTGGCTAAATAGGAACAAAGGTATTACTTATTGTAAGAGACCTGTTAATAAGAAAATGTGGCAAAATAGTAAAGGAAAGTGCAGGGAAGAAACCCTAAACATGATTACTACAGAAAGACAGAGGATCATTAACACCACTATTACTTCATATACTACTATTATGAAACCTCCTGTTAAGAAACTAATTTATATTGAAAATACCTTTAGTTATAATCATATGAAGAAAGCTTATATCATACACAAACAAGATGGATTTGATTTTTAAGTAAGGAGGAATGTAAGGAGGTGATATTCTCAGTATGCTGATCTATCACCACATAAGGACCTTACCCTAAACCAACATTTACTATGGAATTTCTTATTAAGTTATACTAACCTATCTAGTTAATTATGTGGGGAAAATCACATGTAATTTCTTTATTATTACATATTGACTATAAGTCACTTATGACTTAATAATTTCCTATATATCATATATGACTCCCAGGTTATGACTCACTTAATAAGTCAGAGATGGATTTCAAAAGATGTATAACTCAATACATTAGTATAGTAACAACAGTGAGTTACAACTAAACTTGATATATAATACTTAATAGCTGTAGGTCTACATTCATAGAACGGGATCAGACTTGAAGAAGACAGATATAGAATACTTAGATACAACAAATATAAGAGTTCCACTAGTTAATTCTAGTCCCATAAGTACTCTTATTTAGAACTTAGTAATACAATACTAGAAACCAATTACTAAGCCTTTAAAGTACTTATCACTCATAGAATATTACGTTAGGGTAACGTTCTACTATAAATACTTTTAGTCCCCATTTACAAGTACTTAGTTATCTGAGTCTAAGCTGCCTTCTTGTTTTGCCTTCTAGCTTCTCTTATAGTATCCAAGTCCTTAACTATGTTAACCCCCTCAGGGTTTTTACTTTTAGCTATGTTATCTCTAGGGTTCTCAAAGTTGTTCTTATGGCATTGGTAATAAGCAGCGAAAAATCGCATCTGCTTATGCGTAGTATAGACTATTTTATTGTAAGAGAACTCAACAAAGGGTGGCAGATCAACCCAGTCGTACTGGTCCCACATACAGTATGTATGTAGATGGCATTCTAGGATTTGGTTGACTCATTCTGTTTGAGCATCAGTTTAAGGATGGTATTCTGACGATTTGTTTAACTCGACTTCCAACAACCTCTTAACCTTACATCAAAATGAACCTGTGAATCCTGTATCTCCATCTGAAAAAACTACCTTTGGTAGTTCCTGTAGTCCTTAAACGTCTCTAACAAATATCAGCCCGAGCTCTTTTACCTTCCTATTCTTGATGAGAATGAAATATACTATATTTGTGAACCTGTCTAGAATAAACCAGCACTAGTTATAGCCCTTAACTTTAAGGAGATCTGTAATAAAATTCCTAGTAATCTATTCCTAAGTTTATGATTGTCTCTTAAGTAGTACCAGTTTGCCATATTTCTTTTGCCTAGCAGTCTTGTTGCGTTGGAAGATATCAAAGGTTTGTCTGTAGTCTTGTACCCAGTCTTCCAATTATGGCCAGTAGTAGTTCTGCTTCATTGGATCCAGAGCCTTCTCTCTTCCTAAGTTCCTTTCAACTTTTGAATCGTGGCACTAGTTTACGACCTTCAACATGAGAGGATTGCTATTTGCAATACCTATGCGGTGTGCGTAGGTTACCATTTCATTTTCTATATCATGGTGTTAGACACTTGGATAATCTTATTCTATTTTCAAGAAATTTCTAATACCCAATCAATATTAATTCCAAAGTCTTGCTTCCAAAAACTCCTGGAATTAACTAGATTCTTCAACTTGTGAAGCTTTCCCTACTATAACGTGGCAGCTTAGGAGGGCCCCTTCTTTTGCACCAAGTTGAAATTGCTCCACATTAAACATGGCAATTATGAGGTCTTATTTATGCCCCTCTCGATCAAGCGCTGGATCCACCCAACAAGATAGGGCAGCTGCCTTGCCATTGTTTTCACCTGGATGGTAAACAATCTTGAAGCTAAACTAGCTCCCAATTTCTCTGTAGAGTATTGTTTTTAGTTTACTAACTTAGTGGTATGTCAGTACTTGAAGTTTTTAAAATAAGTAAAGACCAAAATCTCCTCCAGTATGTCCATCAAAAGGTATGGCCAGTCCTGAAAGCAGTTAACTATCACTACTATTTCCTTATAGTGAATATCGTGGTTGAGTTGGGCAGGTAGGAAACATGTGTCAAAGTGTGACAGAGACTGCCAATGCCTATCTGGATCATATTGGGATAAGGTAGCAACTTTACTTAGGTTTGAGGCATCTGTCTCAATCTGCTTCTTTCGTTCCGGATACTAACGGCACAGGATAGGTAGAGTGTTAAACTTGCTCTTTACTTTCACGAATGCTGTCTTAGACTATTCTGACCAATTCCACATCACCCAATTGTATGTCTGTACTTTAATTGGGAATATTAGGGAAGTAAACATTTGAATGAATCGGCATTAGAAGTTAGTGAATCCAGTAAACCTCGGTACTTGTTTAACATTTCTTGGGGCTGCCCAGTTTATAATGTTTTCAACCTTGTTCAGAGTCATTTATGTGACTTATTTTTATACTTAAAAACCTATGAATTCTACTACTTAATCGTAAAACAGAACTTATCTATGTTAATACATAGATGGTTCTCTGTAAGCTTATGAGGGACCTACTGAACTAGTTCCGTATGCCCTACTTGTATTTTAGAAAATATTCATATATCAGCATTATACACAACAACACCTTGGTTAAGTTTCTCAATAAGAATATTATTGAGGTGTTATTGAAAGACAGATAGTTCATTGGTTAATCCAAATTGTACAACCATAAACTAGTATAAACCATAACGAGTCTGGAATGCTGTTTACCATTTGTCTCCTTCTGCCATTGTTAGTAGATTAGAGATAAGCTTTAAATTCAAGTTCGAGAAAATCTGAGTGGAACCAACTAGTTCCATTAGTGGAGTCATAAGGGGTAGAGGATACTAGTGTTTAATTGTAATGGTATTAAGTCCATAATAGTTAAATTCTATTTGCCAATTGCAATTTGCCTACTTAATGAAAAATATTGGGGTACCAGAACTACTTTTGTGTAATAGAAAATCGATTCTTGTAATTATCTTAGGACGCATTGCCTAGCACCTATCACATATACCAGCTAGCTCGAGTGTATTACCTTACCTATTATTGTCTTGAGTGTATCTGGTACTCATGTAATTTTCTTATATCATGATATATTATACACCTATACCTATATTCCTGGGTATGGGAGGCCTGACTTCCCATACCTGCGCTTTTAGTGATGGGGGCGCAAAACGCTACTAAACAGGTTTTTCAAACTTTAGAGGGCTTGGTGGCAAGTATAACTACTGTGTGGTTCCGAACTTCTGAAAGAGGATTCTCAGCTCAGATCACTTCAGACCAAGTTTAGACAAGCCTTAGATAGCTTCTATTGAGAAGGATTATACCTATTAATTCCCCTTCCCCTTGGGAAATCTGAGTCCTCTCAAAGACCCTCCAAGTCCTCAGGTTAGGGGAACCAATAATGGACATACACTGTCACTCTAGTGATAGTATAGTCTCTGTCAAACGGCCCACTGTGCTACTATTGGTATCGCCCATGACATTTTGCTAGAGCAAATTTTATAATTTTTTAAGATTTTTGCAAATAGTCTTTTAGTAACTTGAGTTAATGTGAGAATAGAGGGTAGAGTTTCCTAGACTATGGTTCCTTTCCCAGTTCAAAGTCAATAGTCATGTCTTGCTCTCAATGTGATGGTAGGGTAGTCGGCGCTACTTTTCCAAACATTTGTATAAAATCTCTATACTGGATTGGCAATCTCTCTACCAGTTCCTGTTGGTTCTCTACCACTGTAATCTGCATCATACCCAACACCTTAGAGGTAGATACTTAGTCTGATTCCATTTCACCCACACCTAATAAACTGACATATTTAGTATGTTCCAGGATTTTATCAAAGTCCAAGAAATGCTTTACCTTTTCAATTTCCAGTATACACTTAAGCTCCAGATCATAGGGAGATTTTACTCTGAACTTATCACAGTGGGCTGTAATCTAATCGAAGCTTAAAATGAATGCACAACTGGGTTTGAGGTATGCAAATTCAGTCAGCAGGTCAAAGATTATTTGTTTTCGAGATCTTGCATTGGGGACCACCAACTGTACTTGATTGACAAATACCATTCCAGACTACTTCAGTAGGGACCTGTACGCATTCTTCAATCTCATTCTGTTCTCTCTGTCAATACAAGGCATTATCATTAGTACAACAAAATCCATATCCACAATCATCACTTTGGCACAAGTATCGATAAGGACATTGACTATTATCAGTCTAGTATTTCCACTATGAAACCAAGTTAACTTCATAGGAATATGATGCTTTATTCCACTAGGTATTAATACTTTGAATGATGATTTCCCAATCAAAGAAAAATTTGAAACAGGATTCCGAGGCAATGAAATATCTGATGCCACTAAGGTTTGTAGTATTTTATCGTGATCCCTGATTAGAGTGGCCAACTCATCCTCACCATTTTGATTTTGTACTCTTTTTGTATTTTGTGATAAAGAAAGTTTACAAGAAATAGAATAAAACAAAACCAGATCTATATCTATAACCTGCCCCTCATGTTCCTGTTTCCAGTCCGAAACAGAGATGCCTTTCCTATGAATACAAATTGAAAACCAATCATGCGAGACTGCCTGACCTAACGCACAAAATAGCCTACTTTCCTATTGAGCATCCAACTCATCAAGCTTAAAGTACAACTCGTCCACACAAAAAATATAAGGATAGTAAATTGGCTCAAGAACTACGTCCTCTATTGCCGTAATTGCAGACACCTTCACTGCCTCCTCCGTTTCCTTCTCGGTCTTATTCTACTCCTCCTTGGTAGGTTTTCAATCATTAGTATAGTTCTTTTTCATGTGGTTGGAGTCACCACATTTGATAGACTGACAGGATGCTGTGTGTGGCTTTTTAAAGGTATCGATGACGAGCTCTTCTCTAAGTTGTTTGACTTTTTTGTTGGTATCGGCCCTGTTGGATTTCTCACTAGTACAGTGATATTTAGGCTTCCCCTCCCTCTTGTGCAAACACTTGTTATCATCCTTCTAGATAGTCTCCAAGGATTTGTAGTCCTGCTTCTTCTCCTTTGTCCCACCTGCCCTATCAACCTTATAGTGGAACTCGGTCCTAGCATACTGTCACGGGGACTCAATTAACTATATAGTGGACCTTCTAACTATAAAATAGAGCGGCCGTATGTTCTATTGCCACAACGGAACTTATTCAGAACTCCGAATAATCCTTCAGCATGTGAAGTCCCTTCTGGACTTATCTGCACCTTCAGGCTGCAATCCGCAAGAGAAAACGCAACTGTCCAGTTAACGCCACATCACTAGGGTAGAACTGCGAGGTCAAAACCACAGATAAAGTCAGAACTCAGAAATTGTCAACTTAGAACTTTGTAGGCTTCGTGTAGAATCGATTGTTTAACAGCTATGGTGGGCGTTATCCTCACCTTCGACAATTCTTTCACTATTTGTATTCCGCGGTGATGTATATTGTGATAACTCGCGGGCTTCGGATTGCTCATGTCCAAAGGTTGTCACATCAGCTTTTCTCCATGCAGTCACCTTCTACACTTAGTCTGCCAGCGTTTCAGCTACTGCAGAGTCATACTACACACTTGACTCAACTAAGCATACTTTTCCCAACTATATCTCTAAGAGATTACACTACCTATTCTTGGTCATCGCTTAAGCAAGATAACCATAGTCATATTCTGATGCCAGAGTAACTTTCAGATGGTAAACTTAAAGTCGTTCAGTTTACAACTCGGAGTTCTTAATTAATAGATCTGGCATCATCCATCCAAGTTGTCTAGTGTACAATGAGAGCCTGCCTCATATATACGTGGACCAGCTTCAAATGCTCATAACTCCGCGGATATGACTCCGCTGATCTTCATTAAGTTCTCATTTGAAAGCTCTTTCTGCGTGGAATCCAGTAGACTAGGTCCGTTAGCTACTTCTGTTAACCGGACATGTGCTAGAACCTGCAGGAGTAGTTTTAACAACTTCAACCGCCTATAACTAGCCCAGTATAACTCTGATCACAAAGCGGATTCCAGAAATGGATTTAGCGTGCAAAACTACCCCTAAAACCATCTTGAACCGAAAGTTTCTGAGAACCTTTATTTTCGCTCAGATTTCCATTCCTCCTTATAGTGTTACTGGACACACTTTAGTGTAAGGAACGCCCTGGTGGCTTGATTTTTTTATTTCTCTCTAAGGAGATTTCAGGGTAACCCAAGACGGCTAGGAACGAGGAATGCAGCTAGTCTGATATGTCGGTGGGACCGTATAAATATGCTGATCGCAAGCATGGTTACGGTTTCATGATCTGGCTTAGTCCCGTCCCGCAATAAGCTTCCGAAGTTGCTTACCGGAGGGGTGTTGACCTAAACCACATTTGGTAAGTAGCTCACTTAGTAGGTTCAGGGTAACCAATCCAAGTTCAGGGTAACTTGGCAAGTTCAGGGTAACTGCTCCCATTCAATTTTCGACTTGGAAATATTTTCGTAAGTCATATAGTAAGAAAGTTTGTCTGACTGTAACTAGATCACTAGTAGTCGGAATCACACGAAACTTGAACTGTAGCTTCAGCTTCACTTTCTTAAGTAGTTCCTGTATCCCTGGAGTCAGCACGCAATATTTCTATTGTCGAACTGTACTGCAGATAGAAGTATTACACCTTCAGGTAATATTTTCTAGTAACGCGCAACACTTATTATTCAGTGTTCCTCAGACATGTATAACATATCCTTGGGTCGTTCTGTATAGTACAAGTACCCTTAGGTGGGCCGGTAGTCACGCCGTGACAATACCCCCCTCCTCAAGGATCTTGTCCGCAAGAACCTATTTGAGAACACGGTTATAAGTCAAAGTTTTCAAACTTAGAAATATTTATTGGGCCTGGGGTTTTACCCCCCTAGTACGCCTCCACTGGAGCTACGCACGTCTCCTTTCACCCTTTGGACAGGTTTTATGTGACAAACAGAACAAATAAAGGCATACGAAATCATTCCAAACTACCCAATGGGTGCTATAGGAAAAAATAGGAATCCTTCAAACTGACATCCCTGGGTCCTGTGGCTTGCAAAGGTTATCTAGATGGAATTGGCGCACTACGTGCTCACCACCATCCTTCAGGTTCTCGTAAGGTTCCTATATATCCTCATCTGGTCTATATCCTTTCCAAGATAACAGATATTTAACCTGACCACCTTTTATCTCAGTGGTCTTGATCTTCTCGATCACATACTCCTGCTGCTCGAGATTCACTGGTGGCGGTGTTGGCGAACATCTTCCCGGAATGGTAATTTGGCTGTAAGGTTCCAAAAGGCTAACGTGGAAGACTAGGTGGATTTTGCCAGACAAAGGGGGTAACTTGAGTCTATAGGCATTCGTGCCACATAGCTTTTCAATTTCGAATTTGCCCCTTAGCTTGTAGTCCAGCTTCTTGGATGGTCTTTTCGTTTTGATGTTCTTAGCGTTGATCATCACCCAGTCTCCTACCTTGAATTGCGGTTCCTTATTAGCCACTTTCTGGTTATAGTACTTAGCCATCCGGTTCTGAGCTGCCTTCATGTTTTCCCTCATAGCTTCTCTCATAGCGTCCAAGTCCTCGACTGTCTTGACTGCCTCAGGGTTGTTGCTTTCGGTCACGTTATCCCTAGGGTTCTTGGGGTTGTTCTCAGGCTGTTGGTGGTAAGCAGCGAAAAATGGCGTCTGCTTAGTCGCAGTATGGACAGTGCTATAGTAACAGAACTCTGCAAAGGGTGGCAGGTCAACCAAATCATCCTGGTCCCACATACAGTATGTACGTAGGTAGTGTTCCAAGATTTGGTTGACTCGTTCTGTTTGACCGTCAGTTTGGGGATGGTATGCTGACGATTTGTCCAACTCGACTTCCAACAACCTCATAACCTCACTCCAAAATGAACTCATGAATACCGTATCTCGATCCGAAACCACCCACTTTGCTAGTCCATGCAGTCTCCAAACTTCCCTAACAAAGATCAGCTCTAGCTCTTTTACCTGCCGATTCTTGAGGGGAATGAAATGTGCCATCTTCGTGAACCTGTCTACGAAAACCCAGCACTGGTTATAGCCTTTGACGTTAAAGAAATCTGTAATAAAATCCATAGACATTTGTTTATTAAAAAGGCGACCTGTATGGACGTTCCTACAGCCCTTACACACTCACCTCTCTGCCACAAATCACTTACAAATGCGTTATTCTTTCCCAATTACAGTCTACCACATGCCCAGACATGTGTCTCATACTTATATAAATTAAATATTTTCCATATACTTTTCACATGCGTTAACTAGCTCTTTAATTACGTTCTGAACTCTGCTTTAACCTTTCTCAACTGTTTAACCTTCCATAATACTCTATTTAAGCTTCTAATGCTATCATATACTCATAGTTTGATTTATAGTTATTATGATGTTCTACTACCAACTCTAATGAGTTGCAGATGTTATTTTCGCACCCTCTGACGCATGCTGGAATACTTTGAGCGCTGGCATTGGTTAGACAGAATCGTGTATATATAGGAGGGGTAATGCCCACCACTTTGGAGATTATCAGCTTACACTTCAATCTCATCTCATATACAGCTTTCTAAATTTCCTACGTTTGCACTCGCTCTGCCACCGTGCTCAAACACTTCCAGTGCGTCCGTTAGAGTCTCATAGACTCCGTACTTCTTCACTTTCCTTCACCAGATCCCTGGTAGAACGCTACTCCTTATTGCATACAGTATATCTCCCATATACCTGTACTTCAACAGCTTATGAGCCCGGACTGCTCTACCTCTACCAATCACTAAAAACTCACATACAATGGCGAATTCACCATCCCCTGACCCACTCGAAGCTGGTCAATATCAGCCAGCCCCAGCTCCACCTCCTACCTTCTAGCTGCCTTACGAATTCCGCCAAGCAGCAGTTAAAGTAGATAATATTGATTCTCTAGTTGGGCAATCTAACAATCAGGATTGGGCAAACACTATGAAGATGGTATTTCGTGGAATGGCCACCTCCTCAATCGTCATCAATGGGCTTGCTCCTGCTGAAAATGCGTCAACAAAAGAGAAAGATGCATATCTGACTCTTTCCCAATCTGCACTTCTTATTACATCCGCGAGTAAACTGGGTTACGTCCCCTGCGTCAGACGCACAGGACACACTAGAGCAAAACCCCGGAACTGGACGCTAACCCTACACAGGCTAGCCTTCAGACATAACCACTCTGTGTCCTTCGTCCTGGCATAGCGTACTTGGCATACATCCTCCCAACGCCGTTATGTCCCTTACCGACGTCCCTAATCCCCTACCGTCTATGTAAAAAGTTATTGTCGTATCACCTCTAGTTGCTGCCATCCTCGCTGCCGATCAGATTACCTGCTTCCTCCCCAACTTTTACCCCCTTGGCTTCTTCTCCATGGTCCATCTATTTTCGCTTATCTGCGTCTACACTGCCACTGGCATAAGGTCCTTCATCCATATTTCACAATGCATCCTAGTCAACCTCTCCCACGTTGCGATCCCGACGTGCCTCGTCCAATCGGACTCTGGGTGAAGGGGGTCCTTTGCAACTCCCTAACTTCGGAACTAATTCTGCCTAACAATGACAACCCACGTACCTCATCCTGCACGCCCCTTCTCGTGCAACATGCCCCAGGGACTCAGTCTCTCATATCAATTCCAGGGTAACGCGATTCTCTAAATTCAAGTGTTCATATCGTTTCATATTTTTCCTAATCTAATCTACTCGCTGTCTAACTCATACTAGATAATTGTCCCGATACTCCCGTTCCTATGCTCAGTCCTCTATGAGGCGTCGGCCTGGGTGCTTCACCTGTCGGACGCATTCTCCTCCTCTTCTGCTACTTCCCTATTTGATGTGTCCGAGTCTTCATCTTCCTCACTCAAAATTGTGGGTTCTCCAACAGTATCCTGGAATTTATCTGCACTGTCAGCCTCCCTACCCTGTGGGTCGGAGAAACGAACGCGACTCAGTTTAGAAACTGATGTCGCTGCTTGAAGCTCTTGCATGAGTTCTGCCTCATAACGAGAAGTATCCACCACCTGGAGTGGTTGGTCGGATTCCAGGTCCGCTTTTGGTTGGGTTTCCGCAATGCGAGCGCGTATATCAGCTTTAATCGTAGACAGCAATAGTTTCCAGAATCGAGGGACGTGTGCATCCCACGTTGCGAGGAACCTTTTGTATGTTCCTGAACTCGTCAGACTTTAGGTCTCCTACATCGGATGTATGATACTTACTAGCGGTCGTCTCATACTTGAAGTCAGCATTTCTCCCAGTTTCAACGTAGACTCCAGTTGTCCATGCCTTGAGACAATGACGCATGGCGGAGGTTACCAGGCAAATGAATACTTCATTTATTGAATCGAAAAAGGTATCATCAAAATGACACCTCATCTTGACCCTAGCAAAATATTTAAGGAATATGATTTCCGTAATTTCTGTTGCCCGGAAGTGTCATTCGCTTTACTAAGCTGGTATTAGTTTCATAGGGTATTCAAACCGATGCAGGATGTGCTATACAACCTCTCGGCCGTCTGCACGATATATAAATCTGTCATCATGCAACAAGTATTCCACCTTGTCTGCTATATCCGCTTGTGCCAGCATGCTAAGACCTAAGACTTCCATGATGCTGTGTTTACATTCGTACACCAGATGTACCCGGGTTCTGGAATGAATACTTCGTAGCTAATCTGTCTCAGCCTATTATCCGACGTGACGTGTAGGGAATATCACTCACATGGGCGTCTACGACTTTAATGTGTTCGAGGGTCTGCCCTCGTTCTTTTTCGGCATCATTACAGGATTCGGACAAAAGTTGAGCGATCTCATTGGTATTCAACATGGGATTTTGAAAGAAAGTGTAATTCCTCACATGTGCAGTGGCACGACTTGTCAGGTCTTTATATTTGACTGGAACCTGGAAAAAGGATCTAGACCTGGGTCCGACGCGAGAGGGCCTCTCCACTATGGCGTCAGTCCCATGTTACCCTTCATATATGCTGCAAAGCTCAGAGTCCAGGCGTGAGGGGTCATGCTGCGCATTGGGCAAACTCGGAGGTGGGCAAGACTTTGAGATTCTTGTTATTCAGGTATTTACGAAATTTGGTTTGACGATAGCTACCTGAAGCCTTGAGCTGCCCATACTGTTATCACGGTCATACTGAACATGAACTTTCCTCGCCGGACGTTTGCCATCCGACGCTGCACGTCTCTTGGATGACTCTGCCAGGTGCGGAGGGAGGGGAAAATTATCA
>Ga0307511_10005390_pt1 | contig 13022 bp, 12 predicted proteins | sample 13_EM_MG_FD_200266 | JGI IMG/M metagenome (GOLD analysis project Ga0307511, IMG submission 200266) | Populus trichocarpa ectomycorrhiza microbial communities from riparian zone in the Pacific Northwest, United States - 13_EM | ecosystem: Host-associated > Plants > Roots > Unclassified | place...
CGGGCAGTTCCTCGTAGGTGATCCGTGCCCGGCTGGCGGCTTTGCGAGCCGCGGAATACGAAGTCGCGGCGACGGCGAAAATGGGTTGCCCGGCGTACTGAACCAGCGATTCGGTGAAGATAGGATCGTCGTGAACCGCGCCGCCGTAGTTGTTCTCACCTGGGATATCGGCGGATTGAGCGACACACACCACGCCCGGGGTTGTAATGGCCGATTCCAGATCGAGCGTCTTTATCCGGCCGTGTGCAATGGCGCTCGTGCCAAATGCCGCATGTAAGCTGTTAGCTGGAAGCGGAATGTCGTCTGTGTACTGTGCGCGGCCGGTGACATGAAGGTGCGCGCTGTCGTGTGGGTGCGCCTTGCCAACTACGCCAGTTTCAACCGGATCTGGGTCGATGGTCTTCACAGTGCCGCCGGCGTGATATCCGTTACCCGCACGGGAACCGCTTGCGACTGTGCGCAGTTTTGCAGGTAGAACCGTCGTAGCATGTTGGCCGCAATCTGAAGCCGGTAGGTGGATGTTCCGCGAGCGTCGGTCAACGGCTTGAAATCCGCCGAAAGTGCCTCGGCAGCCTTTTCAATTGCTTGATCTGACCACTGCATTCCCATAACTGCGGCTTCTGCATGCAAGGCCCGGGCCGGAGTGGCCGCCATGCCGCCGAATGCAAATCGCGCATTGATGATGTGCTCATCACGCAGGTCGACGGCAAACGCGCCGCAGACAGCCGAGATATCCTGTTCGATGCGCTTGGCTACCTTGTAACTGGCCAGCAGCCGGCCGGGCGCGGCGGACGGGACTGTCACGCCCACCACAAATTCGCCCGGTAATAGATCCTTTTTCTGGTATCCCAGATAGAAGCTCTCCAAGGGCATGTCCCGAGCGTGTGCTCCCTGGCGCAAGTGGAGCCGCGCACCGAGCGCGATCAGGGCGGGCATGGAGTCCCCAATGGGCGAGCCGTTGGCGATATTTCCGCCGAGTGTTCCAGAGTTGCAGACGGGGGGCGACGCGAATCGCTTGGCCAGTTCCGCAAGTGGCGGAAACTCCGCCACCAAGGCCGCCCAGGCTTCCGTCAGGGTCGCAGCGGCACCGATGTGTAACCCTGCAGCGGAACGGCGTATTTGCCGCAGCTCCACGATCCCGCCTGTGTAGATGATGGGCGGAAGGTCGCGCAGATGCTTGGTAACCCACAGGCCGACATCCGTGCCCCCCGCCAACACCAATGAATCCGGAGCCGCCTGCAATGCCGCCGCCAGGTCTTCGACGGTCAGGGGCGCGTAGAAGCCGCTGAAGCGCAACGAATCAGCATCGCTCTTGCGGCTGAGCGCCTGCAGCGCGCTCACGCGTAAGGGCGACCGCGCTTCCACCGGATTCCAACGGGCTGTTTCCGGATACTCTCCCATGCGGCAACCGGCATCGATGATGGGGCGGTATCCCGTGCAACGGCACAGGTTCCCTGAGATTGCATCGAGGACCGCCTCTCGCTCAGGCCGCTCCCCTCGCAGATACAGAGCGAACAGCGACATTACGAAGCCCGGGGTGCAGAAGCCGCATTGCGAGCCATGGTGCTCGACCATCGATCGTTGCACCGGATGCAGCTCACCGTCAGGTGACTGCAGGCTTTCAACAGTAACGAGCTCCTTACCGTCGATCGTAGGCAGAAAGCGAATGCATGAGTTCACGGCGTTGTAGCTGACGCTGCGACCATCGGCCGCGAGCTCCCCCAACACGACGGTGCAGGCGCCGCAATCGCCTTCGGCGCAGCCTTCCTTCGTTCCCGTTCGACAAGCGACTTCGCGCAGATATTCAAGAACAGTGGTCGTCGGAGGTAAACCGCGAACGGTTACGACCTCGCCGTCGAGAATGAACCGCACCGCCCCTGCCGGGATTTCGGGGTTAGCTGCCACGGTAGGTGGAATAACTCCAAGGGGTCGTCAGCAGCGGAATGTGATAGTTCTGGCTCGCATCGGCCACGCCAAAGGTGATCACGACTTCGTCGAGAAATGGCGGTTCCGTCACCTGGAAACCCACGGCCCGAAAGTATTCCGCCACATGGAAGGTCAATGCGTAACGGCCCACGCGCAGCGCACCCTCCGCAAGTAGTGGCTGCGCGCTGCGTCCCTGGGCGTCTGTGAGGGTTTCCGCGAGCAACCGGGGTGGCGAGCTTTCCAGGTCGTGGAGCTCGACCCGCATCCGTGCTGCCGGAGCGCCCGTCGCGAGATTCAGTACGTGTGTCGTCAGCTTGCCCATGTGCCCTCACGATTGTGCACAATCCTGACCAAAATTGTGCACGCTTGGGCGGGGGCGCACTGATAATGTGCGACCCGCACGGCGCGTGCGAGTGGCTCGCAACGTGCGTGCGAGCCGAGTGGCCTGCACCGCCAAAAACGTGCGAAGCTCAGTCTGGTACAGCTCATGTCCGGGAGCAACGTCGAATTGAATCTGACACTGACGCCGCCATTGATGACTCGACCCAGGCCGAAGGGGGCGCCCCTGGCCCTGATCGCGGTTCTCGCCCTGGGCTCACTGCCGGCCACGGCCGCTGAGCCTCTGAAGATCGCCTTCGTTTATGTCGATCCGGTCGGTGACAGCGGCTGGACCTACCAGCACGATCTCGGCCGGCGGGCCCTGGAGAAAGCACTGGGGTCCCAGATCAAGACGACCTACATCGAGAACGTGCCGGCGACCGCGGATGCCGAGCGTGTGATCCGCCAGCTCGCGGCCATGGGCAACCAACTGATTTTCACCACCTCGTTCGGCTACATGGATGCGACACTCAAGGTGGCCAAACTGTTTCCCAAGGTGCATTTCGAGCACGCCTCGGGTTTCAAGACCGCGGCCAACATGGCTACCTATGAGGCGCGCTTCTACGAGGGATCGTATTTGCTGGGTGTGCTCGCCGGCCGCACGACCAAGACGAGTACCCTCGGGTTCGTGGGCTCCTTTCCCATTCCCGAGGTCATTCGCAACATCAACGCCTGGACTTTGGGCGCCCGCAGTGTCAATCCGAATGTCAAAGTGAAGGTGATCTGGGTCGATACCTGGTACGACCCCGGCAAGGAGCGCCAGGCCGCTGAAACGCTCATCGCCCAGGGTGCGGATGTACTGAGCCAGAATACTGACTCGCCCTCTGTGGTGCAGGCGGCCGAGCAGAAAGGAGTGCATGCATTCGGGTGGGACTCTGACATGGCGAAATACGGCCCGCATTCCCAACTCACGGCCAACACCGAAAACTGGGGCGGTTACTACATAGAAGAAGCCCGCAAGGAATTGGCTGGGACGTGGACGGGTGCCCGCCGGACGAACGGCGGCATCAAGGAGGGCATGGTGGTTCTGACACCGCTCAATGCTTCCATACCGCCTGACCTTGCGGCTCTGGTTGCGCAGCGAAAAGCGGCGATTGCCGCGGGGCAACTGCATCCCTTCGCAGGGCCGCTGAAAGACAACACCGGTGTCGTCAGAACACCCGTGGGCGTGACTCTGACCGAGACGCAGTTGATGTCGATAGACTGGTTTGTCGAGGGTGTCGAGGGGTCGGTGCCAAAATGAACGTCGAGGCTTTCGTTCGCGGACTACCCAAAGCCGAGTTGCACCTGCACATAGAAGGCACACTCGAACCCGAGATGGTTTTCGCGTTCGCCAGCCGCAACGGCGTCACACTTCCCTATCCGTCAGTTGCGGCGCTTCGCGAAGCCTATCGCTTTGCGGATCTGCAATCATTCCTCGATGTTTACTATTCCTGTGCACAGGTTCTGCAGACCGAGGACGACTTTCGCGAGATGACGGCCGCGTATCTTCGCAAGGCGCACGATCAAGGCATCGTGCATGTGGAGATCTTCTTTGATCCGCAAACTCACACCGCGCGCGGTGTTGCGTTGGACACCGTCGTCAACGGCATCACGGCGGCCCTCGTGGAGGGTGAGCGGCAATTCGGCATCACACATCGATTGATATTGTGCTTTCTGCGGCATTTGAGCGAGGCGGACGCGCTCGAAACCCTGGCTGACGCACTTCCTCATTCCGGGGTCATTGCGGCCGTGGGACTCGATTCATCGGAGTTGGGACATCCGCCGGCAAAATTCGCAGCGGTGTTTGAGCGTGCGCGCCGCGAGGGCTTCCTGGCGGTGGCGCATGCCGGTGAGGAAGGGCCGCCTGGCTACGTGCACGAGGCGCTGGATCTCCTGCAGGTGAGCCGAATCGATCACGGGGTGCGCAGCGAGGAAGACCCGGAGCTGATTGCCCGACTGGTTCGGGACCGTGTACCGTTGACGGTCTGTCCGTTGTCGAACGTCATGTTGAAGGTGTTCGACACCATGGCGGACCACAATCTGAAGCGGCTGCTGGATCTTGGCGTTCTGGTTACGGTGAATTCGGACGACCCCGCTTATTTCGGTGGCTATGTAGTGGAGAATTACCTGGCCGTGCACAGCGCGCTGGGCTTGTCCGAGGCGGATCTGGCGCAGCTGGCGCGCAATTCCATTGAGGCGGCGTTTTTGGCGGCGGAGGCGAAACGCGGCTGGCTCGAGAAGATCGATCGCTTCGTCGCGGGCGGTTGAGAGTCAGGACCCCAGGTCGAAGAAATTCTCATCCACCGGCTTGTTCGCCAGGATTTCCTCCCGCGTCAGGCCCTGTAGCTCGTGCGGGAACACGAGCCAGGTGTCGGTCGACTTGACGAAATAGTCGGGCGTCAGGCTGCTGCGATTGCGCGCGGGTTTGTAGTAAACCGTGGCAATCCGGATGGTGCTGGGCAGGTTGCGGCGACAGCGCTGCCGCAGCTCGCTCATGACGGCATCGAGGCTCCGCCCGGAATCGAACACATCGTCGATCAACAACAACCGGTCGTGCTCCTCCAGGCGCGATACCAGGTAGTCGAGTGCGTGTACGCGCACCGACTTGGCCTGTTGATCGATTCCCAGGTAGGAGGACGTCCGAATCGAAATGTGATCGACAATGACGCCGTGATACTCGAACACTTCCTGTACGGTGATGCCGATTGGTGCGCCACCGCGCCAAATGGCGACCAGAAAGGTGGGTCTGAAGCCGCTGCGCAGAACGCTCATGGCCAATTCCATCGAATCGCGCAGCAGTGAGTCGGCGGAGATGAAGATCTTCTCAATAGGGGGTTCGCTCATGGAGCCGATTCTAGACCGATCGCCCCGGCGATGCTGCGGACGTTGGCGCGCCGGCCGCCGCCGGTGGTCGACGCTCGGCCGCGCTGTTCACTGCCGCCACCGTCGCGGCGTCGATGCCTATGCCTAGGAGACGGGTGGCGCTCCGCCTTCACTTCGGCGGCGCTCGACAAACTCCGTCAGGGCCTGCGCTACGGCCGGGTCCATCTCAGGCGCCTGAAAGGCGGCGATAGTCTGGTGCGCGATGGCGCCCGCCCGCTCGGTCGCCGTCTTCGCACCATCGTCTGACCACGCGCCGAAGTTCCGCCAATCGGAAACGAGCGGGCTGTAAAAAGCATCGCGGTAGCGCTCCATCGTGTGAGCGGTCGCGAAGAAATGGCCGCCCGGGCCTGCCTCGGCCACCGCGGCGACACCGACCTCGTCGGGGGTTGCGAGCACCGGCTGAAAGATTTCCGCGAACATCTGCAGCATCTCAACATCGAGAATGAACTTCTCGAGTGATGCGGTCAGGCCGCCCTCGAGCCACCCGGCGGCGTGCAGGATGAAGTGACAGCCGCCGAGGAGGGCGCCCCACAGGCTCATCTGGGATTCATACGCTGCTTGTGCATCCGGAGCATTGGATGCAGTCGCACTCGAGCAGCGCCAAGGTACGTTGATGTGCCGCGCAAGTTGGCCGGCACCGAATGCCGCCTTGGTGTACTCGGGCGTACCAAAAGCGGGCGATCCTGACTTCATGTCAACGTTTGAAGTAAAGCTGCCGTACATGACGGGCGCGCCCGGACGGACAATCTGCGCCAGCGTAATGCCGAACAGCGCTTCGGCATGAGCGAGTGTCAGGGCGCCGGCAATCGTGATGGGTGCCATCGCACCGGCCAGCGTAAATGGCGTGATGATCACCAACTGGCCGCGCGACGCGAATTTGATGATGCCGTCGGTCATGGGCAGATCCAGCTGCAACGGCGAGTTGGTGTTGCAGATGCTGTAGCAATACGCATTTCTTTCAAACGCTGCTTCGTCAATCCCGTGAACGATGCGTAGCATTGCGAAGCTGTCTTCGAGCTGTCCATCGCCACGGCAGTAGAAGTACGGAACCTTGTCACCCAAGGTCAACTGCGCATGGCTCGTCTCGAGATGCCGCACCGGCATTGGGGCGTCTTGTGGCTCGACCATCTGCCCGAGTACATGCATGACGTCGAATGACTGAGAGAGTTTTACCCAGTCGCGAAAATCCGCCATCGTGCCGGTGTGTTTGCCGTTTTGCAGGTCGCTGACGCTCGGCGGCCCGGCGACTGGCGCAAATACCACGTGGCGGCCGCCAACACGGCAGGAGCGCTGTGGGTTGCGAGCGATCAGATTGACTTCGGCGGGAACCGTAGCGAGAGCCTTTGCGACCAGGCCACGATCGAGATGGACCATGTGGCTGGATTCGTCAACTCGTGCACCGGCCGCTGCGAAGGCAGCGCGTCCCCGGGGCGACAACACACGCATGCCCTGATTCTCGAGCATCCCGAGCGCGGCCTGGTGCAGGCTCTCAACCTGGTCGTCTGAGAATATCCGGGTCGGCTCGAAGGGGTTCGTGAGGATCCGGTAACGGGCCGAACGGTTCCCTTGTGCTGTGGCTGTAGCCGCCGCCCTGGTCGAATCTCGTTTGCGAGCTCTCATGCGCACACCTCGTTGGACCCGAGGATATGCGCCACAGCCGCCAGCTGTCATCGGAAAAGTCTATGGCCCCATCTATTAATGGCATTCACGCTCGGCCGTGGTGCCGTGCTCAACGCGAAGTTGTGCGCCAGCGCTGTGCCGATATCGTGCACGTGGGAGGGAGTGTCCACTCGACGTCCGCGGCGTGAGCCGGCATGCCGCGGTTGCCTGGATTCAGCATCGCCTGGGAGATTCGCAGCCCGATGGGCCAGGTTGCCTTGATGAACGCGAGCGTCGCAATGATCTGTTGATTTGTCAGCACACCGCGGAAGGCAGGCATGTATGACGCAACCGTCGACGGTGTGGAAGGAAACCGTCCGTCCACTGTCATGTGAAAAAGATCTTCGTCGGAATGACTCCACGTGTGGCCCGTTTGATCGTGTGCGGGAGCGCGTCTGCCTGCGAACTGGTCTTGCAGTTGCCAAAGTGGCTGGCCTTGCAGTCGCCTGCCGTGGCAGGAGGCGCAGGAGCGCTTGTAGATGAGCTTCCCCGCTGTGACCAGTGTGGCGTCGTCCGCATCGGCAAAGTGTGTGGTCGTCGCGGGCGATGCCGGGCTCGCGTAGCTGGTGGTCCAAGCCACCGCGGCGACTGCAATCGCGAGGCATGTGCAAAGTCGGGCGAGTCGCTTTGCCGTGCGAAGGTGGCCAACGCGGACTGTCCTGCGAAGGCGGTCAAACCGAACTGCGCGTCGTGACATTACCGACGCGCCTTCGCGGTCTGCTCTTGCTTGGCAAGAGTCTGGAACTCCGCGGCTAGCTGGTCGGCTGACAGTGTATCGGCAAGCAGCTTCGTGAACCGCCCTCTCGGGTCGATGACATACAGAAACGAGCTGTGATCCACGGTGTATTCGTCGTCACCGAGGCTCCGCGTCCGATAGTAGACATGGAACTGTTTCGCCGCTTCCCGGGTCGCTTCCGCGTCGCCGCGCAATCCAATCACCCGCGGATTGAAGGACGCCATGTATTGCGCCATATGCTTGGGCGTGTCCCGCGCTGGATCCACAGTAATGAAGATAGGCTGAATCTGATCCGCGGTTGAGCCGAGAGAGCTCAATGCCTGCCCGATACGAAGGATCACCGTTGGGCAGATGTCGGGGCACGAGGTGTACCCGAAGTACACCACGAGCCACTTCCCGCGATAAGTTGCGTCAGTTACGGTGCGGCCGTCGGGCGTATCCAGCACAAAATGGCCCGAAATGGACGCCGCCGTAACCGAAGGGACTGCCGCCACAGTTGGAGCCGCCGCCACGACGGTAGCCGTCATAGCCGGCGGCGTTGCTGGAGCTTGCCGCGTCGCCGGTGCCGCGCCCACAGCTAACTGTGGGCCAACAACACCGAGCGACGCGCCGAACAAGACCCTCGCCACAACCCTCGCTGCAAGCAATACACCAGCGTGTTGGATCCGCACCGATGCATTTCCTACGGGGATGCAGCCGGCAAGACCCGGATTGTCGCCATCATTCCACCATCCTCATGTCCCAGGATGTGACAGTGGTAGACGAAGTCGCCGATGTCCGGGCCGCGGAAGTCTGCGCGGACCGTGACGCTGGGGTAGGGTCCTGTCCCCGACCAATAGGGCACTTGGATAGTGTCGTAGAACTGTTGCTGGGCTGCCGGAACCGGCACGCCGTTGACGGCGAGCAGCAGGAAATGGATCTGGTGAAGGTGAAACTCGTGGTTTTCCGGACTCCGATTTTGAATCGTCCAATCCTCCACCGAACCCTGGGTCGTCGTGATGGCGGGCGGATTGTTCGGATCGAACAGCGTAGGCGTCGCTCCGTCCACCGTGATGAAGAAGTTGGTGGGGCTCGAAGGATCGCTCGGATCCGAAATCACCTCCGAGAAATACAGGGTGCGCTTGGTGTTGGGTCTGAGAGCGGCCAGCCCTGCGAAGCGATTACCGGCGATGGCTCCTGAGGCAACCTCTGTGACCGGCAGGCCCGTCGAAGCGGTACTCGTCTGGATGAGGGCAAGCGGACGGGTAGGGTCATTGTCTCCGGCGGGACCCGTATCGATATTGAGCGTCTGGAACACGGCGTTGTGCACTGTCGCCGCAGGAGCAGTCACAATGAATTCCGCGCGCCCGGCCGGCGCTATCAGGATATCAGTCTGAGTGAGAGTGGTGCCGGGGGTCGTCCCGTCCTGTGAATTGACCGGTACGCCGTCGAGCGCAACAATCTTCAGCGGCTGAGCGACATTGTCATACAGCAGTTGCAGATCCAGTATGGTGTCGGCCGAGGAGTTGGACACCCGCCAGAACTCCTTTTGTCCGACCTTCATCTTGATGACACTCGGAATGAAGCCGGGTTGCGGGGTGCTCACATACGGAATCGGGACGTAATTGAGCGACAGATCCCATGCCGGAATGAGGCCGCCCGGGTCAGGTGAGCCGGCGACGATCTGATCGCGAACCACCAGCACACGCTCGGGCAGACCGGCCACCGCGGGCTGCAGACTTGCGATTCCGCCCACGATAATAGCGCCTGAAGCGCCGCCTTGGAGCGCAGCCTCGGCGATCCCATGCACGTGTGGGTGATACCAATACAAGCCCGGTGGCTCATCCGTGGGGAAACGCAGGCTGTATTGGAAGCTCTCTCCCGAGTTTATGATGGTGTGGATCACCTCGTCAGAGTGGCATTGCGGCGCGGTGTTCGTGCCGTGGTAATGCACGTTCAACGACGTTATGGTCATGGTGACGTCGCCGCATTTATTGCCAGCGTTGGAAACTACTTCAGTCGGAGATCCGGGCGGCGGCGCGGGTACCTGGTTGGTAACCGTGACGTTCAGTGTATCTCCCGGCATCACGTGCAGCGTCGGCCCCTGAGAGCCATCGGCTGTCGTGAAGCAGAACAGTGTGCGGCCCTGGGCGTCCACCGACGTGAAATAGTTGAATACGACGTTGAGTACGCCGTTGCGGCTGAACAGTTCCGGCGGGGGAGCCACTACGCTGCCGGGCGCAGGCCGCGGGCACGGAGCAGTACTGTTTGCGAATACGGTCAGCGGCGTAAATGCCAGCAGACCGACAATGAGCCAGAGTCGCAGTCCTCGTCCGAGCATGTTGCTCTCCCACGCTGTGTTGGTTTCAGGGCGGTTAGCTTTCTAACACAAAGTCAGAAAGCGCAGCATGGGCTAGGGGATGCAGCCGGCTCTGGATCCTTGGATCTAGCCGGGCGGGCTGGTTGCGGTCAGCTGCCGCTCAGTCGTTCGGCCCGGCGAAATTGATCGTGTCGTGCATACAGCCTGGATGGCCCGCGGGGTAATCGAGGGTCTTGCCGATCTCGAGTGCTTCAGTGTCCAGCACAGGCGAGCCGGATCCGCGCAGCAGCTTCACGCTGTCCTTGATGTTGCCGCCGTTGTCGACACAGGCGCAAATCAGAGATTGACCGATGATTCCGGCGGGCAACGCCGCTCGAGGCTTCGGATGGTCGAGCGCCACTCGCGAGAAGGCCTCGGCTGTGAGCCGGATCTTGATTGTTAAAGACGAGTTTTTACGTGCCGGCGCCTCGCAGGTCTGAGGAAGCGGTCCGTCGGACGGGTCAACCTTGGCGGGAGTGCTTGCGGCTTGCTGGGGAGCGCGAGCGTTGCTTTCTTCTGACCGTGCCGTGTGCAGCTGCGCGCCCAGGGTGGCAGTGAGGGCCCAAAGCGCAACTGCCCATTTTCTCGCTGTTGCGGTCATTTTGCGGCGCGGAATACGGTAGTGAGGACTGTCACAGTCTATCCATCCACTGATTGAATGTCGCTGCCGCGATTTAGCCTCGGCATCTATCTGACGCTGGCCATGCGTTGTGCTGCATATCACAGATGACAGCGGAGCCTACGTCTAGAGTGAGCGCCCCAAATGTCCCAGGGACGGTGCTCGTGAGCTCGGAAACCAACTCCAGAATGATCGTTGATCGGCGCTGTATGCGCGTCCACCTAACGGCTGTCGCGCTGGCCATCGTCATCGCGGGCACGGCGAGCAACCGAGCGGAGGCGGCATGGGGTGAGGCAACGGGGGATCCGGGGCACTTTGGGTTCGTCCTGGATAGCGCCGCAGAGTTCGGTGGTGACGATCTCATCGATGTGACCTACCGCCATGGTGGGACACAGCACATCAGAGCCGGCGAAGGTGTCACGTTGGGCGGCGGCATCCACTATCGTCCGGCGGCATTGCCGGTCGATTTCGCGGCTACGGTCGGCTACAAATTCATCAGGACGTCTTCGTTTGATAGCGACCTCGGCATCAACCGCGTGGTGATCGAGCTCACCGGTACCGTTCCGCTGGTAAATCACTTTTGGGTGACAGCGGGCCCTGTGTGGCATACCAGTACTAAACTGGATGGCGATGGCCGCATACCCGATGTCGATTTCGACGATGCCGTGGGAGGTATGGTTGGCTTTGGCTGGCGTTGGGTGGGCGTGAGGTACACGAACATCAAGTATCGCAGTCCATTCGGTACTGTCGACGCGAGCAGCGGCGGCGTAACGTTCGCATGGAAGTTCTGAGCCGCAGGTAGCCGCGCCCGCATGCGGTCGTCGCTACGGGCGCCCATGAGCCAGACAGGCTCATATGGCCTGACCCTGTCAAGTGGCACAACGCCACCCTCTCGGGACCTCTTCTGAGGGGGAGGCCCTCGATCATACGATGAGCTTGGTGTTTCCTGACAGGGCGAACGGGAAACGCGACGCGCAGGCAGGGTGTTAGACGACGATGGATCATGCTCATATCCGCGGATTGGTTACCGGCATTTCATCTTTCCGTCGCGGGGCTGCCTACCCTCTAGTATCGGGGATCATCGCTTGCGATGCCCGCGTAGCCTGGTCGAGGGTTCCCCTCATCGGGCCTGCGCATCGCGTTACCCCTCCGCCGCTGAAGGAGAAATTCGTCGCTGCTGGGTAGCTGGCCTCCTGTGGCTAAAAACCGTGAGAGTGTTAGTTTGATCAAATCACGATTTAACGTTCACTTGGCGAGCGACATCCCAAACAAAGCCCGCCAGCTCCCGGGCGATGGCTACGCAGACCTTGTTCTGGTGCATCTTGCGTGCGCTCAAGCGCCGATAGCGGTGCGCGAGGCGCAGCTGTGCTCGCCAGGCGATATCGCGCACGGCTTTGGGTTGACCCTCCTGGCGGATCTGCAGAATGCGGCTGATGCGCGCCGGGAAGCGATAGTTCCATGCCGCCTCCACCAACACGCGCCGCGCGTGAACGTTGCCGCACTTGGTGATTTCGCCCTGGCGGCGAGTCTGGCCGGTGGAATACTCCGAGGGCACCAGCCCCAGAAACCCCATCAGTTCGCGTGGGTGGGAAAACCGGCTGAAATCCCCGATCTCGGCGGCCAACGTCACGCCGGCCACGAAGTCGATGCCGCGCAGACTGCTGAGCGCCTCGACTACCGGCTTCAGTCGCCACTGTTCGCTCTGCGCCCGCAGTGCCTCAGTGAGTCGCTCGACGCGTTCCTGTCCCTCTTTGACTGCCTGACGATACTCGGTGAAGGCAATGTGCTGCGCCGGATGGGCGAAGCTCACATCGGCCAGATATCGTTCATGTGCGAGCGTCCAGGAACTCCTTCCGCTGTATCGACGGCCGTGACGCAGCAACATCGCTTTCACCCGCTGCCGTGCTTTCAATCGGGCAGACACGGCATCCTCGCGAGCGCGCGACAGATCCCGGATCGCCTCATCGCGCTCATCGGGCACGATCACGTTGACCAGATCCCCGGAGCGCGCCAAGCGGGCCAGCGTGAGTGCATCGCGCCGATCGGTTTTGATGCGTTCGTTCGGGCGCCGGGCGATCTTGCCCGGGACGATCACCTCACAGGCAAAGCCGCGCGCGCGCAGTTGCCGCACCAACTCGTAGCCGCAAGGTCCAGCCTCGTACACCACCTGCAGGCTGTTGGGTTTACCGAGACTCTTCAGCGCTTTCAGAAGCTGCGTCACATCCGGCCCCACCGTCCCGAGGAATCGTGGGGCCTCGCGACCAGCGTCGGCTACACCGATGGCGGTCGAGTCCTGGTGAACGTCCAATCCGACGAACGAAGTGATACGCTTGTCCATGGTCTGCCTCCTCTGACATCGGCACCAATGCGCCTTGCGGCGCTTGTGCATGTGGCTCGGCGCACCTCACGGTGCGCAACCCACGATACTGGAGGCAGACCTCTTCTCCCTACCTGCGCCTTCGGCTAGGCCTCACTCCAGCAGGTCAGGCCATGATGTCTAG
>Ga0307511_10005391_pt1 | contig 13019 bp, 14 predicted proteins | sample 13_EM_MG_FD_200266 | JGI IMG/M metagenome (GOLD analysis project Ga0307511, IMG submission 200266) | Populus trichocarpa ectomycorrhiza microbial communities from riparian zone in the Pacific Northwest, United States - 13_EM | ecosystem: Host-associated > Plants > Roots > Unclassified | place...
GTTCGCGTAACTCGATAACGTCCTAAGCAGAAAAAGTGTGAGGTAGTCATCAATCAAACACAGAGCGTAGAACCGACCTGCAACATGAACTGCATACGAGGTGCAACGTTGCTGCTCTTCCTCAACTGCTCCATCCTCGCGAAGTAGACGTTGATATGGGCGCGACCCTTCGGTCCGTCGAGCAGTTTTCCGGCGGTTGTAAGTAATCGGCACAGGCCCTCGATTTGCATCTCCCCGGGATTGTTGCGGATGTTGGCAAGAAACCTATTGATATACTCGTGCATAACGCGCTCCGTCAACATCCGCAGCTTGTACAGTTCACTGACGAACTGAACCAAACCGAGAGCCCGCCGCCTGGTTATCCGCGCAGCACCGTACTCGTCCGAGTAGAGCTCGACTTCGTCGGACGTTTCTGACTTCTTGACGGGGGTGTCTTCGGACCCCATCGCGACCCAACTACGCTCGAAGTCCCTTTCGCAATGGTTTAGGAGGAACTTTCGGAATAATTGACCACCAGTGATGGGCTTTCCGCTTGCATCTCGAATACCACCGTCCTGGACATTAGGGCTAATTCCCTCCACGATCTTCCTGCAGAGTAACGCATACACCTCCGGCCATGTGGTCCTGGTTGCACTCTCGAAAACTAGCCTGGTGACGAGGATGAGCGTCCGACCATCGTTCTCCGCTTCGGACTTGTTAACCCACTCGATGATTTGGTCGGAGAGGGTGTCGAATTTCGCCATTGTAAGCTTGTTGAGGAGTGCTTTGACTTTCCTCTCAATGTTCTGCCCCTCATCAGCTAACGGCTGCTTCGTCCATTTGTTTGCAGAAGCTACCAGTGGAGGGACCGGTTCAACGTTAAGAGCGTGGACGTCATTCAACTGGTTACGTTCTTTGCCTCGTTTGCTCCTCGTGCGTTTTCCGCCTGGGCCAATGATCGTGTAGGAAGTCGAAGGCTGTACCACCATAACCCTCTCTTTGCTCGTCAAGGAGAAGTTCACAGTAGCAAATCCACCGGGAGTGCCAGGTTGGAGACCGGACTTCGGAGCCTGCAGAGACATCGGTTGGGTCAAGGTGTGATTACGACCAGAACTACGGGGCACTGGGCGGTGTGGCTGGCCACCAACGGCATCGAGACCAACCATATCCAGGGGAACATCCGGTTTCTCGGTACAGACACCCATGAACTGAAGGAGGAATTCTCGGTCGTAGCTGATCGAACGCGTCAATAAACGCCGGGGGAAGCGGTGAGAGTCGAACTCACATAAACTTTCCCTTCATCGAATTCACGTTCAGCTCCTGTTTGGGGCCGGTAAATCCTTCGGGGTATGTGATAAGGCGCAAATCTTCGATGGTCCTCGCTGTTACCAAGGCAGAAGGGGGAACGGCGATTACGCTCTTCGTCGCATCAGGGATGTCTGGGGTGCCAAGGTTGATCTTTGTGGTGGGGGTAATGATTTTGAGACCTTTGTTCCTCGAGGTGGCCTTCTTCGCATCCTTGGAGAGCTCTTTGGAAGTGGGATCCCCAACGATCTCACCCTCCTCCGACTTCTGCTCTTCAGTTAGTCTGGCCGCCACACTCTTCCCCTCGTTCGCCCCGCGCTCTTCACCCTCCTTATCCAGCGCCAGGTTCTCCTCATGGACCTGGGCGATCATTGTTGGAGTCGCGATTTGGTTCCTTGGAATCCGCCTTTGGTCACGTAGCTCGACGGGATCCTAACCGGGGGGGGGATGAGGGAGGATCGTGGGGGATACCTGACCAGGGCGGTGACTTGCAGAGATGAATGGATGGGTTGTTCGCAGATGGCAGGGAAGTCAACGGAAAGCGGTGTACGGGGTACCTTGAGGCTCGTGAATAGGAAGTGCTGGATTTCATGATTGACAGCCATTCAAACGATAGTGGCCGTGCCCCGTGACTGGTCGCGCCTTATAATTAGGAGAACGGGAGCGCGCGCGAACGATGGTCGACGGTTTTGGCATCAGGGAGTCGGTCAAAAAAAGGCGTGGATGATCAGGTGAAAGTGTGCGAACGCGACGTTGGTCGTTGTTCGCCGTCCTTACGCAAATCTCTCCCGCGACACTGCCGGTCTTGTCGGTCCCAGAAGTTGGGGTACACCGCTGGCGAGCAGCAGGATCCGCGACCATTTACGAGGCGACCGCCACCCCAACCCTGCAGTTCTTTCGTCTCCCCGCGTCCTTGGGCACGCTTATTGCCCTGGTCTGCTTTTTCTTCACCTCGTTGTTATATCCCCTTCAACCACCAAGTAGATTCATTACTTCAGGTGTCTGCTCCCCCAAACCAAATTATATAGTTGTCCGCAATCTTACACAAGGGTTTTGGTTCCAGTATGAATTCCGTCCCCCCTTCTCTTCTTTCACTCGTCGTCTTTCGTATGCGGGTCTTTTGAACCTTTGTCCCTTCGCCGTGAAATGAACAAAAGCGGACGGGGCTTCACTCTAAAGTTCATGCAGCAAGGTTAAAGAATCAGAGCGGCGATACGACACAGAACAAATAATGCGAGAGGGGAAGAACACCCACGGAAGAAGCTCGAGCAGCCTATCGTTGTCCATAGACTTCTGAGCGATCCTAATCCGCCGTTCCTCACCCTTATCCAACCTAGCGCCCTTCATCATGGTAGCCATATTCTGGATGGCTTCGGAGGCGTCAACCACAATATGGTCCAAAACCTCGGCGACGGGCAAGAACCCTTCCTCAAAATCGGAGGCGGAACACAACTTCTTCTCGGCCGCTCTCGCAAATGCACCAGCAACCAACTTTCCGTCGGTTTCCCCCGATGCGACGGCCTTGGAGACCAGCTCCTCGACCAGTCGATGGTGGTGCTCTGGAGGGAGGTCGATGAAGTAGTCCTCCGACTCGTCAACGTCACGAATGGCGAAAAAGTCCTTGACGGCCTCCGCGGTCTTTCTGTTTGCTTCGGACTTGGACATGGCTGGGGGAGCGTCGTCACCGCTTGGTCCGCTGGATGGTCTGTGGGGCCCTCGTTGACTTCGTTCTCTGCCTCAATGGGATTCTACCACGGGGGAAGCTGGGACTCGGGGGCGCCGCACGCTTCAAGGCCGGTGCTCGTCATCCCGTTCGAAGACTGGTTCGGTTTTACAGTTTCGTCCATGGTCTCCACATCCTGGCCGAGCATCACGAACACGCCCGAAACCGAGTTAGGGTCGGCCAGAGTGTCACCGCGCTTCGTACCGTCCTTCTTGCTAGCCAAAACGCTGCTTGGCCCCACCACGACAGGGCCAGGCTTGGTCTTGCCGAAATTCGAAAGATCTCCAGCCTTCGGTGGTGGATGAGAGGTAGACTCGCCGGCGACGGACCACCCATCGGCTTGCGTTGGAACCGCAATTTGGTTCCTTGAAATCCACTTCCGCTCACGCAGCTCGATAACGTCCTAAACAAAAAGAGTAAGAGGTAATCATCGGTCAGATGCAGACAGTAGAACCGACCTGTAGCATAAACTGCAGGCGAAGTGCAACATTGCCGCTCTTCCTCAACTTCTCCATCCTCGCGAAGTAGATATCCATATGGGCACGTGCCCTTGGCCTATCGAGCAGCTTTCCGGTAGCCGTAAGCAATCGGCACAAGTACTCGATTTCCTCCTCCTCGGGGTCTTCGATGTTGGCAAGAAATCTCTTGATACATTCATGCATAACACGCTCCGTCATCATCTGCAGTTTGAACATCTCGCTGATGAACTGGACCAAGCCAAGGGCCTGCCGCCTGGCTTCCTGCGTACCATCGTACTCGTGCGAATAGAGTTCAACTTCGTCCGACGTTTCTACAGCCTTCTCGCCGGTAGTACCCTTTGAAGCCTTCTCGGCAGCAGCATCCTTCGCGGCCCAACCACGTTCGAGAACTTCTTGGCAACGGTTTAAGAGGAACTTTCGGAACAGCCGACCACCGGTGATAGGATTTCCGTCCGCATCTCGGATACCGTCGTCCTGGACATTGGGGCTGATCTTCTCCATAATCTTCCTGCAAAGCAATGCGTACGCCTCCGACAAAGCGGTCTTGGCCACACACTCGAAAACGAGCCTGATGACACAGATGAGCGTCCGACCATCTTTCTCCGCCTCGGACTTGTTGGCCCACTCGATGATTCGGTCGGAAACTGGGTCGAATCTCGTCATAGTAAGCTTGTTGAGGAGTCCCCTGACCTTCCTCTCAACATTTCGTTCTTCCCCAGCCGGCGGCCCCCTCGTCCACCACCTCGCAGAAACCACCGATGGGGTGAGGTCAGCAGTTTGTTCCTTGGCGGGCTGGTTGCTGAGCATATTCGCAGTTGTGGGTTTGCCGCCTGGGCTGGGAGTTTGCCGTGGTGACGCGCCAGGGTGGCTGAAACCATCGGTCGGCGTGTAGCCAGGCAGGCGATCGACGAAATCCAGGGGGACGTCTGGCCTCTCGGTACAGACCTCCATAAACTGAAGAAGGAATTCCAGGTCGTAGCTGATCAAACTTGTTAGCAAATGCTAATTAGTAGCAGAAGCCGTTGGACTCACATGAACTTTCCCTTCTTTAAACTCACATTCAGCTCCTGCTTGGGGCCCGTGATTCCCTCGGGATACGTGATAAGACCCAAATCTTCAATGATTCTCGTCGTTGCCAAGGCAGAAGGAGGAATGGTGACTACGTCCTTCATCGCATCGAGGAAGTTGAGGGTAACAGGGTGGGTCTTTGTGGTGGGGGTATCGGTTTCGGGACCTTCGTTTCTCGAGGTGGCCACCGTCGCCTCCTTGGAGGAGGGCTCTGCGAAAGTAGAATCCCTAACGAACCCGCCCTCCTCCAACATCCGTTCCTCAACCAGTTCGGCCGCCACACTCTTCCCCTCATTCGCTCCCCGCTCTTCACCTCCATTATCCAACGTCAGCTTCTCCTCGTGGACCTGAGCGATCATTGTTGGAGTCGCGATTCGGTTCCTCGGAATCCGCCTTCGGCCACGTAGCTCGATAGGAACCTAACCGGGGGGTATGAGGGAGGATCGCGGGGGATGCCTGATGAGGGCGGTGACTTGTGGAGTTGAACAAATGAGCCGTTCGCGGATGGCGGGAAAGCCAACGGAAAGCGGTGCATGCTCGTGAATAGGAAGCGCTGGGTTTCATGATTGACGGCCATTCAAACAACAGTGGCGGTGCCCGTGACTGGTCGCGTCTCGGGAGAACGTGAACGATGGTTGACGATTTTTGGCGGTCAAAAAAGAAAGAAAGAGAGATGTGGATGATGTGGTGAAAGTGTGTGAACCGTCCTTGCGCAAATCTCTCCCATGACGCGCCTCTGGCTTGTCGGTCCGGAAGACTCCTCAGCAGCCAGACGACCGTTCAGAGTACATGGCGGCGGTTTGCGAGCTCGCTCCACTTGAGGTAAATATTTTTCTGCTGGTTTGAACGTTTGACCTACCTTGTGGGAACCTCTGTCGACTGGTCGACCCCTGTTCAACGTCCGATCCATGGAGAAAACTGGGACATACAACGAACGATGTCTACTAAACCTACCTACCAGACCCCACACTGTATTGGGACGGGTCAACTATTCCCCTCTTCGTTATCTCTAGTAGCAAACGCCCAACGTAGTAATCCATGTTTCATTGTTTCGCCCCCAGCCTCTCGCACCCTACCCTCGGACGGAGCGAACGCGATTCCCGGAATTCGATCAAAAGACGGTCGTTATCGGCAGCTACTGAGTAGTCTGCAGGTGACCAGAGTCAGGTCCTAGAAAACCGGGTGGAACGAAAGGATGAGGTCAAAGATCCGTAAGGAATGAAAGATGGGAACTGTTACGAAGAGGGGTTCGAGGTTGAGAACCTGTGGAATAGCTCGTCGGCGCACCTTCTTCGAGCGTCGCCACCCCCAGGTACATGATGCGAGAAACACCAGCTCGACTGATCGGTCGAACCCGATCAAATCGAGTACGAGGACCGCCGACTCACAGGTGTCCATCTCCCTGCATCGTGTATGGCAACTCTCATCGACATAACCGAAACCCCGGACCCCGATTTTGAACCCGAGGAACAATGGAAGGCCAACCTCAGACAACGCATCGAAGACACCCTCAAGCCCGCCGCAAGGAAGCTCAAGCGATGGCTAACCGAGAGACTCAAGAACATCTCTCCATCCGAGGAATCCAAAGCCAAAGTCGACTATGATAACGCTATGGCCGAACTACGTCGCATTGCGAACGAACATTATCGTCAGATTCTGGAACGCGAGCGTCAAGAACGACGGTGGGCTGCTGGGGAGCCGGTCGATGAGAAGGGGTCTGAGATCTTGATGAAGGAGCAGGAGGCGCTCTTGGACATGTACAGGAAGTCTACTGGAGCGAAGGCCAACCAACCAGAGGTTACTCGGGATGAGGACAACCAGCCCCCACCGACAGCCAAGGTGCCTGATCGGGCGTCCCTCCACCTAGAGTCCACGGCCAAATACCGTACGTAACGCTATCGAAGACTCCACCTGCTTTATCCCACTCCATCACCATCCTAGGGATATGGAGGCCGCCGAACGTCCTTACAAAATCCGTTCCCAAACATCCCTCACTTGCGCGATCCAGCACGAGTTGGTCACGGCAGAGTGACGGTCGTAACGTCTCAGCCAACTTTGGACGCAGTGTGCGATCCGGTACTCAACGTACGACAATCGGCGACGGCGATCCCGGAGGGCGGCTAGGTTTCATCGATGACACTACCTCGGACACCGCCACTGGTAACTCACAACATGTACGGTTCTTGTCGTGCCCGTTTGTTTGGCTCTGACTTTCACCTTCAGGGTGGGGAACGCGATGTCCATCTCCCTGCATCGCATACGGAAACTCTCACCGACATAACCGATACCCCGAATCCCGATTTTGAACCCGAGGAACAATGGAAGGCCAGCCTCAGACAACGCATCGAAGACACTCTCAAGCCCGCCGCAGAGAGACTCAAGCGAGAGCTGACCGAGAGACTCAAGGATCTCTCTCCGCCCGAAGAATCCAAAGCCATGGCCAACTATGATAACGCTATGGCCGAACTACGTCGCACTGCGAACGAACAATATCGTCAGATTCTGGAACGCGAGCGTCAAGAACGACGGTGGACTGCTGGGGAGCCGGTCGATGAGAAGTGGTCTGAGATCTTTAGGAAGGAGCGGCAGGCGCTCGTGGACATGTGCGAGAAGGGCGCTGGAGCGAAGGTCAGCCAACCTGAGGCCACTCGGGACGAGGACAACCAGCCCCCACCGACAACCAAGATGCCCGATCGGGCGTCCCTCCCCCCAGAGTCCATCGCCAAATACCGTATGTAACGCTATCTAAGGCTCCACCTGCTTTATCTCACCCAACCACCATCCTAGGGATGCGGGGGCCGTCCAACATTCCTACAGAATCTATTCCTGAAGATCCCTCACTTGCACTACCCCCCGTAGAGGAACGAGAACCACGACCGTATTCCAGTACCGGGAGTTGGTCGCGGCGGAAAAGCGCTCGCGATCGGTCAGCCAGCTTTGGATCCCCTCCTCGGCCTACCCCAGAGGTTGTGGATTACATATCACAGGTAATCCTACTCACCGTGTCGCCGCCTGGTCACTCAACCATTTCGATCGAAGAACTCGAATGCTGTCTCTGTGTCCATGAGCGACAATGGTTTAGCAAGAGTCCTTCAGGTACGATAAAAGAATGCAGCTATCCTTGAGTGCTCATTTTGTGTAAGGGAAATACGGACGATCCACGCACCGTGGTAGGCGCAAGTGGGGGTTAGTACTATCCCCTGTTCTGAATGCGTGTCCAGGTCCTAACCCATGTTAGTGGTTGGTAACGCAACCCCCAACCAAGAGCCTCACCCTGTGGCAACAGCAGTGCTGAACATGGGTGCCGGGGTTGACAAACACGTGCAGAGCCCTGGTGACGTGGAACCCCCAACTCCTGGACCAATAGTAGCGGTGCGCCTTGTTACTTCTGCCCACCATCACTCATTGACTAATTGTGCAATGTAGATCACGTCGGTGATTCTTTGGCACGCGTTTTAGATCGACCTGATGAACATTGCAGGCGTGCTAGCGAGGCTGATTCCCCAGTACCGGCGGAGAGCTTGCTCTCCGATGTCAACCTTGGCCCTGTCGAAGACGCGGCACATCCTGTGTCTATCAGTGACAGTAGCACTGGCGAAACAGCTGTGGGCGATGGTGACACATCCGCACTCCTTCCCTCGCCTTGTCTTGATACTGCACGGCATACGGACGATCCCCTTGATCCATCCGCCACCATTGACTCCTATGAGCAAGCGTGGCAACGCCTTATCAGTCGCACCGTTCCCGAAGATGAACTTCCCTCACTTATTGAGACAATCTTCTCGAACAGGAAGAGGACCGATATGGTTGACCGCCTCCAACTGAGTGACGCTCAAGCATTTGTCGATATTATCGACGGGGTAAGTCACCAGGATCTTTATTTCCAGGGAATAGTTGGTTTATTTCCGCTCAACCTCCCACATTCTACCGGCCAGGTATTGGATAACCTCAACGTCACTCCGCGCATCCGAAAGAACTGCGTAAACTCGCTGTACAAGACGTGCGCTCGTCACTCCATATTTCCTAAATCAGTGCAGATCGCAGCGCGCTATAATCCAGCGAGCGCTCCGCACTCTCACGGTGGATTTGCAGATGTGTGGAAGGGTGAATATCGTGGTGTAGAGGTCGCAGTCAAGGTGTTGAGGATATCCAACAGGAGTGACCTGAAGGTTATAGCTCGTGTGAGTCGCTGGTGAAGTCCTTCGATCTGATGTGCCTGTTGACATGTTGACCATGACCTATACAGAGATTCTACAAAGAATTCTTGACGTGGAGGGCTCTAGATCACCCGAACGTACTGCCGCTGCTTGGAGTGATGGTCAAGGATCGGTTTGCTATGGTGTCAGGGTGGATGGCCAACGGGAACATCAACCAGTTTGTGGAAACACAGCGGGATGCGAATCGGTTCGAGCTTGTAGGTCTCCCTTCAACTTTGTATTATTCTCATCTATCATTGACGATTATGGGGATCCCGCAGTTGAGTGACGTCGCGAAGGGTTTGGTCTATATGCACGATCATGGAATGGTCCACGGGGACCTCAAGGGCGTGCGTTTCAGAAAGCCCGGTCACATCTTTCCATTTAACGCCGTTCATCTGTTAGGCAAACATCCTTGTTGATCAAAACCGCCACGCTCGTCTCGCAGATTTCGGCCTTCTTTCGATTCTCCCGGACTCGGCAACTTCGAACTCGTGCTCACAAGGTGGTACCATCCGATGGATGAGTCCAGAACTCTTCGAACTGGAAATTCAAAACCAACGTCGGACGAAACCCTCGGATTGCTACGCGCTTGGGATGGTGATATACGAGGTTCTGAGTGGGCGCGCACCGTTTTACCAGTATCCGGACCATGCTGTCACTCTTAGGGTCCAAAGGGGCGACCGCCCCGAGAGACCTCAAGGAGCGAAAGGACAGTGGTTCACAGACGACGTTTGGAAGGTTTTGGAGAGTTGCTGGCAACCCAAACCAGACGACCGCCCAAGTACCCATGATGTATTCCAGAGTTGGGAGGGTTTGGAGGCAGTTTCGGGGCTCTGGACACCACCTTCTCCGACGGTTAGCAGCCAACAATCAGAGGATTGGTCGACACGATCCCTCTCCAGAGAAAGCCTGGTGGCGGAGTAGTTTCCCCCGGCTTAGTAGCTTCGTTCAATGGTTCAACTATGCGTGTGCTTTACGTCCATCAATGTGGTTCCACTCAATGTACAACAACAACCCAGTATTTACCGAGGAAATGCTTTATGTATTTGTTTGGACCGTGGATGGTACACGTACCAAAGACGTTCCGAGTCGCTCCCTGGGCGAATACGGAGGTGTTCGTCACTCTTTCCTTTCGAGTCTTTGAAGAGGCGTGTTGAGAGCCGACGATCGGTTCAGGCATTTCAGCCGATCGTTATTTATGTTTGTTTTGATGTATGGACTTCTCGCGCGTTCGTCCGCTGGCACGCTGAGTGAGTTATGTTTCATTTACTCTTTCCTCTTATAATACTCATAGTATAGTTCACTGAGACTACGCTGAGGTATAATACTAAGCTTTGTTCCACACGCTGAGGATATAGTTCACTGAGACTACGCTCAGTTTCCAACAAGGCGTGCCACGTGTCTACTGGGATGTCCGACAGAATACCAGCAAAATTCTATTCAAGCGAGTGTCTATTAGAAGGTTCTCGGGGAAAGGGGTAAACGCAGACGTACACTAGTTTCTTCAACGAGCCTATCGAGAGCGTCACTGGCTCGCTTGAGGTTCATGGCCGGTCTCGGGAAATCCTCGCAAGAGATATTTACGTATCCTTACCCCGTCTATCAAACTCTTCTACCAGGTCCCACACTGTATTAGAACGGGTCAACTATCCCCATCTTCGTGATCCCCGGTAACAAACGCCCAATGCAATAATCCATGTTTCGTTGTTTCTCCCCCAGCCTCTCGCATCCTACCCTCGGGCGGATCGAATGTGACTCCCAGAATTCGACCAGAAGATAGTCGAGGTCCGACCACCGCCTGGAAATCGCTTCTCCGATGGATTGCCTGATGTCGGCACCGACATTGACGAAGGCCAAGTTGTGAGGCAAATAGATTCGTTGAAGATCTCGACCCTCGGGCGTAATGGTCTTGAACGCCGTGGTGATCCAGCCGACATTTTGCGAACCGACCCGGAAAGTCACATTCTTGAGCCCAATCGCCTTCGAGAGACCAATCGGACCCGACCTCGGTTCAGCTAGAATCAGCGGTAAGTTATCGAAGTGGGCGCAGCACCAAACGGACACACCGATGTACTCGCAACTGATGTCAAGAGATTCGAGGGTGTGGGAACATCCCTCCACCAACGCCGTGGCCAACGAAATATCTTCCTCTCGGAGCAACTTCAAAGAAAGCTTCTGGAAGTTGATACCGCCCGGTAGGGAAAGTAACCTTCGTGCGAGAGACTTTAACCCTTCCCGCCGAATGAGGGTAAGAGACCCGGTCATGGGTGGGGAAGGAATAGTGATGGTTCGCAGCCCACCAGGACCACCGTTATCGTCGATCAATGATTTGTAGGTGACCACAGTCAGGTCATTGAGAAGCGGGAATGAAAGGATGAGGTCGAGGGCCTGCGAGGACAGGAGGGTTGGAACCTGCACGAAGAGAGATTTGATGACGGGTGAGAACCCGTGGAATGGGACGAGGTTTGCTCCCGGCTCGTCGAGGTACGTTCCGAGGTCCCCCACCTTCAGGGCCAAAACGCGATAAAAAAAACCTCTGATCCAACCACCCGGTTCTGCATCTGTGGCTGTGGCGAAATGGAGGGAGCCAACGAATAGAGTCTTGGTGTAATGGGCAGGAGATCCCAAAGGATCTGGAAACAACTCCTTCCACGATTCTAGGTCATCTCTATTGTCGAACTGGACATCGGCGAAAAGGTGCTTTTGGGTCCACGGGATCCATGGTTTGGAGACGAGGCAGCAGTTCCTGAGCGCGTCTTGTGCGTCGTGGAGAAAGTCGACGATGCGATCCAGTAGTTCTGCTGGGAGGTCGGGATTCGACATCGTGGTTTCCGCTGACGTGCCGATCGAAACCCTAGCGTCCAGAACCGTCGCGCTGACCTTTTCACTTTACAACTGTAAGTGGCCGGTGATCATCGTCCCGCGTGCGGAGGTTTGCCTCCCCTTACGAAAGCCAGGGCAGAAGATCTCAAGATCTCCCTTTGTAATCCTGTTTACCGTGGTACAACGTGTTCGTTTTTGTCCTATTTGATCACATATTTCGTCGATCAGTTGTGGTCATCCTTTCCGCAATACCATTAACTGTCGTCCCCCCAGTCGCCCGTCCCGCCGCTCCTTGTCTCTAATGTTGGCGGCTATATGCCGCCTTCCAGCATTGTGCGACGACTCAAGGTAATGTTGTAACCACCTACAACGGAGGTGGGTAAACGCATATGTAAATTGTTTGATACATAACCATTGGAACCGTTGTGTACAAACAGAGTCCATGAGAAGTGAAAGAGGTATACATTGGAATCTGCGTTGCCACCCACGTGGACAAGGCGTCCCGAGATAGAGTTGCCCGGTCTAATAGGGGGGAGTTTCGCTGTACACACTTTCCTGTGCATGTAAGTGAGAGAGAGGGGGGGCAGATACATCCGCTACTTGGGGGTCTTCTTCCGTTGGGGTGGGGGGTGTCCAAGACTTCGAAGCTTCCTCAAAGCGTCGGCATACTGGATTGGCACTTGGGCGGTCACCAGGTTCAGGTTTCCAGCATTGCTCCAGTATTTCCCAAACACCATCTGTGAACCATTTCCCTCCAGTTCCTTGAGGTCTCTCAGGACGTTCGCCCCGTGAGACCCTCAGGGTGACGATTATGTCATTGTACTGGGGGAATGGTACGTGCCCGCTTAGAACTTCGTATACTGTCATTCCAAGTGCGTAACAATCCGAAGATTTTGTCCGACTGGCGCGTTTGTCGAGGCCAAAACTTTCCGGGTCCATGACTTCCGGACTCATCCACCGGACAGCTCCGCCCCCACCAAATGAACTTGAAGCTGTCGAATCTGAGAGAACCCTGACCAGACCAAAATCTGCGATGCGGGCGTTGCCAAATTGGTCAATTAGTATGTTATTCTGGTGGTGAAGGTCATTGAGGAGAAAGGCGTTGTGCTGGGTTTCGATGACGCACCCCCTTGAGGTCCCCGTGGACCACCCCCTGGCTATGGAGATAAGCCAACCCCCTAGCAACGTCCGCTAACTTTGAAAGTTGTGTGGAAGTTGAGTTATAGCGAGTGGAGTAGGGCCCCGTACAGAAAACGCACAAGTTTAAAACGATTCGCATCCCTATGGGTTGTCACAAATTCTCCGATATCCCCGTTCGCCATCCACTCTGACACCATCACAAACTTCAACTGAGACCTGTCCTTCGGCACTCCGAGTAGTGGTAGAACATTCGGGTGGGAGAGGGATTTCCACACAACTGTTTCCTTGTAGAACATCTGTACG
>Ga0307511_10005392_pt1 | contig 13019 bp, 7 predicted proteins | sample 13_EM_MG_FD_200266 | JGI IMG/M metagenome (GOLD analysis project Ga0307511, IMG submission 200266) | Populus trichocarpa ectomycorrhiza microbial communities from riparian zone in the Pacific Northwest, United States - 13_EM | ecosystem: Host-associated > Plants > Roots > Unclassified | place...
TGGATGCTTTAAGTGTTGACTCTGAGATCCCATCAGATGAACCAGAGACATCTTTGCCGAAGTTGAAAAGGAGAACTCCTGATGAGATTCTTAACAAGCTGGCTTCTATATTACGTACTTTCTTCTCTGCCCTTGTGAAGGGATTTACATTACCAAACCGTCGAAGGGCTGATGTCGGATCGTTGAGTGCAGCTTCAAAGACATTGGGAACCACCTTGGCTAAAATATTTCTTGAAGCTCTCAGTTTCTCTGGGTATTCTACTACTGGACTTGATACATCACTGTCAGTTAAGTGCCGATATCTTGGAAAGGTAGTTGATGATATGGCAGCCCTCACATTTGACAGCAGGAGGCGTACTTGTTATGCAGCAATGGTCAATAATTTTTATGTACATGGAACCTTTAGGGAGCTGCTCACCACATTTGAAGCTACAAGTCAACTGTTATGGACACTACCTTACCCTTTTCCTACACCCTCAGTTGACCAAGAGAAGGCAGGTGAAGGAAATAATTTGTCTCACAGTACATGGCTACTTGACACTTTACACAGCTACTGCCGTGCACTCGAGTATTTTGTAAACTCCTCTCTACTTTTATCTTCAACCTCTGCATCCCAAGCTCAGCTACTTGTTCAGCCTGTTGCAGTTGGTTTGTCAATTGGGCTATTTCCTGTTCCTAAGGACCCTGAAGTCTTTGTTCGCATGCTGCAGTCTCAGGTTCTGGATGTCATATTACCTGTCTGGAACCACCAAATGTTTCCAAGTTGCAGTGCTGGCTTCATTGCTTCTATTGTATCACTTGTTACACACATATACTCTGGTGTTGGAGATGTCAAAAGGAGTCGCGGTGGCATTGCAGGAAGTACAAACCAAAGGTTCATGCCCCCACCACCTGATGAAAATACAATTGCAACAATTGTTGAGATGGGCTTTACAAGAGCAAGAGCTGAAGAGGCATTGAGACGGGTGGAAACAAATAGTGTTGAAATGGCTATGGAGTGGCTGTTTAGTCATGCTGAGGATCCTGTGCAGGATGATGATGAGTTGGCTCGGGCACTTGCGCTGTCACTAGGAAGTTCATCAGAAGGATCGAAAGTTGGCAATGTGGATAAGTCTATAGATGCCTTGACAGAAGAAGGACAAATGAAGGTGCCTCCCATTGAAGATATTCTTGCTGCATCCGTGAAGCTGTTCCAGAGTAGTGATACGATGGCATTCTCGTTGACAGATTTGCTTGTGACCCTTTGCAATCGGAACAAAGGAGAGGATCGTCTAAAGGTGGCATCTTATCTCATTGAGCAACTAAAGCTTTGCCCGTTGGATTTTTCAAAGGATTCCAGTGCATTGTGTATGATATCACATATTTTAGCATTGCTCCTTTTTGAGGATGGAACTGTTCGAGAAATTGCTGCACAAAATGGTATTGTTGCTGCTGCAACAGATGTCTTGATGAATTTCAAGGCTAGTAATGCATCAGGGAGTGAGATTCTTGTCCCAAAATGCGTAAGTGCTTTACTGCTCATCTTGGATAACATGTTGCAATCCAGGCCCCGAATCTCCTCTGAAACCATGGGAGGAACCCAGACAGTATCTCCACCTGACTCATCAGTTCCGGCATCAGGTACAGAAGAAAAAGTGACTTCAGACTTCACCGAGAAAGAATCTGGCACAGCACTTGAGAAAATATTGGGGAAGTCCACTGGTTACCTGACTATTGAAGAGAGTCATAAAGTATTACTTGTTGTTTGTGACTTGATGAAACAGCATGTTCCTGCTGTGATCATGCAGGCTATTCTGCAGTTATGTGCTCGCTTGACAAAAACTCATGTTTTAGCATTGCAATTTCTTGAAAATGGAGGGTTAACTGCTCTCTTTAATCTTCCAAGAAGTTGCTTCTTCCCTGGATACCAAACTGTTGCATCTGCTATTGTTCGACACCTCCTTGAAGATCCTCAAACCCTGCAAACTGCTATGGAATTGGAGATACGGCAAACTTTGAGTGGAAATCGCCATGCTGGGCGTTTTTCCCCTAGGACATTTTTGACGTCTATGGCACCTGTTATCTCCAGAGATCCTGTGGTTTTTATGAAAGCTGCTGCTGCAGTTTGTCAGTTGGAATCATCAGGAGGGAGGACTTTTGTGGTGTTATCGAAGGAAAAAGAGAAGGAAAAGGACAAATCAAAAGCTTCAGGTGCTGAAGAATCTGTCCGGATTTCTGAGAGTAAGATGCATGATGGTTCTGGTAAATGTGCCAAAGGCCATAAAAAGATCCCAGCCAATCTTACTCAAGTAATTGATCAGCTTCTTGATATAGTTCTGAAATACCCTTTGCAAAAAAGTCAGGAAGGTTGTGTTGGTGACTTGAATTCTATGGATGTGGATGAACCTGCTACCAAGTTAAAGGGAAAATCCAAAGTTGATGAGGCAAAGAAAACGGAGTCTGAATCTGAAATATCTGCTGGACTGGCGAAGGTGAATTTTGTTCTCAAGTTGTTGAGTGATATTCTTCTTATGTATGTGCACGCAGTTGGGGTCATACTCAGACGAGACTTGGAATTGTGTCATTTGCGGGGATCTAATCAAACAGGTAGTTCAGGGCTTGGTGGGATAATTCATCACATCTTACACCAGCTGCTTCCAATAGCTACAGATAAATCTGCAGGACCTGATGAATGGAGAGACAAATTGTCTGAAAAAGCTTCTTGGTTCCTGGTGGTTTTGTGCGGTCGATCCGGTGAAGGGAGGAGGCGAGTAATTAATGAACTTGTGAAAGCTATGTCCTCATTCTCAAACTTGGAGAGCAATTCACATAAAAACATTTTGTTACCTGATAAAAAAGTTTTTGCTTTTTCTGATTTGGTATATGCAATTTTGTCTAAAAATGCATCCTCCAGCCACTTACCTGGTTCTGGATGTTCACCGGATATAGCAAAAAGCATGATAGATGGAGGAATGGTGCAGTCTCTCACCGGCATTCTTCAAGCAATTGATTTGGACCATCCTGATGCTCCTAAAATTGTTAATCTTCTACTGAAGGCTTTGGAAAGCCTGTCAAGGGCTGCCAATGCTAGTGAGCAAGTTCTTAAATCTGAGGGTCTGAACAGGAAGAAAACTACAGGGTCAATTGGCAGGCACGATGAACAGACAGCTGCGTCAGCTGCAGAGACCGTAGAGCATAATCAGAATGTGGGGGGCACACAGGAAGTCCCAGATGAGGAGGGGACTGACATTCAGCAACAAGAAGGAACTACTCATGTTGACGGTAATCATGCTGTACATCAAAATGAGTCAGCAGAGCAAGACATGAGGTTAGAATCGGAAGACACAATGGCAACCAACCCATCAATGGAGGTTGGACTGGATTTCATGCGTGAAGAAATGGAAGAAGGTGGTGTGTTACACAACACTGGCCAAATTGAGATGACTTTTCATGTTGAGAACAGGGCTGATGATGATATGGGTGATGAGGATGATGACATGGGAGATGATGGTGATGAGGACGAGGACGAGGACGAGGACGAGGGAGAGGACGAGGATGAGGATATTGCTGAAGATGGTGCTGGCATGATGTCTCTTGCTGACACTGATGTGGAAGATCATGATGATACTGGCTTGGGAGATGACTATAATGATGAGATGATTGACGAAGAAGATGATGATTTTCATGAGAATCGTGTTATAGAGGTAAGGTGGAGGGAGGCCCTTGATGGGTTAGATCATTTGCAGGTACTTGGTCAGCCTGGAGCTTCAGGTGGTCTCATTGATGTTGCTGCCGAGCCATTTGAAGGGGTGAATGTGGATGATCTTTTTGGTCTTCGCAGGCCTTTGGGTTTTGACCGTCGGCGTCAGAGTGGCAGGTCTTCCTTTGAGCGTTCTGTCACAGAAGTAAACGGATTTCAACATCCTCTTCTGTTAAGGCCATCCCAGTCAGGGGATCTGGTTTCTATGTGGTCATCAGGTGGGCATTCATCCAGGGATTTAGAAGCTTTGTCATCTGGGAGCTTTGATGTAGCTCATTTTTACATTGATGCTCCTGTTCTTCCATATGAACATGTACCTAGTAGTATATTTGTTGATCGTTCGGGTAGTGCAGCACCCCCACCTTTGTCTGATTATTCTGTAGGTATGGACTCGTTGCATACACAGGGACGAAGAGGGCCTGGTGATGGCAGGTGGACAGATGATGGTCAGCCGCAAGCAGGTGCCCAAGCAGCTGCAATCGCACAAGCAATAGAGGAACAGTTCCTGTCACAGCTGTGCAGTGTACCTGCAACCAATGTTCCCACTGAGAGGCAGTTCCAGAATTCAGGAGTGCAGGAGAATCAACCATCTGATCCTCTATCCAATGATGGTCAAGTTGTGGTGGATGGCGATAACACCAGCAACCAGCAACTTGAAGTTCATCAAGAAAATGGCAATGAAGATACCCGCTATCAGCCTAATCCAACAGTTGAAACCGTTCCTTGCAACGAGCAGGTTGATCCTCGGCCTTCATTCAGTGGTGCAGGTGAAGGTCCACAGGTGGATGAGCCTATGTTAGTTCAACCAATTTCTCTGAATAGTACACCAAATGGTCTTGATAACATGGAAATTGGAGATGGTGATGGCACTGCATGTGATCAAGTTGAGACAATGCCGGAGCTTGCCAACTCATCTGCAGAACAACATGCTGCTTTGCATTATGAAGGGGTCCCTGAAGTACCTGCAAGTCTCAATGAAGTGCCTATTCAGGCTGTGGGATCCGCAATAGGTGGTCTGTCCGATAATCCTCTGTTGGTTGATTCTGTTTCAGCGATGCCTAATGTGGATCATGTGAATGCTGATGTTGAAATGAATGGTGCTGATGCTGATGGAAATCAGCTCGAGCAATCCACGCTTGCTTCTGAACGAGGTGCCGACGAGCCATCATCCAGGCAAGAGACATTGGTTGCTCGGGATGCTGCCCAGGCTGACCAGACTGGTTTAGATAATGGGGCTCCTGCTACAAACGCAATTGATCCAACCTTCCTGGAGGCTTTACCCGAAGATTTACGAGCAGAAGTTCTAGCTTCCCAGCAGGCTCAGTCTGTTCAACCTCCAACTTATGCTCCACCTTCTGTTGATGATATTGATCCTGAATTTCTGGCTGCCCTTCCTCCAGACATCCAAGCAGAGGTTTTGGCACAACAAAGGGCACAGCGGATTGCACAGCAGGCTGAAGGACAGCCTGTTGACATGGATAATGCTTCAATAATTGCGACTTTTCCTGCTGATTTGCGTGAAGAGGTTTGTGCTTTTTAATTTAGCCTTCAATTATTTCTTGAGTTATGATAACCATTTTGTGATTGCTTTTGTTCCAGGTGCTTTTGACATCTTCAGAAGCAGTATTATCAGCATTGCCTTCACCATTACTTGCCGAAGCCCAAATGCTAAGGGACCGAGCAATGAGTCACTATCAGGCTCGCAGCCTGTTTGGTAGCAGCCACAGGCTAAGTAGTCGTAGAAATGGTTTGGGGTTTGATAGGCAGACAGTGATGGACAGGGGTGTTGGAGTTACAATTGGAAGGAGGGCTACTTCTACTATTGCAGATAGCATGGAGGTGAAGGAAATGGAAGGCAAGCCACTTTTGGATGCAAATGCATTGAAAGCTTTGATCCGCCTCCTAAGGTTGGCACAGGTAATTTATGGTCTATAAATATCATGTTTCACTGGGAACTAATCTTGCATCCTTGCTATTTGGGAAAAGTTGAACTTTTTATTGCGTGCATGTTCTTTTAACTTGGCAAAATGGCTTAGAATTACTTGATTTGTAGTTTCAATTAATTCTAAATTTTAGTTTTTTGATTACTTCTAGAAGATTAATAGCCTGGTTCTACATCCATAAATTTTCAAAAGAATGAATTAGCTTCCAAAATGGCTTTCTTTGTTGTTTCACACAAAAGGTCCAGTAACATTAAGGATATGTTTCTCTTAAAATTTATAGAATTTGTGTATAAAAATGTCTATTGTTCAGAGTGCAGAATGCCAATTTTTTTATTTTTAGATATATTTTTAAAGTTTGTTCTGCTAACCTGTTGATTTTTTTTTTTATTTCTATTATGTTAGCCTCTTGGGAAAGGTCTTCTACAAAGACTTCTGTTGAACCTTTGTGCACATAGTACCACAAGGGCAACTTTGGTTCGCCTTTTGCTCGATATGATTAAACCTGAGGCTGAAGGGTCAATCAGTGGATTGGCAACAATTAACTCCCAGAGGCTTTATGGCTGTCAGTCAAATGTTGTTTATGGTCGATCACAGTTGTTGGATGGTATTTCTTTTTTCTATTTGTTGTAATCATTATTTTCGTATTGGCTTTTGTTTTAAATTATTAATTTTGATTATTTGCTTAATAGGTCTTCCTCCCTTGGTTTTGCGTCGAATTCTTGAAATCTTGACCTATTTGTCTACAAATCATACTTCTATTGCCAATATGTTGTTCTACTTGGATCCCTCAATTGTTTCGGAGCCTCTAAGTCCAAAATATCTGGAAACCAAGATGGATAAAGGCAAGGAGAAAATTGATGATGGAGGTGATTCATTAAAACCTCTGGGTGACACTGATGATATTCCTTTGATCCTGTTCCTGAAGCTTTTGAACCGACCACTTTTTCTACGCAGCACTGCTCATCTTGAGCAGGTATGAGCAATCTGGTTCTGAAGTGGTTTTACATCTCTTACCTTTCTTGATTTAATTCAATGTGTTTAGAAGTTTGGCTCATATTTCTCTGTAGCATGTTTTCCCCATATTTGTAGTACAACCTTGATCCTTTCTTCTAAAGTGCTCTTGAATGTATGCATGAGACAAATTCCCTATGGTGCAGGTCATGGGATTGCTTCAAGTAGTAGTTTTTATGGCAGCGTCAAAATTAGAGAGCCAGGCTCAATCTGGACAGGCGAGGGAGACTTCCCAAAAACAAACTGTTGGTGAAGCTTCTAGTGATGTTCCAAGTGTTCCGCCTGTGGTTGCAGAGTCAAGTGAAGAAGACAAAGCTGCCAGTGCTGGGTTATCCGTTTCTGATGGAAAGAGGAGCATTGATGCATCCAGTGTTTTCTTGCAGTTGCCACAAGCTGATTTGCGCAATCTGTGCAGCCTTCTTGGTCGTGAAGGGTACTTTCAGTTTTTCACTCTTGTACATTTTGAAAGTTCTGTTTTATCAGTCAACTTTCACACTATATTTTGGTCAATCCATCATTGGCTATCTGCCATTCATTTATATATTATCTTCTACCAAAAAAATCTATTTTCTATTTCCTTTTTAGTCATCTCCATTTTCCTATATTTTTGTTTCCCCAGCAGCTGTGAATTGGACAATGAATCACTAATCTTTTCCATTGATAAATTTCAGGCTGTCAGATAAAGTGTACATGCTAGCTGGAGAAGTGCTTAAGAAGTTGGCCTCAGTTGTTGCAACCCATCGTAAATTCTTTACTTTGGAGCTTTCAGAATTAGCTCATGGGTTGAGCAGTTCAGCTGTCAGTGAGCTTGTTACCTTGAGGAACACACACATGCTGGGTCTAAGTTCTGGCTCCATGGCTGGGGCAGCAATCCTACGTGTGCTACAGGCACTCAGCTCACTTACCTCACCCACTGTTGATGAGAATATGAACGTGGAGCACAATGGGGAACAGGAGGAGCAAGCTACCATGTGGAACTTAAGTATTGCACTTGAGCCATTGTGGCAGGAATTGAGCGAATGTATTAGTGTGACAGAGATGCAGCTCATTCAGAGCACTTTTGGTCGGACTATGTCAAATATTACTGTAGGGGAGCACGTACAGGGGAGCTCTTCTTCATCCCCTCTTCCTCCAGGAACCCAGAGACTCTTGCCCTTCATTGAAGCTTTCTTTGTTTTGTGTGAAAAGCTACAGGCAAACCAATCCATTGTGCAACAAGATCACATGAGCATAACTGCGAGAGAAGTCAAAGAGTCTTCTGGGAGTTCTTCCTCAACCACAGCATACATGGGGGATTCTCAGAGAAAACTTGATGGTGCTGTCACATTTTCCAGATTTGCAGAAAAGCACCGCCGGCTTTTGAATACTTTTATTAGACAGAATCCTGGCTTGTTGGAGAAATCACTTTCTATGATGCTGAAGGCTCCCAGACTTATTGATTTTGATAACAAGAGAGCATATTTCCGCTCCAGAATAAGGCAACAGCATGAGCAACACCTCTCTGGCCCTCTGCGGATAAGTGTTCGGCGGGCATATGTTTTGGAGGATTCATACAATCAATTGAGGATGCGACCTACTCAGGATCTCAGGGGAAGATTGAATGTGCAGTTCCAAGGTGAAGAGGGTATTGATGCTGGGGGTTTGACAAGAGAATGGTATCAACTGCTGTCGAGAGTTGTATTTGACAAGGGAGCATTGCTTTTCACAACTGTGGGGAATAATGTGACTTTTCAGCCAAACCCTAATTCTGTCTACCAGACAGAACATTTGTCTTACTTCAAGTTTGTGGGCCGTGTGGTAATGCTCCAGAACTTGGTTTTTCTGAACTAGATTTTACTACTGTTGTTGAAATAGGCTGTTTTCTGAATTTATTGCTTGTGAGCTTCTGTGTAGGTTGCCAAGGCATTGTTTGATGGGCAGCTTTTGGATGTTTACTTTACTCGGTCTTTCTACAAGCACATTCTAGGTGTAAAGGTGACTTACCATGACATAGAGGCTGTTGATCCTGATTATTACAAGAATTTGAAGTGGATGCTGGAGGTTAGTGAATTTAATCAGTCATGCCCCCTCTTCTGAATTCATTTGTGCTTTTACCCACATGTTGCTATGTAGCAAGTTTTTCCTCCAGCGAATGACAGTATAACTTCTTCTGTATCTTGTCTGTTTCAGAATGATGTGAGTTGTGTACCTGACTTGACATTTAGTATGGATGCTGACGAGGAGAAGCACATCCTTTATGAGAAAACTCAGGTACTCCCAGCAATTTGATACCATGTATTATTGTTAGTAGTCTTGTTATTATGGACGGGGTTTTCCTCTTCCGGGGCATGAACATTGTCTTCCAAGTTTTATCTGGCTCCCAAGCTTGCATTTATTAGTGCTGTTGTGGTTGAAAAGGTTACTGATTACGAGCTTAAACCTGGAGGAAGAAACATAAGGGTTACTGAAGAAACAAAGCACGAGTATGTGGACCTTGTTGCTGATCATATCCTGACAAATGCTATTCGTCCTCAAATCACTTCATTCCTCGAAGGTTTCAATGAATTGGTCCCAAGGGAACTTATTTCCATTTTTAATGATAAAGAGCTTGAGCTACTAATCAGTGGACTTCCTGAAATTGATTGTGAGTTGGCTTTCTTTTTATCTCGTTCAATTTGTGGTTTGTTTTTCTTTGCAATTCCCGAACAATAGCATGGATGTTGCAGTGGATGATTTGAAGGCCAACACTGAGTATACCGGCTATACCTCAGCATCTAGCGTTATTCAATGGTTTTGGGAGGTTGTCAAAGGTTTTAACAAGGAAGACATGGCCAGACTGCTGCAGTTTGTAACTGGAACATCAAAGGTGATTGGTTGTACTGTATACTTGGCTATTCTATAAATATATTTCATATGTATTCTAACTGATACAAAATTGGTTACTTCATTGTATATTTTGCATGATATTGTTGAGTTGGTCTCTAGGCTTAGGCATGGTTATAGTGTTTTAGCAGTTTAACCATGTAAAACTTATTTGGAATTTAGTAAAAACTAACTTGTGGGTTTTCAGGTTCCATTGGAGGGTTTCAAGGCTTTGCAGGGTATCTCTGGGCCTCAGAAGTTTCAGATTCACAAAGCATATGGGGCTCCCGAGCGTTTGCCTTCAGCTCACACATGGTTAGTTTAGAATACATGATACCCGATGCTGTTATGGTTACTTTAAAGCCCAAAACTTGCTCCTGATATTGGAATTTCTGTTTCTGTATGCTCTTTTTTGTTTCCAGCTTCAATCAGCTAGACCTTCCTGAGTACACCTCCAGGGAACAGCTTCAAGAACGCTTGCTGCTTGCCATTCATGAAGCCAGTGAAGGCTTTGGCTTTGGCTAACCTAGTTGAACACATTGGCGGCCTGGGATTGTCAACAATTTGTCTTAAGAGATGATGTACATGTCAGTCACCTTTCTTTTTCCCAACTTCTTTTTTTTTTTTTTTTTACATCTGTTCATGTATTTTAGTATCTTATTATCACTGACGATTTGTTCCTGATTTGATTTGCACGCAGACAGAGGAGGATTGACTAAAAGTGGATAAGGATTAGAATAATTTAAAGCCAGGAGTCGCGCATCAAAATTGCATTAGCACAGCAAGTGAATTCAGCTGGGAAATAGATAATTTTTTGGGTAACTTGCCATGTCAGGGCACATTCTCGCATACAAAATATTGATGGATGAATCTCTCGTTCCATTGTTTATATAGAGTTTCGTTAGTTGATACTTGCTAATATTCCCCGCTATCTATTATAATCTTGATGGAAAATTACCTTTTATCGATTTCCTATCTAGAAGTTTCATGTCTTTCTTGATTGCATTTTTGTTTATGCGGGCAGGTGCAAGTCTGAATTTATTTTTATTTTTTTTCCATTTAATGACCCCATGTTGGTAGCTTCTTTGCTCTCAATTTGATATACAAGTCTAAGATCTTACCAGCTTCTTTTGCTAAGAATAAAAAGATTTGACTAGTTGCAAAACTCGGTCAGTTGGTAGTCGACCATAGTCGAAGGCAAGAACTACATCCACCTAAAACCAGTCATTTAGGGGGCCTTTGATGTTTTCTAGAATTGGATGGCAGATAATATACCTTTTTGCTTTTAGTGTTTGGTTCATCTTTACAGATTCATGAAGAATTTAAACTAATTTATCATTTTAATCTTAAAACAAATAGTATCAAATTTGTAAATATTAATATTTGGCTTTTGTTTTGATGCGTACACACAAAAAATACATGCTACTTGTGTTAAAAACTAATATATTGGAATGGATCCAACAAAAAAATTAACATAAATTATTTTTAAAAAAAATTTAAATTAATTAATAATACATCTTCCATATTATTATTATTATTATTAAATTCTATTTAATTTTACTTTATACATGAATATAATAGAAATTTTTTGCACAACCCATTATATTTCTTTTGTTTTTTATTTTGCTTGGTTACTTTATTGCGACTATCTATTTTTGCTATCATATAATTAAATAAAAAATATTTAAAAAAGATGAAGTTATTAAACCCAGTACATGAAATGCAAAAAAGAAATGTTGTCATGAAATTTTCTCAATTCAAACAATGTTTTTGCCTATCATCATAGCTTCATTTAAATATGTCAAGTCAACTAAGTCATCACCCTCACATGATTTTTTATTCACCCATAAATTATTTTAATCATGTTAATGTTCCATGTTAAATAACTTATGTTGAAGAATGAATTCCAATAAAGTTTTATGAGTTGAGTCTACTTTTAACTTGACCTGTTCATTAACCATGTATTTAAAATTTTTTTTCCAACAAAACCTTACACGAATGAAAATTGTCTGCCAAATGTAAAAGAATTAAAGATTTATAGAGAGACATTAATTTGTGGATCACTACATCATAATAGATAGTGTTTCACTTTGAATCTTCCGTAGTGAAATATTATTAGATTTACTCAGCTAAATAGTAAATGCAATATCTTGAATTACTCAACCTTTTATGTAAACCAAGACAATAGTATTCACATAGTTTTTTACCTAGGTATTTCTGTTGGTTCTCACTATTGTGTTTATTTTTTTTGCCTTAATCAACTTTTGAATTCATAAATGTTTCATGGAATTCAATCTTTTACAAATTCTCAAAGAAACGACCACATTTCTCACTTATATAAGTTATCTTTCATTAACAATATTTTACTATACTTTATTTGGTATACCAAGATATGAAAATTATTAAGATCACAAGTCACCCTTAATCACTCTATGGATAACACCTTTTTTTCCTTGTAGAAATATATAGAAAATAATAATTTTTTAGTGCTATTAAGAATGTTATATGACATAGTTTTCTATTTAAATCTAGATTCTGGGATCCTCAATCAATTGTGTACGGTTACCATTATTAAACTCTTTTATTTTTAAATTATGCTCATTTCCCTTGATGAATGATGAATTATACATAAGCTCTCTTGATAAATCTTTAGTTGACAGATCCGCTATATTTCCTTTAAATTTACATGATCAATGGAAATTATCCTATTTGAGAGCAAATTTTTAGCGGTATCACGTCTACAATATATATGTCTAGATTTACCAGTATATATATTGTGCCCTACCATTTGTTGATTAACTGTCGTAATGGATTTAAATTGTTGACACTGATTTTGGCTAACATGAAATATCCTCTAAAAAATTCCAAAGTTTTCTAACGTTTTTTCTAGTTTTATCGAGAGCAATAAACTATGATTGCATCGTGAATCTTGCTATATATATTTACTTAGATGATTTTCATGATATAACTCCTCCACCAAATATGAAGACATATCCATCAGTAGATTTTAAATCCTTAGAGTTAGATATCTAATATGCATCATTATACATTTCTAGTATTGTTGGGTAAGTAGTATAATGAAACTCATTGTTCAAGATGTAACTTAAATATTTAAGCACCCTATTTATTTTTTCTAATAATTCATACTTATATTATTTATAAATCTATTCATTTTACTAACCGAGTCAACAATATATGGTCTTGTTTATAATATATATTAAGCTCCTAATTATTCGAGAATATTTCAATTTATTTATTACCTTCCTTTTATTTTTAGATAAATGAATACTTATGGCCATTAGTGTTCACTGTGCTATTGTCACTTTTAAAAAAATTATTTATTTATTACAAATCTAGTCCATCAATTGTCCTAGTGATTTTTATTTCTGGTATGACATTTGCAACTCTCAAATCTTTCATGTCAAATTTGTTATTAATTTTGACCCCTATTTCTAAAATATTTTTCAAAAATAAAAAAAAGCAAA
>Ga0307511_10005394_pt1 | contig 13017 bp, 17 predicted proteins | sample 13_EM_MG_FD_200266 | JGI IMG/M metagenome (GOLD analysis project Ga0307511, IMG submission 200266) | Populus trichocarpa ectomycorrhiza microbial communities from riparian zone in the Pacific Northwest, United States - 13_EM | ecosystem: Host-associated > Plants > Roots > Unclassified | place...
AGAGGAACTACCGGAACTTGCTAAACAAGGAGTTACCGAAGAGGTTGTTCGGGATGTGTGTGGGACAATGTTTCTCGGTGAGCATCAACCACATGGCACGGAAGGCTATCATATAACAATATAACACGCTCGTCGCGTATCCAGCTGGCTCGGACACGGTAAGCAGGGCACGACGACCGCAAGCCATCTGCTAACCATTCTTCGTAAAGACATCAGCCGCCATCAAATCGTTTTTCCTGGAGGCGACCCTACATCCTGAGGTCGTTCGTTCCGCGCAGCAAGAGCTGGATGAAGTCCTCGGTGGAGAACGTTTGCCAGACTTCTCTGACATGCCCCGGCTGCCCTACATCTCGGCCATCGTGAAGGAGGTCCTGCGATTGAACCCTCCGGGTCCTATCGGTGCGTACACCTGAAATGTTAGACCATGCGTAAATTGTGTTAGACTGGTTTCAGGATCGGTGCATCGGTTGATGGAAGACGACATATACGAGGGACAATTCATCCCCGCCGGTGCTACAGTCATAGAAAACACATGGTACGTAGCCTTAATCTGTGGGCACTTTCCGACGACTGATTGAGTGTCAAAAGGGCTATGCTCCGTGATGAATCGATGTATCCTGATCCGCACACCTTCAATCCTGACCGGTTCCTCAAAGACGGTCAGATCAATCTTGAGGTGAAGGATCCCGACCAAATTGCGTTCGGGTACGGTAGAAGGTATTTCGTTTAACGATAGATCCTAATCTTATGTTCCCCGGATGACACAAGAGTTGTAGGATCTGCCCCGGAAAACACTTCGTTTTACGGACCTTGTTCTTGACAATCTCCCAAACCCTCGCCACTTTCGACATTTCGAAGTGTTTAGATGAAGATGGGAATCCTATCGTTCCGAAGCAGGAATTTCTACCTTGGATTTTCCTGTGAGTGCTGTGTTCTTCGGTCCTGATGATTGAGCTGTGTTCTGAAGGGGTTCCCAGCTGTCCGTCACCCTTTAGGTGTTCGATTACGCCGCGGTCCCCCCGGGCTCTTTCCCTCATTACGGGACAGTAGGCGATATGGGATTTGACATGGCGAGAGCGTTTGAATATACGGAAGGTTGGAAGGTTTGTGGTGCTCCCGTAGTGAATACGGTCAACCGCAGTTTCGGGGCTGGCCCAACGACCGTGAAAGTTGCTTGGAGATGGTTCCTTGACGGGTTACGCGTCATTCGGTCAGGTGAATTCCTTCGATAAGCTGGCGAAGTAAATTTTTTGGTGACCGCCCTCATGATTTTTCATCACGCTTTCTTGAACTTCTCTGGTCTCGTCTTCTTTTGATTTTTGACGTAGCCAGTAGACTTCCGGAGGATGGCAAAAATACTCTTTTGATGACCGGGTGCTGGCGAACCACTGTACAGCTTACAATCGCTCAATGCGCGGCGTTGATTGACCCCCGGCGTCCTTCGGAGATGCTTCAGATCGATGCTTCCATCGTGAGTCGCTACATCTTATTGTACGGAGGAGCGTTGAACGAGAACGAGGGGGGTGAGGGAGACATCGATGTAGGAGGCCTCGAGGACATTGCAGTCGAGGAACTTGAAGCCGGATTCAATCGACTTCAGCTCAGAGCACCCGACTCCCAAGACAAACCCAGGAGCAGGTCAGACTACTTCCCGGTGAATCCCCCCCTGCCGCGAAACTTCACGAGATGTTCAATCTTTTCAAGATTGAGCACAGAAACGGGTTGCACTGCAATTCGTGGCGGAGGAACCGTCGTCGATTCGCGATCAGGTTGAGCGACCTGGTGGGACTCCGCTGGTATACCACCAAATATTCTAAGAGGTGAAATACATAGAATCGCAGTGTACCAGGAAGAGATGGGTCCTTCTTTCGTTTGGCGAAATCCCCCCGAATCGTAGAACCGTACACGTGGCTGACTGGTTACGAGTATACCCCCGAGGCTACCTAGCATGGCGGGGAGTTCTCCAAAATCTGGTCAAAAACGTTCGGACTGCCGGCGAACATACAGTGCCAGTTGTCAGGGGTCCTGGCTACCTGCCCCGCCCGCACTGTATTCAGATGAGGCGGACGGCGCTCGAAGGAGTAATTTATCTGAAAAGGAGCATACCGATCGATGCCCCCATAGATGGGCAATTTAGCGGAAACGCATGTAGCGTTGCCGAGCGCGCGAGTGGTCGACCCCCCCCAGAACCTCTCCAGAACGTAATCGACCTCCTTTTTGCCGAGGACGCGAGGGGGTCAGTCTGCTGATAGACTCGCCCCGAATCGCTTGGAAGCGCATGGGGCGATCGACGGCAACCGCACCAGAGTACACAAACGCGAGAAGATCGAAAGCTTAGGAGCTATGAGGAATTGGGCACGTCAGATTTTTGTGCGCTTCCAGGATTTCCAACCTCAGTCCACACACGTACTTTGGCGAGCGAATCCGGTCGTCAGATAGATACAAGAGCGCACCATCCAAGCGCACCCATAACATTCTTTGAGGGAGCGACCAGCGTAAGCTCCCCACCCGAGCCTGGGCACTTATTGTGGGGGCGTTGCCCCCCCCTGGGAAGCAGCAAAACTCAAGGGCGAGAGGAATACGGTCTCGGGAAGACATTCTCAAGAGATTCTGTCTGACACATCTCCTTTGCAGATAGAAGACGTTTTATCAAGGTGGATTGTCCATAAGTGGATTGTGTGAGGTCGGGCTTTCGTCGAGGAAGTTGGTTGTCACAAAGTTGTGATGACGGTGACCTGCGAATAGAAGTGCGCATTATGTATACGTATCTGATCAGTATCGCGGACAGGGAAGCGGCCGCAGATCAGGAGACAGCCCGTCCAGCCGAAACCGAGACCAACAAAGAGTTGGTGGGGCCAGGCCGCATCGACCATCATGCAGTGTCGCCCGTTGGCCTTCCATGCCAGCGACCCAACGTTCGGCGAACAAACGCCTGATGAGGAGAGAAGTGTTTCCTTTTCTGGACTCCTCTTCACCACCGGCAGTTGTATTACAGTCCATCTATCTTCTATCTTATCTTCTACTTTATCTTCTTATCCCCCCTCTCCCGCCCCGGTTCCCCAGCGTAGTACTTGCGCATCTGTTATTTCGGTGTTCAAACCGTTTCGTAAATTGCGGACCAGAGTTCGGTGCTAGCGCTCGGCTAAGCCTAACTCATCACGTTCTAGCGGCAAACCCATCAAATCGTATTTCCGTTTATGGGAGAGCGAGTTCCGACTTTTCACTTTGAAGCAGCTGACGGGGCAAGCATTCCTCCGAGAACCACCCACAACTCGACGTGATGCAGGGTGCACTTGTGATATAAACGGGAGCCATTGAGTCTGGTGAGTTGATAGCAACCCCCGGAATCCCCAGCCACCCCCGTTCGCCACCACCAACCATGTTAATACCGGATAAGTACGTTGGTTCAGCTTTGCTCGCGGTCGCAGCTGCAATCGTTTTCGCCCTGCTACGGAGGCAACGGGGCCCAAGACGCCTCCCTTACCCTCCTGGACCGAAAGGGTACCCGATTATAGGGAATGTACTTGATTTTCCGAAGGGCACCCTCTGGGAGGGGTTTGCGAAGATGGCTGCGGAGTATGGTGAGCGGCGAGCATTCCGAGTCTCGCACTCACGTGTTGGGTTTCTAACGTGGATGGGTTGCAGATACCGACATATTACACCTGAAGCTACCAATGGGTTCGCATGTGGTCGTGCTGAACGGCAGTGAGGTTGCCACAGAGCTACTGGACCGGCGCTCGGCCATATATTGCGATAGGGTATATAAACCCTTTTGGCATCCCGTTCACGACTCAATGCTTACCGACACCCACCGCTAGCCCTGGTTGCCCATGGGGAGCGAATTGTCCGTGTTGTCTTACGCTGCCGTAACTATGTTGACGAACCACCATTTATTTCAGGATGGGTGGGGCTTCTAGGACCTTCTTCTTGATGCACTACGGGAGTATCTGGCGCGCTCACCGTCGGTTAATGCACCGCTTCTTCAACGTTTCGGTTGCAGATATGTTTGACGACAAGATCCACCAGGCGGTAAACGTCTTCCTCCGGCGGCTCGTCGAATCCCCCGACCGTTGCTTGAATCACGCGGCATTGTACGTCGGTCTTCGCTTGACCCTTACACCGTCTCGGGCTCACTGCATGCCTTTTGCTTTGGAAGCCTTTCCGGATACTTGAACTTGTCGGCTGCGTACGGGGTGAACATCGAATCTGAGAGCGATAGGTTTTACTCGGCATCTAGGCGTGCGATGTCTGGTTTTGCCCAAGGCCTGATGCCTGGAGCCTTCCTCGTGGATTCCTTCCCCATCCGTATGATTTCCCATCGAAACGGCTCTTCCCAAACGATCTTACAATGTTCACTCCCGCAGTCAAATATGTCCCGGAATGGTTCCCTGGAGCTAGTTTCAAGACTTTTGCGAGGGTAACGAAGAAGAACCTTGAGGACGCCATGGATTACCCGTTCCAATACGTTAAGGAGACTTTACAGGTTTGTGAATCTCCTTGCCACGCCTCGTCCAGGTACCTTACTGGAACGAACATTAGGCGGAGAGCCCCATCAACCCATCGATCGTGGCGACGTGTTTAGAGGACCTACCGGAACTTGCTAAACAAGGAATCAGCGAAGAGGTTATTCGGGATGTGTGTGGGACGATATTTCTTGGTGAGCATCAGCCACATGACATAGCACGTATGACTGTCATCTAACACGCTCGTCGCGTATCCAGCCGGCGTGGACACGGTAAGCAGGATACGACCACCACAAGTTAACTGCTAATCGTTCTTTTGTAAAGACATCGGCCGCTGTCAAATCATTTTTCCTGGAGGCGACCCTACATCCTGAGATCGTTCGTTCGGCACAGCAAGAGCTGGATGAAGTCCTCGGTGGGGAACGTTTGCCAGACTTCTCTGACATGCCTCGGTTGCCTTACATCACGGCCATCGTGAAGGAGGTCCTACGATTGAACCCTCCGGTTCCTTTCGGTGCGTACCCCTGAAACATTAGATCATGCGGAAATTGTGCTAAACGGGTTCCAGGGTCGCCGCATCGGTTGATGGAAGATGACATATATGAGGGACAATTCCTCCCCGCCGGTGCTACAGTCGTAGAAAACACATGGTACGTGACCTTGTTCTGTGGGCACTTTCCGACAACCGGCTGAGTGTCAAAAAGGGCTATGCTCCGTGATGAATCGGTGTATCCTGATCCGCACACCTTCAATCCTGACCGGTTCCTCAAAGACGGTCAACTCAATCCTGAGGCGAAGGATCCCGACCTTGGATTCGGGTACGGTAGAAGGTATTTCGTTTAACGATGGATCCTAATCTTATGTTCCCCGGATGACACAAGTTGTAGGATCTGCCCCGGAAAACACTTTGCTCTACGGGTCTTGTTCCTGACAATCTCCCACACCCTCGCCACTTTCGATATCTCGAAGTGTTTGGATGAAGATGGGAATCCTATTGTTCCGAAAAAGGAATTTCCACCGTCGCTTTTCCTGTGAGTGTTGTGTTCTCAGGTCCTGAAGAATGAATTGTGTTCTGAGGAGGTTCCCAGCCATCCGTCACCCTTCAAGTCTTCCATTACGCCGCGGTCAGCCCAGGCTCTTTCCCTCGTCATGGGACAGTAGGTGATGTGGGATTGCGCATGATGAGAACGTTTGGGCACACGGAAGGTTGGAAGGCTCGAGGAGCATCTGTAGGGAGTTCGGTCAACCGCAGCTTCGGGACGGGCCCAAGGACCGTGAAAGTTGCTTGGAGGTGGGTGGTCCCTTGATGGGTTACACCTCGTTTAGCCAGGTGAACCCCATCGATGCGATGGCGAGGTAAATTTTTTAGTGACCGCTCTCATGATTTTTCATCATTATGTATTTGTTAGATTTCTCTGGCCTCAGCTTCTTTTGATTTGTGACGTAGTCAGTGGACTTCTGAAGGACGGCAAAAATACTGTTTTGGCAACCGGGTGCCTGGCGAACCATTGTACAACTTCCAATCGTTCAAGCTAGATGCGGTGTTGGTTGACCACGGCGTCCTTAGGAGACGCTTCAGATTACTGCTTCCATCGTGAGTCGCCACATCTAGATTCTTATTGTACGGAGGAGTGTTGAACTGGCCCTTCAGTGTTCCCGGCAGTGCGCTCCAATCTTCCCCGTATAACAAACATTAAACTCGTCCTCCGGCTGTTCTTCACAATCCGCTCGAAGAAAGGACATTCCATTCATGTGGTGCCTCCACACTGGTTGAGTTTCAGCTCCCCAATCGTGACAAATGACGTCGGGTTCGTTGGGTGACGAACTGACATCGGACCTTGCCTTTGTGACATCAGGCCTCGTTCAGGTCGACTGGTTGGAGGTTGGAACCTCAGGAGATTCGCTCATCCTACCCCCCACCAACGAGAAGAACGTGGATCCGACCCCCGTACCGTGAACAGCGGTGTTGTGACGGCTTCACAACACAACCATTTATATCATACACTTGTGTTCACTTGGCACAATTGTGAGACGGCGTACAAAGGATACCTCCTGTACTAAGATTTGGGTATATCGCCTACAGCATTCCACACCTCCACTAACCAACCCAACCCACAGTGAAAACCCGCACGCGATCACCATGGCGTTACGCACGGGATCAGCGGGTGGGCCCTCTCAGGTCAGGCACGGTGAGACCTAAGTGCCTCCTCCACGTCCAGAATCCTTGAACAGGGTTCTGGACCGTCACAACGACTGTCCCGGGGGCGGGCGGGATGGAGCCGCCACCACCGTGTCAACATTCCCGAGCTGCATCCGGGGGTATGGTCGTATAGACTCTCTCTAAGGTCTACGCAGAGTCAGCGGCTTCCACTAATCGGAAGGACCGAGGGCTCACGCACCATTCAAACATGATTACTATGCCGGGCCCCAGGCGGGTGGGATGGAGCCACGATCATCATACTAACATCCCCGAGCTGCATCCGGGGGATATGCCGTCGTATGGGCTCTCTCCAAGTTCTACGCAGAGTCAGCGATTTCCACAAATTGGAAGGACCGAGGGCTCACGCACCATTTAAACATGATTACCGTCCCCAGGCGGGTTGGATGGACCCACGGCCGTCCTGTCAATATCCACGATCCGTATCCAGGGGATATGCCCATACATTCTCTAAGGTCTATGCAGAGTCAGCGGCTTCCACAAACCGGAGGACCGAGGGCTCACGCACCGTTTAAACATTATTTGAAGAGGCGATACCGATTCTACTCGCTGGCGGCGGAAAGGGGCAGGGGTTTAAGTGTCATAGTTCGCTCGCTCTCACCCCCGAGAGGGAAAGGAGTGGGCGAGGAGAGGAGGAACGACGGAGGGAGCGGTGAGGGATTTGGCACCTTAGGGCCGGGCTCGTATTTATACAGTTCTGAGGGGTGAAGAGCCGTGGCCAAAGGTCGGCCAAGGTCGGCCAGAAATACAAGAAGCCGTTGAGTTGGACAAATGGTTTCACAATGCCGAAAACAAAGCACCTCGAGCCCATGGCCGGTACTGAGACAACAATAATGTTCCATGGTCGGAACGGCACGATCACGGTTTGGAAACCTGAACAAGCGGACTCAACATGGGGTTCCGCATCCATGGCAGTGCCGGTACAATGGTTTGTTTGTGCTCAAACAAGGCCCTCAGTGGCGGTGGACTTCGGTGGAACCGCATGGAGTTTCCAGCGAGCACGGGCCTGGAGCCGTGCGCACTCGTGGTGAATTCGAACCCGAAGGCCCGCAATACCGCTACCGCGTGATTCAAGGACCGTTTCCCTTCGTTGCCACGGACTGACTTAGGGAGACACGAAGGCACTCTCAGGTTTGGAAGAAAATAGCGAATCAACGGACAATTCATTGGTAGGTCAAAAGGGCAACGAGGATACATCGTAGGTTACAGTTCCAATTTCGTAAACAAGGGAGGCAAATCTTTACCGTCCGTCACTCACGCTTCTGCATTGGGTCATTCCTGGCACAACGCACAAGCCTCTGCGTACCCCGTTGGAGGTTCTCCAGAGGAGTGTCCTCAGGGTGCACTGAGGACGGTGAACATGAACTGATCGTAGTTGATCTGGATCCATCCATCCTACACGCGGCGGACAAGGTTGTCAATCAGGGGTTATGATCGAAATAAAATATTTTGAGGGCCTCACCCTGTCTGTGTCTATCTTCTGGAACGCCTCAGTCAATTGCTTGATGACGACGCAAGCCCTCACGAATCGGTCGAAGGTGATGCCAGTTGCTTGGGCTGCAACGGGTGGTCGACCACCGAATCCAGGAACAGGGGGGGCGACAGCCGTGGGAACAGCTTTAAACATGTCTTCCCCGGAGGAAGATACGATTAGCGATCACCAATATATTCGAGCCGGACGAGGCCGCAAGAAGGGGAAGGGCATTACCGTATTTGCTCTCGACAAGATGGAGAAGTTGAGGGGATAAATTATATCCGAACTGCTTGAGGGCGGCTTGGAGTTCCGCCCCGTCGATCGAACCGGAGCGGTCCTTATCGAAATGCTTGTAGACACCTTGCCAGTCCTTAATGTATTTCCAGAGTCCAGAAAACTACGGAGGAAGCATAAGCAATGCGGGGAGGACGGGTTGGGAGGGCCGAGACGGACTTCATTGAATCCAATGGTTCCGCTGCGGTCGGTGTCGAATATCGACATCAGGAGCTTGACGGTGTCAAGATCGAAGGCTGTACGAAGTCTAAGTGAGCGCTCTATTCAGATCCAGATGAATTGGGAAAAACACACGACTCCAATCTCCATTGATCAAGGCTTTCTCTGTAGAATCGGGGGATGGTCAGACGAGTTGCGTCATTTTCCAAGGGGGACGGGACTAACGAAGTTCAACGACGCTGATGTGGCCGGATCTATCGGCGTCGACAGTGCTGAACCATTGCCATAGCCTAAGATTTAAAATCCAGTCGTTGGTCAGCGAGTCGTGGCTTTGAACCCTCGATTCCTGGGGGTCTCGGATAGGGGTTGAACATACTGGGGGTCGGCGCCAGCAGGGGGGCCAGAGGGCGGTGGCTGAGAGAAGCCGCCGCCATAACCACCGGGACCACCGGGGCCACCGTAGCCAGGAGGAGGTCCTTGTCCGTAACCTTGTCCGTGTCCGTATTGCTGCAGGGGAGGATCTTAGGCTCGGCAAGGATAAGGGGGAGATAACAATCACGAACCTGATAAGACATGCTCTGTGTGCGATTTGGTTTCTAGGAGACGAGGCGAGTCGATGTGCTGAGGGGGAGCTCGAGAGAAGGGGATGGTGGAGTGTGCTCACCAAGAAGATGGAAGATTATAAATGGGACCAGACCGCAGGCGGGGGCGGTGCGGATCAGTTCGTCCAGCACGATCACGCGGTCCGAATGATTCCCCATGGCGCTGCTTCATGCCCTTGGTCCATGGCGTTGTTCAATGCACAAGTGGTCAAGCTCGGGGCGAATGGCTGTAAATTGCTGTGGTCCAAGCGAAGATCTCGAGGATGAGGATTATGGAGTCATCTATACTACGTACATGAATGCGAGTGATAAGAATAAGTATGTGGATGGGTGGGTAAATGCACAGCAAAGGGGGACAAGGCACGGAGAACGAGGCGATGACCGCTAACGATTGTACTCAGTCATCACCGTCGTAGGGGAGGAGGAAAAATATGTCATCTTGTGCGACATTGCCCTCTTCCAAGGTCGCGGTGAGATTACACTCGATCGGGCTCATAGAATCTCTTCCATCGAACGCCACCATTTGGAAGAGTTTGATGCTGTGAGTAGTGAGTCAGCAGCTAACCCGCGTAAACAGTGAATATGGGGGGACTGACGTGTCCTTGTCGAGCTCGAAGTGGTTCAAAGCTGCCTTGAAGACCGTGGCGAAAGTTTTCCGCGAGGCAATCTTGATCCTGACGCTCTGGTCTTCATACCGAACCTCGACATGTAGTCTCGTGTCGACTGTAACATCTGATTCTTGGGATGAGGGTGGGAGGATCTCTTCGTTCGTCGGCTCCGGCCTAATGACCCGGATTGGGCGGGGGTTACCTGCGAGAGCTGTGAGACACTGCCAGATAACAAGAGCTTCGTCCTAACCGGTGGAACCACGAGCCTGGAGACTCATCCTTGACCTCACACCTCTCGAGCCCCCGGGCTCAGCTTGGTCTACTTCCTCGTCTCCCTCGTCTTCGGAGTGTCCGCGGTACCCAGAGGTCTCAGGCTCGTCGTCAGCGTACTGGTTGACGTTGCCCCTTCGGCTTGTGGGGGTAGAATGAGCGAACGCGCGTCCAGGAACATCTCGCGGGGGAGTTGCAGAAGGAGAGAGGGGTATCATTGCTTGCGTCCTATCCCCATCGACGAAATCCAATAACGAGGGTCCTATGCTCAATCAAAGCGCTTAGGAACCTTTGCATCACTGATTACAAGTCATATTACCTTCTCCGCGCATCCGAGTATGGATCTCCACACTCTTGAGAAATCCGTGAACCTCTGGGACTTCCCAAACATCGGGCAGGACCTCAACGGGCCAATCCAACCCAAAGTCGTTGGTCTTGACGAACACCTCCTCTGTTGCCTCGTCGAACCGGTCCCGGAAGAGTGAAGCGGCCGTAGTAAGAAGTTTCTATATTGGAGTGAACCGGGGATATCAATTTGAGTCACTCATCCAAAATGAGCAGCACCATTCAGCGTACCTGATAGGTCGCGGGACGCCTGACGGCGTATGCCTCCGCAAGATCCGGAAGAGTGACACAAAGGACTCCTGCTGGCCATTCCCTAGTGTTTGTCATTGCGCAGGGGATACGATGCTGGTTTCGATGTGTGGCCGCGTTTGTTCAACAGTTGACAAGAAATGTCTCCGCGTCGCGTCAGGTCACGCCTCACTTGCGCCCACGTGGTCGAAATACATCCGCGGAAGGAGACACGGACAAACAATGCTTTCCACCCCCACAATCAAGTATACGAAGTCGAGGTTAATGCTTAGATACATACACTACGTCCCCCACTTTTGGGAACAAGACGAGCAGACTAACAAGCTCCCTGACCCACCCGTCATGTTCACCAGTCGCCCCTTCCCCATCCGTGCGAAACTGCAACACCATCCGTCGACTCGGGTCCTTCGTCGAAACCCCCTCCGCATAACCAGACATAACCGCATCCAAGTTACTCCATGTCGACACGTCGGTGTCTACTTCTCCTGGGTAACTCCCATCCGCATCGAGAACAATTCGTGAAAGGTTAGCGGTCTTGGATAGGGTGGGAAGGATCTCGCCCAGAATGGCGACAAGATGTTTCGGATGGCCGGCTGTAATGCGAAGCACTTCGAGGGCTGCGCATGAAGCCAGAGAAGCCCCGGTTGGCCCCGGCGAAACTACTCGTTGTGTTCAGTCACCAATTTGGTACCTATGGATGCGCGAAAGCCATACCAGATGTCATCCTTGTGATATATAACGAGCGTAGGGTTTTGCCACACTTGCTGACCAGCTTGGACAGTTGTGGCAGTCTCTGCGTTTCGCGAGAGGAAACAGAGATGGTGTGGAAGGATAAGGGAAGCGCGCAAAGCAGCTCCACGAGTGGGTCTGATTCGTGAAACATGTCCAGCAGTCTAAGCTCTCCCTTGAAGCTCGGCGCGGGCATAGGAAGCGTAACTTCTCCCTGGTTCCCACCACCGGCGGCGGGGTTGGGGTACTTGATTGCGAGGTTATCCACGAGCGGAAACGCGCATATGAACGAAAGTAATGAAGCAGGAGTCCCAACCGCAGTCCGTAACTCTAAAGACCGAACGGTAGCCGCGAAATTTCCAAAGTAACGGACGATCGAGGTTGCATCGAACTTTGCCGCCTCCAATCCGGAAATCGTGAGATGTCCGACTCGAGAGAACGAACGAAAGTGGTCGTAAAATTTGGCGAGATTCGCTGGCTCGAGCCACGACTTTGAGCTGGAGACGAGTGTGATGACACGGGGGTACGACGCGATCCCTTGGGGATCTGCGGAGATGATTGTCGACCACTGTTCCAACCGGCCGAGAGAGTCGATTTGAATAAAGTAGAACAGCCGTCGACGTGACCGATGAGTCCAGGACTTCCGGACCAGCGATATGGACTTGAGAGTTCTAAAGTCGTAAACGAGGTTATCGATGACTTCGTCGATAATTTCTTGAGGAAGGTCCATCCTATCTAGGACTGATGAGCGAAACCGCGTCCACACGTGAGCCAGGGTCGTCGAAAGGCTCTTATGTGTTATTGAAACGTACCTGCGGGATACGGGGACCGGTTGTCAGAACTCGAGGGGGGAGGCTGGTGGGTGGAGGGTTTAAATGCCCTCGCAGAGAGGCGCCCAATGGCTGCGTCGCATAGGTTTCTGGCGCTTATTCTTTGATCAAATGATCTGGGTCGAAGGGATAATCCGAACCGGGTGGGACGATCGGTTCGACGCCAGCTGATGCTATGTATTCCGGGTGCGAATCGATGCGTAAATTTGTATTCTACACAACGGGATCATAACGAGTGCGCTTGATAATTCCTGCAACATCCCCCCACCCTAGACCAACAGCAGGGTAAAAAGATTCCAACATCGGGAACACTCCCAAAAAACCCCGAGCTATCAGCTCCGAGTCCTCCGAACTGCTCAACACAGCCAGGTTTGCGGAGAAGGACTTGAGTCGACACCCCGGCCTCTTGACACCTCGTAGCGACGCAAAGGTAGACTTGATATCCTCTCCGAGGTTCGTCGTGTTGAAGTGAATTTGGAGTTCCCTCAACCACAGGCAACCCATCGACAGAGCCAAAAGGCTCCCGAACGTGTTCTGACACGTATTCATTCGACACGCGAGGCCAAGCTCGAGGCGCGTCAAACGCGACAGAGTGGACGCGATGAGCGAAATGTCATCATCCGTAAGGTTGAAGTTGCACTGACGTGGGTATGCCGTTCCAAATGCACAAAAAATAAATATGATCGCGCACGTGTAGGGTGCATCGCGCGCACCCAATTTCGCGCATCGCACATGTCTCCCACTCATCGCACAGGTGACCTGACTTCCCCGGGATG
>Ga0307511_10005395_pt1 | contig 13017 bp, 10 predicted proteins | sample 13_EM_MG_FD_200266 | JGI IMG/M metagenome (GOLD analysis project Ga0307511, IMG submission 200266) | Populus trichocarpa ectomycorrhiza microbial communities from riparian zone in the Pacific Northwest, United States - 13_EM | ecosystem: Host-associated > Plants > Roots > Unclassified | place...
GGATATTACTCTCGGAGAAGTCGCCAACGGCATCCACCCATCCGGAATGTCATGAATATCTTGGTGCCACGGGGGTTCATCGGTGGGAATGCTTTTCCCAGGCCAAATGGAATCCTGACTGATAGAGGTAGCTTGTGAATTGATCTGGGTGGAGCATCAATACTTGAGGTATATTTCACGGTAAGAGGGTTTCAGGGCATTGTTGAGGGGCCCAGTGGCGAAGAATATTTCTTGAAGGGGTTTTATGAGCCGAGGCTGGCTGTAAGTCTATTCAATGATTCTTTTGTGGCCATTCAGGTTGTCTGTCACTTCTCCACTGTGAAACCGTCATTATGTACCGGGTTGCTTGGACTCGACCCACGGAGTGGATCAATTGGGACCACAGTTGTAAGTGAACGCAAAGGAATACAATTATATATCTGACAAGAATTCTCAAGAGCCTCCCCTATCTGGTTGTGGTTGGAACAGTCGCGTCTATCCAAGTTTCGACTCATGATTTGGGCTATATGTTTTTCACCTCCTTTCGCGTATAGCCCCACCCTATTCCCCGCTTTCACCGCTTATCATTTCTGTATATTAGGCGGTATTCATTGTCACAATTACCAGAGCAACGACTACATGTTGGCAAATTCACCTTCAACTCCCCGGTGACTGCGACTACAAGCTTTCGCTCTTCCGATCGCTACGAGGTTGGGATTCACGACAAGCCACGTCTAAGATGGCTACGAGACGCCATCCCTTCCGCTTTCGAGCTGACTCAATACGACAACCGCGGTCTACAATCATATCCATCATACGAAACGAAGCAATATTTACTTGGATCTCTGCAGGATTCAATCGCGGGGACATGATGTTATTAGACCGTCAGGACCTCCGGCTCAAAGCAGAAAATAATCGCTGGTTGAGCTTAACGAGGATGGGCCCTTCCTATAAGGCGACCAAAATTTTAGGCGACATACCAACAGCCTTGAAGAACTGACTCCGTCGAGAGGTTCGCTCGCACGCAAGCCTCAAGACTCCTGAGATATCTAATATCTTTTTGACCAATGATTATGCTACCGTAAAATGCAGTAGAGATCCATGCTAATTTACAACAAGCAGTTGCTTACAAAGTTCCGTTATGCCACTGGCAAAAGGCAGCAATATTGGGTACGGCGGCGGTTTATGTCTACACCTGGGTCTTGTCACCGTGAACGTTCTCCGAAGGTTTTTCCTTCAAGGTCTTACTTAAACAGGTTTTTGATTGCATCACTGCTGTAACTAGGGCCTTGGTGGAATCTGCTCCTACGGGAGAAGTAGCCTGCTTTAGGCCCACCCTCGATGAAACTTGCTAGGCTGCTTACACACGCCGCCGCTTCGAGTGTTAACGGATAAAGATTTCCGTGAGGATGACCTCTCAGGGGGATTGATGACCTCCGGTAACTATGGCCGTTAGATAGTCCTGATGACGAGAATTGATCACCCCCCAGGCCCGCAGGTTAAGCATGACATAGGTATTCCGACAACTGTGTCCCCGCTGCTTTTTCGACGCTATGTTTAGAGGCATGGGTACTGGGCTAGAGGGTGAAGGGACTAGAGGATAAAGAATGTGGGATGGGAGCACTTGAAAGTTTTGAAAACGCAGATACCCTGGGAAGATACAATTAGGTAGCATAGGGCCATGAGTCTGCATCCGAGTGTTGAGTGAATTTGAAAAATAATAACAAATGAATTAGCTAGAATTTCTATAACCATAGATGAACTTAGGAGGGGGCTGCGTTACAAGGACTGTACTATTAGAGGTAGTCATTTGAGGCTGCTATGTATCGTGAGAATACGATTGATCCCTACATACATGCTCACCAAAATATTCTAGTCTTTTTCTATCAACGACACATAGGATTGGGTGTAGAAGGTGTGTAGAAGGTCTTGGATCAGCACTATAGGTACTTTCTTAGAGAGCCGTCCAATATGTACTGTATCCACATAGGTACTGAGGGCGAAAATGTGTGTGAGGCACCTCTCGGGACCCGCCTTTTTCACCTGAACGATGCATAAGAGATTGATAAAAAAATTGAATCAATACAACACTCTATTTAGCTCCTCTATTCTCTGACCCAACACTGATTAATATGAGTATCTATGAAAAACTGTTCTGACCCATACGTCAATACGGCCCATTCATCAATGGGCCCAGCCCACCCATCAATATGACGGCCACAATAATATTCTAATATTAATTATCTCATATATTCGGAACTATTGAGGATTACGGGACTATGGAGCACTACGGATAAGTGGAAAAATATAAGATATAAATACATAAAATACAAGAAAATCTAGGCCTCCAGACATAGAAAAATATAATGTAGAAATAAATGAAAATACGAGAAAATCAAGTCCTCCAGAGATACATAAATAAAATATACTCACCGTGAATATACTAGATCAAGCCCTCTTCTGTAGAACTCGAGTTTTCAATGTATTATTCAAATCAGGAGCCGATTTTTCTATTTATCCGTAGTGCTCCATAGTCCCATATTTCTCAATAGTTCCGTATATATGAGATAATTATATTTAATAATTATTGTGGCCATCATATTGATGGGTGGGCTGGGCCCATTGATGAATGGGCCGTATTGACGTATGGGTCAGAACACGCCAAGCGAAAGGGTTAAACAATTCGTCAAACCGCACAATGCCCCGACACCTAATTCGGAACCCGGCTATGTGCATAAATGTAACAATCCAATAGAATTTGAGGCGCCACCATCATTGGATCCCCAGCATCAATACATATTAGCGGACTCAGCTGGACTGCGGTGGATAAAAGCAAGCACAAGTGGCTATGGAGGCGAGACTCAGCTAGAGAACGACAAGAAATTCAACGCCCTCATCGAGGCATCTTAAAATGTAGGTGACTAACTGCGAAACGAGAGTAAAAAAAACACAGCCCCGATCAGAAAGCCCAAGCTCGTCCAGTTTTGGTAAGTTGACTGCACCGAGTGCCGTGTTTCTATCTCGCTACTACGTTCCTACACACTTACTCGTAGCGTGCTTTCCGCATATCCCGTCCTCTCAAGGATACACACAGGTATCATTCTGATCGTTAAGAAACAGTGTCATATTACAGCTGAACAATGGTTTCTGAGACCAGCGTGTCATATACAACTCTGTGCAAACATGCTAAATAGAATCGGTAAGGTATGTATTCGGTGTAAGCTTGTGACCGACAAAACTGCGCTGTAGGCTAATCACCACCATGTTGACGCATATCTACGGATATAACCGTGAAGGAACTACCCTTCATGCCTCCGCCTTCCGTTCGGCGTATGGATTTATCGCATCCTTCACCTTGCACCACCTCCGATGGAATATACGTAGGTGTTTGTACGTTCTAATTGACTACTTAATGCACAAGGGGGTGTTGTAGCACACCTGAGTAGGTGCTTCGCCCACTGCGGAATTGCATGGTTGGCCACCTTCTGAGAGGCAGATATTGACTTGGATACCTGGTCAGCCCTATTTTCAGCCCTATTTTCAGCCCCACATGCGATCTGCATGTCACTGCGGCTAGGCGAAATTTTGGCTAGGTAAAAATGACACTGTTGTGGGTATACCCAATCACCGGAAGTTGTCGGAGCAAAACCGTGGTTATGATTTCACATGTAATTGTGAATCTGGACATAGTGACAGTCGGCATTAAGTTGCATGGTACCACCTTGTTACATGGGTGAAGAATTTTAGGGATATCTGCGCCACGCTACACATCCAACACACCACCTCTATCCGTTGTCTCTAGAGATATAGAGGGAACGACAAGGACGAAGCGTATAGAACACCGTGACTGCGGTGGATATATAATAGGTCCCTATGTCCGGCCTCATAACCTTCAATAACTACCACCATAATTCAATTTACATGCTTGGGGCATCTTGAAGGTCGGACAATTACTCCAAATCGCCCTACCGTGCAAGGCAAGTCGGACTTAATATAAGATTGTACATATAGTACTCTACATCAGCGAGTATGGAACTATAGGTAATTGTAGATGCAGTTGAATTAAGCTAACCCGTAACTGTATCTAGATCTCACGTGCACGCCAACCCTGCCAAACTGACCACGCTGAACTAAGGAAATGCCTTATTATGGAGAGGATTATTTATGGGTAGGTAGAAACGTCTCCCAGCTTCCAATTAAACTGTTCAGGGATTAATCTGACGTCCATGGTATCTTGATGGAATAATCAGAGGGCGCAGTTGTTAGAGGAAGCCATCAGGCGAGCACAGAGAGCAGTGGAAACAACACCAGAGTATCATCCTGACCGAGCAGGATGGTTGAGCAAGCTCGGGGACTGTTTAAGCGGCCGATATAGAGAAAATGGAAACCCGCAGGACTTGAATGCCGCCATCGCTAGATTTGAGGCAGCAGCGGAGGCAATGCGAGATGATAATACTGATCGGCCAAGACTGTTGAGCAACCTTGGGGACCATTTAAGCCACCGATATCAACAAACTGGACATCTGCAGGACTTGGATACCGCTATCTCCAGATTAGAGGCAGCAGTGCAGGCAACACCGGCACCAGAGGCTCATCCTGATCGATTAAGCAACCTCGGGGACTGTTTAAGCAGGCGATATGAACGAACCGGGCATTTGCAGGACTTAGAGGACGCCATCGCGCGATCAGCGGCAGCAGTGGAGGCAATACCAGAGGATGACCCTGACCGAGCAGGCGTGTTGAACACTCTTGGAATCGATTTACGCAGCCGGTATGAACGGACTGGAAATCTGCAGGACCTGGAGGCCGCTATCGCTCGATTAGAGGAAGCATTGGAGGCAGCACCAGGGGATCATCCTGACCGAGCAATGCGGTTGAGCAATCTCGGGAACTGTTTAAGCATGCGATATGAACGAGCTGGAAATCTAGAGGACGCGGAGGCCGCCATCGCACGAGCAGAGGCAGCAGTGCGAGCAACCACAAAGAATCCTCTTGAGTACGCAAGATTGTTGGGCAATCTTGGGGGCCATTTAACCAGCCGATTTCATCGAACTGGAAATTTGCAGGACTTGGAGGCTGCAATCATACAATTAGAGGCAGCAGTGCTGGTAATGCCCGATGATCACCTTGACCTGCCAACCCTGTTGGATAACCTTGGGAATAGTCTAAGCAACCGGTATCAACGGACTGGGAACCTGCAGGACTTGGAGGCCGCCATCAAACGAACAGAGGCAGCAGTGGGGACAACACCTGAGGGTCACCCTGGTCGCGCAGGAAGGCTGAGCAATCTTGGGATCCAGTTACGCAGCCGATATAATCGAAGTGGAAATCTACAGGACCTAGAGGCCGCTATCGGGCGATTAGAGGAATCAATACAGGCAACACCAGAGGATCATCCTGACCGGGCAGGACTATTGAACAATCTTGGGGCGTGTTTCAGTAGCCGGTATGATCGAACTGGTAGTTTGCAGTACCTAGAGGCCGCTATCGCCCAATCGGAGGCATCATTACAAGCAACACCACAGGGTCATCCTGACCGAGTAGGACGGTTGAGCAATCTTGGGAACTGTTTAATCAAGCGATATCAACAAAGTGGAAATCTGCAGGACGAGGAGGGGGCCATTAGACTATCAGAGGAAGGAGTCCAGGCAACACCAGAGAATCACCCTAACCGAGGAATCCTGTTGAACAATCTTGGGATCTATTTAAGCAGCCGATATGAACGAACTGGAACCCTGCAGGACCTGGAGGCCGTGATCGCACGATTAGAGGCAGCAGTACAGGTAACACCAGAGGATCACCCTGACCGAGCAGGACATTTGATCAATCTTGGGGGCCATTTAAGCGAGCGACATCGACGTACTGGAAATCTGCAAGACTTGGAGGCTGCCCTTTATGCTTATTGCTCCTCCTGGAGTATTATTAGTGCCCCCACACTGAGACGACTACAAGCAGCCTCCAGGGCAGCAACGATGTTGGTTTTCAGCCCCTTGGTCAAAGACTTGTCAAGAGCTTCCTCCTTTTTACACAGTGCTACCCACCTACTGCCCTTAGTTACATCAAGATCGTTACAGCGAGAAGACCAGCAACATCTTCTGGAAAAAATCACCGGATTAGCCTCCCTCGCGGCTTCTGTGTCATTGGAGCTAGGGGAGTTACCATTGGAGGCGTTGCGCTTGCTGGAGTTGGGGCGGAGTGTGACAAATAGCCAGCTCCTGGATTACCGGAGTGATATATCGGACCTGATGGAGACTTACCCAACGCTAGCTAAAGAATTTGATTCCCTACGTCAAGAACTAGACTCACCATTTGCCATCCCCTCCCTAGAATCTTCGGATTTGTCAATGAACCAACGCCTAGAGGCCCAGCAATCTACAATCCGCAGAAGAAATAAAGTCGCACATGATCTGGATAATATACTCCTGGAAATTCGGCAGAAACCAGGATTCGAGAATTTCTTACGTGCAGAATCCGAGGCGTATCTATTATCAGCAGCGCATGAAGGGCCGGTTGTTGTGCTGAATGTCACGGAATTACGTAGTGATGCCATTCTTGTTACGGGAGCCAATGTGAGAAGCATTACCTTGCCGCACCTTTCTCATGATGACATGATTAGGTTTTGTGAAACAAGCGTAAGTGACAACGAAGTCATGAGGGAGTTACTGGAATGGCTATGGAAGGGTGCCATGCAACCGGTGCTACGGGAGCTAGGATTTTACCCAAAGAGGGTTGACCCCTTGCCTCGGATCTGGTGGATTGGAGTAGGCCTACTAGCAAAGGCACCAATTCATGCAGCTGCGAAATTCAGAAACAGGCGCGTTCACGTGACAACCCTTCAGTATTGTCTTCCATCATACACATCTACTATCAGGTATGTACCCTCGCTCCTAGCCTGGCGCTGTCATGTCAAGCATTCCATAGCTCATACAAATGGTACGATAAATCAGGGCCCTTAAATATTCACGATGTCGACAAACACAATGTCAGCAGAATTCATCGATGCTAATAGTAACCATGCCCACAACGCCAGGGGCAAGCTCTTTGAGTGGTGTTACTAAAGAGGCGGATGGAATCTCAGGAAATTTTCAAGATTTCACTACCGTGGAAACACTGGAAAGGCCATGTGCTGAACGTGTACTTCAGGCACTTCCAGGTTATAGCATTGCTCACTTTGCTTGTCATGGAGTTTCTGAGATCAATCCTGCAGACAGCCACCTCTTGCTCCGCAAGACACTGGCAGAAGAGGTCGACAAGCTCCGTGTTAAAGATATTGCAGCACTCAAATTACCAGCAGCAAAGCTAGCCTACCTCTCAGCGTGCAGTACTGCCGAGAGCACTTCTGAGGCCCTAATTGATGAAGTCACTCATATTGTGAGCTCATTCCACATTGCTGGATTTATCCATGTCATTGGGACATTATGGCCATCAAATGATCAGGCATGCCAGAAGATGGCAGTTGATTTCTACTCCGCGCTCCGTACGACAGAAGATGTGGCGGTATCTTACCACACTGCAATTTTGGGATTGATGGAGCAGAAACCTTTGCAACCGATATACTGGGCCCCGTTCATTCACTTTGGAGCTTAGTAGGTACAATACCGTATGCTACATTCACCTTTTCCTTCCTAATTCAGGGATCCTAGCATGGGCTCGGTTCTATAGCAGCTTTAGGCGTGAGCGGCATTACTTGGGGTGCTGGACTTGGGACGAAACGGGTACTTACGCATTATATTTTGCACCTTTCCATTCTTATTTTCTATGTTCTACCTATTCTCGTTTTATTTCCATAGTTCATAGGTGAGTATAATCAAGAAATAGTTCGTCGTTTTGGAGCGGTACGTCTTTTTGCGCTCCGTTGCATTTTTTACTGCTATGTACTTAGACTATCGCTGAGGTGAGCCTTACGGTGACTCATAGAAATTAACAAACAAGCTATACCGTTAGCAACATGTACTTAATTTTTTCCGAGGGGCTTGTGCCAACCAGACTACTTAATTTTATGGTAATAATATTTAAGCGATACTGACACCTGCCACTATGTGAAATCTCTTTCTATGCGTTGATACTAAACCCCCTGAAACCTGACACTGTATTTTTGCCCGCATGAAACCTCTTGAACCACCCCTCTTAGTTCGATCCAAACCCACTTATATGAATTAACTCATCTCCTGCTCTTCCCTCACAAGCGAATCCAGGTTAGCAGATCTCTGTGCTAGCAAGTTTAAGTGCTAGAACATATCAACAGCAGCGGTGGAACCTATTCCATCCTTCCCCGGCAAAGACTTGTTGCACAATGCGGATCGAGCAACTATCTTTCGAGAAATGGTTCTCTGCAAACCGGCAGGGCACACTATATCGCGTCTCTGTCACTAGACGCACTATATTTTTGCATTATGGGGTTCCCCATAGTTGTCGGGTACTATTAATATCTTGCCATCTAGTATAGAGAGTATCCAGGGGCGCTGCTGACCGAAGAAGTCAATATCGCCAGGTTCAACTATCACCATGTCCGGAAGGACGATATCACCATCAAGGAACTTGCAAAAATATGCAAGCCCACCCAGGCAGTCATGAACATCTCTGTATTATGAGGTATTGTTGCTGGAGGGAATGCTTTTTCCAAACCAAACGGAAGAGCCATTGATCCAGACTTCCCGGGGCTGCCGGAGGTAGCATGTCACTTGATCTGGGTGGATCGTAAATGAATTAGGTACATTCATAGTCCAGGAGAATTGCCGGGAAGACCGTGGTAAAGAATAGTTAATTTTGCTGAAGGAGTAGTTGTGAATTTCATAAGCCCATGATCGTTTTGTAGCGGTTCATCTCTTACTAGTTGAAGCCCACATTACCGGGTTGCTTAAACTCGGTTGGGAGTGTATCGATGAGGACCACAGTTGTTCGCAAAGGTAAATAAATACAATTATATACCCCAGAACCAGAACCCCAGGACGCTCCGCTATTGCTCTAGTATCTGGAGGTGGTGGTAGTAGTCGCGCCTATCCCACTTGGGGGGATCTCCACTTATGATTTTACAGAACTTTTTTTAATCAATGAAATCAAGCTCAGCACAAGTGTGGAAGGGCACCAAAGGTGCTGGCAGGAATGTGTTCGAGGCATGATCGGTATGCCTTTCTCCCCTGAACTATGTATGTATGAGAGATGGATAAAAGGATTGAGTGAATTTAACACTCCAAGCTCCCTGATCCGACACTCGTTAATATGAGTGGCTATGAATAACTATCCACTGCATAATTAAGAATCTAGTAATACCAGTTCAGTTCTGTTCCATCATTTGTACGTCAACTAATGGTACTTCTTGTAGCCCAGGGTCCAAGGAACCGGGCTACATGTTTACTTATAGGATCAGCTACCCGGTATATCCTGATCCAGAGTTCAATGATGCTTTTACAAGTCCAACCCAACATGTAAACGCCAAGAATGGTCTCGCCTTTTGCGCATGTCATTTCCGCCTAGAGAAAAATACAAGGAACTGCCTTCCAACAAATGCATGTACGTCACTACCAGTTCTCCGTGAACTCCAAGCACAGGCTTTCACAACTCGTCAAACCGCATAATACTACCCCCGACACCTAATTTGGAATACGGCCATGTACATATGTGCAGAAACGTCACAGCCCTGAGGCGCCACCATCACTGGATCCATAAAGGGCTGAATTAGAGTATACTTGGTTTGCACGCCAGACTCAGCTAGAGTTTGGGGGATAAAAGCAAGCACAGGTGGCTATGGAGGTGGGACAAGTTACAACTCAGCGAGAGAATGGCAAGAGGTTCAATGTCCTCGTCCGGGCATCTGAGAAATGAGAGCAAAAAAAAAACTGCCCTGACCAAAATGCATGAGCTTTGGCAAGTTGGCTGCATGTAAGTGAGGGCCAAGTTAGCAGGGGAGTTCTGTAAGGAACTCGGCTCTACCAACGTCGTTATGGGGTCTTTGGCACACCCACTATGTCTTATACCGGATTATAGTAGGTGGCTCAGGGGTTGTTGAGTGTAGGATTGGTTGGAGATCAAGAGGTAAAAGTGGGCAAGAATATTAGCAGTGTAGCTTGTATTTGGGAGACCGCTAGACTAGACTGTGGTGAACGAGAACTGTTCTATCTAAGGCCGTGGAAGTCAGATCTTTAATAGATATTGAGTTCCTAAGGCAATGAGTCTACTTGGACTCATTCTAGTCAACAGTAAAGACTCATTATGATACCAGCTCATAATGAATACATGATGGCTTATTATAGACATGTTCAGTGTCATGATGATGCCTAACAAGGTAACAGAAACAAGGCTGGCAACAAGATAAATAATCAACAAGAAAACAGAATAAGCTACTGCCCAATTAGGCAGGCATGACAGGAGATGGTGGTCAGCAAGCTGACATACATGAAACTAACCCAGAATGATACAGGGATATGACAGGAAATAATAAAGGAATATGACGAGAAACTACAAGGAAAAAATAATAAAACTAATCCCAATATGATCCTTACTAATCCACACATGTGCTAAACAGGTAGCTGCCAAAACAGGCCAAAAACGTGCCTTGATATAACCCAATAAAATCCACCAAAACTACCATAGATAAAACACGTATAGAGAAAACATATACTAGAAAACCAGTTCCTTACATACTTCCCTTCTTAGAAAATCCTCCACTAGAAAACAGACAGGGAAAATGAAAAATACAGGGAAAAAATATAACAAGATAACGGTATCAAACCCTGCAAAAACCTAGAGACATATCCACTTAATACACTACTTGTTCCTCCTTCCTCGACGCTTTTTTTGCTGGTTACCAGTCCAGGCATACTGTCTCCAATAATCCTTCACAGCTTTGCGGGGGAGACTTTCCTCTGGTTCCAAGGTATTTTAATTATCTCCTTACCCTTCCCACTTGACCCAGTACTTGACGACGCCATTCCTCTTGTTCTTCTCGTGCTTGATGATGCGTTTGAAGGCCCACTTGTCATTCAGGGAGTCAGACTCTACTGGTCCTAGCTCAGGTAAGGATCTGGAGGGGAATTTGGCATCATTATTTTGATGCCAAGAGGCAAGGAGGGAGGTGTGGACCTTGAGGTGGCCGGAGGGAACGAGAGGGCATTCGAGCGTGTAATTGTCAGTGTCAGGGTACACGACTGAGATAGAGTAGGGACCAAGGAAGACAAGTTCCAGTTTGGAGTACTGAGAATTTCTGCTTATTCCAGAATGGTGAATTTTAACTAAGTCACAAATCTTGTACTCTGGGGACATCCTCCTCTTGTTGTTGGCCTGCCTGGTCATCACCACGCAGCTGTTGTTCATCTTCTCCTGCACTGCTGCCCACATGGCTTGAGTCAGACCATCTGGTCTGACTGTAGGGATGTTTGAGCCAACAGGGGTATCTTGGTAGGTGGGGGAGAATCTGAAAACAAGGGAGTGGGGGGTGCATCCCCTGGTGGCATCCACGGAATTATTGATTGCTTCTTGCACCAGGGGACTTGCAGGGAGCCAGCTACCACCATGTTCTAATTACTTGGCTCTCAAGATGGTTAAAATTGCCTTATTGACAATTTCTGACTGACCATCAGATTCAGGGTAGTAGGGGGTGGAGAATGACTGGAAGATGGAGTTGAGTTTGCAAAACCCTTACCACACAGCGGATTGGAAGAGCGTGTTATTGTCTGTGACAATGTCCAGGGGGTATCCAAAGTGTGAGTATGCATGAGACATGAATAAGCTGACTAGGGTATCTGCAGTACATCCATCTGGTAGGGGTAGGACAAGGGTATATTTGGTCAACCTGCATACAATGGTCCACACATGGCTGTAATGAACCTTAGTAGCGTGGGCAATGATGGCAGGGAGGGCTAGAAAATCCATGGTGAGGTAGGTAAATGGCTTGTTAGGGATAAGGAAGGGGTGGAGGAGCCCATTGGGTTTCTGAATGGAGTTTTTTGCTTGCTGACATACAGCGCATGTCTTGCAGTATTCTCGCGTGTCTCTAGTTATCTTAGGCCAGTAGAAGTTGTTCATGAGCCCATAGAGTGTCTTGGTAAAACCTGCATGACCAAGAGAGGTGTGGATCTTGTCTAGAAGGGTATTTTTGATGATGGAGTTGCATTCAGGGGTGTTAGGCACACAAATTCGGAGCTGCTCATTGAAGGTGTAGTAGAGAATTCCGTGCACCTTGGAGTACTCATTGATGGGCCAGTTGATTTTTTTGACAAATTCAGGGTCCTTCTGGTAACCACTTTTGAGCATGTGGTTCCAGTTGGCATATTGTAACTGTGGGCCATGTTAGTAGAGGAGTTCTGTAAGGAACTCGGCTCTACCAACGTGGTTATGGGGTCTTAAGCACGGCCACTATGTCCTATACAGGATTATAGTAGGTGGCTAAAGAGTTGTTGAGTGTAGGGTTGGTTAGGGATCAAGAGATACAAGTCCACAAGAATATTACCAGTGTAGCTTGTGTATTTCTGAGGTAGCTAGACTAGACTGTGGTGAACGGGAACTGTCCCATACAAGGCAGTGGAATTCAGATCTTTAATAGATACTGAGTTCCTAAGGCAATGAGTCTACTTGGACTCATTCTAGGCAACAGTAAAGACTCATTTGTTACAGGCGAGCTGTAAACAATGTAAATACTCCGAAAGTATAGTAGATAAGTGGGCAGAAGTATAAATGAAGTTATAACTCGGGTGAAGAAGCGGACTCGATTAGAGTAAAGCTATATGAGACTTAGAACATCGCTTGGGTCTTATTGTATTGACTATGCAAAAGCATCGACTTATATAGAAGCCTTGATCTGATAATCGTTTATCAGATCTGGACTAGACTTCCTAACAAGGGAAAGTAGACTTGTCGTCAGTAGTTGCCTAATTGGGAAGTGACTTCTCAATTAGGAACGTTGCAGTCTGACATGTATAGATAAGGTAGGCTGTGTTGCAACGCAATGCACACAGACTGACATACATGAGCTGAACTTGTAATACAACGAATAGAAACATATGAGTGACGCTTCTTAGAACATAGCAGAAATATATCGAAGAG
>Ga0307511_10005396_pt1 | contig 13015 bp, 18 predicted proteins | sample 13_EM_MG_FD_200266 | JGI IMG/M metagenome (GOLD analysis project Ga0307511, IMG submission 200266) | Populus trichocarpa ectomycorrhiza microbial communities from riparian zone in the Pacific Northwest, United States - 13_EM | ecosystem: Host-associated > Plants > Roots > Unclassified | place...
ACACCAGTGCGCAGGAACGGATAGCGCTTGGTAAGAAGGGCCGGAAGGCAGAGGCGAAGAAGAAGAGGGAGGAGATGGAGAACCTGATCGCCGACACGTACGAATGCCCTCCTGCTGCGGTTAACCTACTAACTCGTTGGCTTAGGTTGGAGGATGACGAAGAGGAGAAGGAATGGGAGCAGGAACAAATACGACGAGCAGGTCACCGCGACCACACTCCCGAGACCCAAATACCTGCGCCGCAGGTTTACAAGCCGTCACCTGGTATGCACTCTCAGTGGGGTGGATGTCGCGCCTTCTGACATTCGCACCTCGTACAGTCCCGGCAATAATACCTATACCAACTCTGGAGCCAGCCATCGCGCGGTTAAGCAAAACACTCTCGAACCTCACGACTTCCCATTCGGCCAACGTCTCCGCGATGACCTCCGCAGCGGACGAGCTTGCCCAGATTGAGGAAAAGGAGAAAGAACTTCGGGAAGCGATTGAGAGGACAGAGGCCCAGCGGAGTTGGTCTGCCGCCTTTCGAGAGTTCGTTGAGGGTGTTGGCCACTTCCTCGACGAGAAGGTACGGCGCCATCTTTTTTGTTTTGTTTTCGGAGACGAAATGCCCACGTAATGTCCAGTATCCCGCGCTGGAGAAACTCGAGGAGGAACACCTCTCTTTACTCAAAGAAAAATTCGACATGGTCGCGGGGCGCAGAAGGGCAGAAGACGAGGATGACCTATCATTGTTCTTGGGCCATATTCCCCAGCCGGCGTTTGAGGAGTCACCTGGATCCTCGCGACAGGAACGCTTAGCCGCACGCCTGATCCGGAGAACGCGACGACGTCAGGTGGGCGCTGCTTTTGGCGCTGAGGAGGGTTTTTCAACGGATTCGTCCCTGTCATCTGACAAGGAGGAAGATTTTCAATTCGCGATCACGAAGCTCAAAGAAAAGGCCGAAGGTGTATTGAGCGATGTCCGAGCCGGAGAATTCAGACACCCATCGCAAGGGTTGGGCAAATGGTTCGCGGAATGGAAAGACAAATACGAGGACATCTATGTTGGGGCTTGGGGTGGCCTCGGTCTCGTGGGGGCTTGGGAATTTTGGGCTAGACTGGAGATTGTGGGGTGGAATCCTTTCCAGGTGAGCGCTTCGCAGTATTGCCCGCGCTCCTGCAAAGGAACGCGTGTTTTGTTTCGTCAAACTTCCACATAGTGCTGATATTCCCATTTGTCAACCCCCATGTAGGATCAGAGAAGTTTTGACAGCTTTGATTGGTACAATGGCTTGTATCAATACTCGATGACAAACGAAAACGGTGGTCCGGCTGAAGGCAGCACAGGTTTAAGCGCTGAAGGGGACCTCGCCTCTTCTATGGTCTCGACTGCAATTGTACCGAGGTTGTGCAAGATAGTCGAGGGTGGTGGCTTTAATCCCTACTCGATGAAGGACGTCAGGGCTGTGGTAGACTTGGTTGAGCAGGTCGAGGTGGCCGTTCGAGATACCGCGAACCTGAAGTTTCAGGTGAGGATGCAACCCATTTTTAATTGAACCCTGATTCTCCCACTGCGCGCCACTAAATCCCCTACCTTTCTCCGACACGGTGGAGAAGGGTTTGAGGGCTGGGATTGCGGTGACTGTGGTACATGTCAGGAATTTACCTATTCGGTTTCTTCCGCTCCCCGTGGTTGCATTTTGCCTTTGACATGGAATTTTAATACTCGGGATTCCTTGTCACTCATATTTGTCCGCCTTCGCCGCCAGATGTTACTCAAATCCGTATTAGCGGCGTTCCAGGCTGCGGTTGATGACGAAGAACGGCTGCTTGGACCTTACCTCGAGGTGAATCAATCACGGTTTGATCCAGAAGCGATACCCGCACGGAAGAGGTACCTCAATAGACGTGTAAAGCTGGTCCAAACACTTCTCAAATGGCGAAAGGACTCCGGAGGGAGCTCTGGAGTTGAGAGTTTGGTAAAGCATACGCTGGATGCTTTCATCGTGCCTGTCGCGGACGGGGGTTGGGAGGTCGGGGGCAAAGATTGTTTGAGAAAGGTGCGTCTCCATACTCTGTTGTGACCCTGAACGTTTGCCTCGGGGTTGATCCACCGCTTTCCCAGGTTATGGAGATTTTGCCGCCGGAGTTGGTTACGCCGAGTCTGCGCTCAAGACTCGGTCGCTGATATAGTACCCCGAATCGATTGGCTTCCGTGCCCTCCCCCCTTGTTTATTCCCCATTTCTCCTCTCTATGTGTGTGTGGCTGGGCGTGGACCCAGGTTTCGCGGTTCATTTCATTAGACACCGAGGATGAAGCGTTGGGATCTACCCGAGATCGCATCCGCTTCACATTGAAAGGGGGCAGTGCGCACTACAGCGTGCATCACATCATACACTGTCACCTTTCCCTTTCCGTCCTCGGAAGAAAAGGAGTGAAGCATACTTAGTGGCCCACCAGCCTCATCGCCGTCAAAGGATCTTCGGATCCAAGACGGTCCGATCTCTGTTGACGCTGGGACTGGGTTCGTTCTGCTGTCAGACAAGCGTATGGGCGTGAAACGTACAAAACCGTAAGTCACCGCCTGGGGAGAAGTCCGTTGAGATCTAGTCATCAGATCCTCGCCCGTGTTCGTCCCTGAGGTTAACAGGTGTTGGGAATCATGGATGATGTATTGGGGATGGATTGCGTATGATTGAACGAGGAAGGGGCGTGCCCTCGGAGCCTCTCCCTCTCACTTACGCGCCGGTGATGGAGATGGATAGTTGGGGCCGAGAAGCCTACTTCGCCTAATTGCAATTACCCGCTTAGTTGGCTCCATGGCGGAGAACATGAGGAAAGTCACAAGTGGGGGATTTCGGGGACGGATGGGGATGCGACGTTTTCTCTACTGATTGGTGTTGACGCGATCACGCCACCTGTGGCTGGGACGCGTCCTAGGATGAAAGTTGGCACAAAGGAGAAGTTTACTATTTACGCTGATTACACGGGACACCGCACGTCCTTGTAGTTTTACAAACGAGCAGGAGGGGATTGCTGTAGAGAGAGCGAGAGAGAAAAATCAAAAGAAAAGTTGTCGGTTATCTCCATCTAGGCTTGGCACCGGCGCGCCATTAGCTTGAGCTGGCTGTTGTCGTTCCCGAGCTCGTCGTGGAGGCAGGCCGTCGTTATCTTACTCGGCGACGCTGGTCTGGGTTTGGCTGATTGAGCCATTATTACCCCCGGGGGCCTGTAGCGTGGGGGACACGCCCTCCATCGTTATCGCCTAGCCTGAACGCTTTTCCTCTTCATCATCCGATTCAAACCCTCTCCTCTTCCTCCCAGTTTCCCCCCTATCTCTTCCTTCCTCCTCCCCAAGAATGGCCTCGTCTATCAACTGGTCATCCAACCCTTCCTCCACCTCTCCCTCCACAATTCCGCCCGTGTATTCGTCACAGAACTTCCGCACCCCTGTCGAATACCCCAGTCCGTACGCTACCGCTACTCTCTATCCATCCCAGCAGCCCCTGCCCGCCGACACAGACCCAGTCCAGCTGCCGAGCAGCATCGGTCCCTCTCGCACCAAATCTTCTTCCACCGGCATCGTCACAAGACGGAAGGCGGCCCAGATTGCCATGCAATCCAGTCACTCCAGGGAGAACTCTGGCCCCTTCCCCAGCGCTGTACACTCCAATGGTCACCCTTCCCAGGTAAGTTTCACCCTAATCTCCGGTTTCCAACTACCCCCATCCCAGCACACTCTTTGTCTCACCGCCCATCTCTTTAGCGAAACGGTCCGTTCGTACACCCTTCGGGTTCCCGCTCAAATTCCCAGAACGATTACCATCATCTTGCCAACCCATATCAACCCCCCCAGTCCGACTTGCCGCCCTTGAACCTCCCTCCGGCGACGTCGATGGGGTTGCCGCCCAACGGCGCTTCCTCTCAGTATCCTGCCACGCCCGCATCCACGTCCCCTTATTCCCCCTATAATTTCTTTAATACGCATTCACGTTCCAATTCCAACTCCAACTCGAATCCCAGATCCACCTCTCCCGCCCTGAGCGTGGCGTCTGCCCTTACGTCCGTCTCCTCGTCCACTGGCCCCCCCAACGGTCAAACCCAGATGAATCCCTCCCCAGTGGTCCGGAAACACAAAAAGCAACGTCTCTTCAACGTCGACCGCAAGGAGATTTGCTTGTATCACAAGGAGAACCCAACCGCTCGACAAGAGGACATTGCAATCAAGTACGGTGTGGAGAGGAGCACGATCAGCAAAATCCTCAAGCACAAACAAAAGTGGATGAACGTCCCAACGGAGGAAGAGTTCAAGGTCGCTAAGCACAGGTATTTTCTACCTCGTTCCAATTCCACTTTTGTTTGACGCTGATTTTCTCCCGAATTAGACCTTCCAAGTTCCCAGAGATCGAGAGCCAACTCGTCGATTGGTTGTCTACGACCGCGGTCCCTCAGAATGTCACACTTTCCGACTCGTTGATCCGCAACAAGGCCAGGGATATTGCCAAATCTCTCAGGATTTCTGAGGACAAGTTTAAGGCTAGCTCTGGTTGGGTTGAAAACTTCAAGCATCGTCACGGAATCCGTCGCGGTGTCTGGCATGGGGACGGCAAGGCCTCTAAGCTCACCACCACCAGTGATCCAAGCCCCTTGTCCAACTCGAACCTCCCCGCCAATGACCCCCCGACTGAGGACCGTGGCGCGGTACTTCCTCCTTTCAACACGAGCTTTCCTAACCGGCGGGACAGTCATTTTATGAACGACAGACCTTCCAACACTCTCAGCCCCTTGCGTGAGGTACACGTCGACCATAACCAGGAAGATTATAGGAGCCATATGCGGTCGCCACTGAGCCTTCGACCACCTTGGAACGCTTCGGATCGTTCTCCAATCCACGAGGCACCCCATTCGTCTAGGAACGCCTCAGATCAATCGTATAGTCATTCCGATAACACATCCACCTCGATTTCTGCCATGTCTTTGAGTTCGTTGAGGGCCGGGTGGGACAGTCAGTCACCGGTTCATCCGCTCCCCCCGCTACCCCACTCCTCTGCCTATGACAGCTCGCACGGACAACCCAGCCAAGACTGTTCTGATCCAAATGTTCATCCAATACAGTCTCACATGGGTGGCGGCATGTACCCTCTCACCTCTTCACCACTTCCCCACCCTGAGTCTGTTCCAGGGAGGTTCACCATCCAGCCACCGTTCCCGCCCATCTCTCCCTCACCGCTGTATCGTCACAGTGAGCCTGTTCCCGTAACTGAGGCTGAGGATGCATGCGATAAGGTCTTACGCTTTGTTGATTCGCAACCTCCCGGCTTTATCACTAATGGGGAGAGAGAGGCCTTGACGCAGATCAAGTACGCGCTCTTTCATGCCGTGACCGGAGTTCCGAGGGAGGCCAAGCGGTAATTGCCTCATGTTCTCTGACAGAAGATGTTCCAGCCCTGGGGTTTGGCTCTTTTTCACCCTTGTTTTCTTATCAGGACAGCGTTATGATTCGGACCTGCCACTCTCACTCACTCATATTCTCCCATCCGTTCGGGTTTTGTTAGCCCGTCTTTAACTCTCTTATCATTGTCATCATATTCACATTATCATCCATGTCTCCCAACCGTTCATGTCCCCGCTTGATGTTTCCCCTCCTCCAGATTCATCCATCTGTCCGTCGTCATGTCGTCCTTTCTGCTTTCTACCTTGCAACGTTCAGTGTCATACTCATATATTCACCTCCCCACCCCCTCTCCCATTTCGAGCTGGTTCGATGCCTATTATATCATCCCACTCCCCCGCCTCGTTCATGTTGACATCATCACTATTCATTTCCCCACGTTGCGCGTGTGCATGTCTATGGTTCATTCTTACCCGTCATAGTCCGGGTTTGATCGTCATTCTCCCCCATCTCTATTACAGCTCTCGTACGCGTTTTATTCGTTGGTCTTGTGTCCACTACACTGGTGTTTCATACTACACATGCGCATGTTTCCTTTTTTGTTACAGAACCCCGCACCATTAATATTCGCTTCGCTGCATACTCTCCCGCTTTGCCTTTCACGCTCTACCGACAGCGTTCACATTCTCCGACCTTCGTTCATTCCCTCCCTCGCTATCCCATCCCGAAACTTACCGCATTCCTATATACAACCAACCACCCATACCACCCTATATTAACCTTTCGTAATGATCTTCTTGTCCGATGTGTTATCGCTTTTGCTTTTCAGAACCCAGCTCATACTCCCGTACACCGCATCTTTCCTGCACTTCATTTTCGCAGTCGTTCCTCGTGTATCTCTCACTCCTATAGCATCACATTCGCTTATCTTTCTTTCTCTCAATCCATCTTCGGTCCCTCCACAGCTATAACATAAACGCTCTTTTGTTCATCACATTTCCACAAAGCGGTTCCCTCGGGTTCCTGCTTCTGTTTCCAACATCCACCTCCCCATTCCGGCACCGTACCTGGAAAATCCCGGCATTCTGGCTTCCGCGCTCCCAAAACCGCCCATCTCCCACACTGACGCACTACCCACACTACCCGGCCGCAGGCACGAGGCAAACCACATCCGCCCATCCATCCGCTCACACACAGAACGTCTCCATCATATACCCTCCCAAACCTTAATCAAACCAACCTTGTTTTTCTCCTGTCGCCTGCTCCCTTCACCTCCGCACGCCACCCCGATATCCTTCACATTGCTTCTTTTCCAAACACTTACCCCTCGTGTTTGTCACGCCTCACTTTGTGATATCACAAAGGAGGCGCCGCCAGTCTTTTTCGCTCTAGTGCTGTTTTCCCGCCTCCGAGAATCATCGACTGGAAGAGTCTTTTCTGTTGCTCGGGGGCCGCTCCTGTTGAACGCTGGTATATGTTGTCGTCATCTGTTGGTCATAGGTAGATGAATGTATACACGTTTGTGATGGTTTTTCGAGAAGTCCTGGGAACGGCGGAACATGCCTCGGCTTGCCGGAGAATATCGGCCGACGAGTCAAGGGACGGAAATAATGGAGAAGGGGGAGTGTGATTCGGGACCAGTGTGAAGTAGGATGTCAAAGCGGAGGAAGATCCCTACTTCGATTTCGAAGTAGACGGTCTGTGCGTCATAGAAGATAGCACGATCAGAACGAATCATCACAGCGGTTGTGGGTTTAGGAGCCTCACTTGGAGGAGGACGAGGCTTTCTTGCTATCCTCAGAACCAATGTTTTTCATGATCGTGAGCTTCCCAGACGAGGCAGCGTCGACGGTATGTCGCTCGATCGAGCGGTTGATCTTGGCGCTGAGGTCCTGTAAGGAACCACGTTCAGAACCGAAACCAACAGACCTCTCTACCGCTAAAGAGGCGGGAGAAGCAGAAGGAGAAAGGGGAGAGGAGGGTTCGTACGCGTACCTTTCTCAACGAAGCGATCTTTATTGCGTCTGCTTTTTTCGGGGCGGCGTATCGCTTCCCTTTCTTCGTCGTGGAAGATGACGAAGCAGGTCGAGTAGCTTTCTGCTTCGAAATTTTCATACCCTTGACTTTCCCCTGAGCCATATCTTTGTTTTGAAATTGGGCTATAGTACTAGCGGACGAAGGGAGATTGGATGCAAATTTTAAGACGAGGGTCAAGAATGGAGATGGATTCGGGAGTTGCCGCTCGTCAGAGACCGATGAATCAATGATTGTGTTGCAGGCTTCGATCGCTTACAGTTCACCATGCAATTCGCCATGCAATTCGGAGCGATATCATGCGCTCCTGGTAAATTGCCCAGTCGCACACACAGGCTCCTCTATGATTACCCGAGAACCTCCTGACCTTGTATGACCGGCGAGGTGCATACGCTCGAATATAAATGGACTGCGCGGCCGTGAACCGCCCCGTCCTTCGCGACGCCCCTCACCATGACTTTACCGTCTTTTGAACTCGACAACGCCTCCTGGGCGACTGGCCTCCTGGTAACCATGCTGCTCGTTTTGGCGGTTCATCTGGTGCCATATATGGTCGACGCGCATCGAATCCGGACCATTCCCGGACCTTGGCTGGCGAAGTATACGGACGCTTGGTTGTGTCGGGTCGTTGCTAGTGGTCACACCTCGGAGGTCGTTCACAAACTGCATAAGCAATATGGTGAATATTTCCTAAGGACCCATTACCTCCGTTTACTCCGTGCCCCGGAACTGACCACCCTCCCTCCTTCGTTTTGCAGGAACCTTTGTCCGACTTGCTCCAAACCACGTTTCAATCTCTGACCCAGGCGCCCTCCAAATCGTCTACGCCCACGGGAATGGAGGCTTGAAAAGCAATTTCTACGACGCATTCGTGATCATCCACAGAACAATTTTCAGTACCCGCGATCGAGCCGAACACGCAAGGAAACGCAAGATCATCTCTCACATATTCTCCCCCAAGAGTGTGCTCGAGTTCGAACCTTACATTCGCCTGCATATTGTGGAGCTGCTCACACAATGGGATAAGCTCGCCGAAGGTGGAAAGAAGGGTCTTTCGGGTAAGGATGGTGAAAGTGGGTGGTTTGGAAAGGATGAATGGGTATGGTTTGATTGTCTTCCGTGTGAGTCAGCTCCGTTCCGTCTTGGATTCACGGGCGCGTACTTATCTCGTTCCAGGGTACAACTACCTCACGTTCGATGTTATTGGCGACCTTGCCTTCGGCTCCCCCTTCGGTATGATCAAGGCTGCAAAGGATATCGCCCCTGTAGCCAAGTACCAAACCAGCGCAATGGCCACCTACGAGAACGACAAAGTGGAGGTAGACGTTGAATATTTTCCCGCTATCAAAATCTTGAATGACCGCGTGATTTATACCGTTTCGATGGGCATGCTCCCTCCTTGGCTCCGACCGTTTTTGAGGAAATTCCACCGTAAAGGGGACATTGCGACGGCGAACCTCGCTGGAATTGCCATTGCCGCAGTCAGCAAACGTCTCAAGGCCCCTACAGATCGTGTGGACATTCTCAGCAAACTCCAGGCAGGCAAAGACGACGAAGGGAAGCCCATGGGACCCCAGGAACTCACCGCCGAGGCAATTGCTCAAATCATCGCCGGCTCAGATACTACCTCCATGTAAGATCCTAATCTGCGCTCCCCACAGTTTACTCAAACAATGCTCTAGCTCTTCCTGCGCTATTACCTACTACCTAGCTCTGAATCAAATTGCCCAATCAAAGTTACAGGAAGAGCTCGACGAAGCTCTCGGAAACGATGACGACCCAATCGCATACCCGGAAATCATTAAAAACCTTCCATACCTCAAAGCCACAATCAACGAAGCCCTTCGGTTGCATTCCACTTCCTCCATGGGTCTCCCTCGTATCGCTCCCGAGGGTGGGTTGCATGTCTCGGGGAAGTTCTTCCCGGAGGGTACGATATTGAGCGTGCCAAGTTATACCATCCACCGAGATCCAGAGATTTGGGGAAACGATGTCGGCACGTTTCGGCCTGAACGGTGGTTTGAACAGGATCAGGCTAAGATTCAGAAGACGTTCAACCCGTTCTCGTACGGCCCAAGGTCTGAAACATTAGTACGCTAGTACCGTTCGTGGGGAAGCTGACTTTGTGTTCGGCGTGAATTATAGGGCGTGCGTGGGTAAGAACCTCGCAAACATGGAGCTCCAGATGTTCATGGCAACCATCTTCCGTCGCTACACATTCGTCCTCGAAAGTCCTGAAAAACGCGTAAGCCGCCATCTCTCTTCGCCTACCCGTTCCAAGCTGATCGAGTTTCTTTTTCCTCCGCGCGCAGCTCGACACCATCGAGGGATTTCTCCGTAGACCAATTTCATGCCGAGTCGGCATGAAACGAAGGGATGTGTGAGGATTTGTATGCGGGCTTTCGTCCATCTTTATCGCTCCCTTCTCGAGTCCTCAAGTTTGGCGCCTCCTTTGAGAAGAATCTCCAGACGATCTGCTTCATCTGTTTTTCCACTACTGTTGTTGCCAAATCCAGTCAAGTTTGTACACTATTCGTGCGCCTTGGTCCAATATGGAAGACCGTCCGTAAGGTTACGCCGTATAGACGTGAGTCAGCAAAGCGTGTCAATTGTACACAATTACACGAGACCTGAGTCCTACCGTACCAGCAGGTGTGAAAGCACCCGCAGTACCTTGAGATGCGTGTGGAATACCCCTTTCCTATATGCCTCGTCCTTCGTGGGCTTAGCCCTCGGCGGCCCTAGAACGTGGTTTGGCACATAACCATCCCGCCTACTTGGCGGCACCATTCGGACCCGACCTCTACTACCCTACTAGCAAGTCTGTGATAATGGTAACACGGCGGACACGCAAGGCCAGCGTGTTGTCCTTCGACGACAAAATCGATATCCTGAAAAGGATCGCAGTCAAGCCCCCCCCCGCATACCAGGTCTTCGAAGCTGTTAGCGCTATCGTAGCTCTGGTTCTGGTTGGTGCTCTCATTCCGTACCCACCCGTGAACTGCCATTGATACCCCGGCCGGGATAAGATGGTCGGCGGCGAAGATTCCGTTCAACTGTCTGAATATTGTTTCAACGTGTGGGGGTGATGGAGGGGAAACGATACGGATGACCTCGACAAATCCGGTGACCTGTTCTCTTCTGGCCGGTTGGTTTGATCAGGGCGATAATATGCCGAACGCCGCGGCATGTGAATTCAAAGCGTTGCGGGGTGAGTGAGGGGAGGAGGTTTAAAAGTAGACAACCCCCCAAGCCAAACCACTTTCTACCCCTGGCGATCGCCCACCCCTGTACTGCCCGACGATGTCCACCCCCACCATTGATCAAATCTCTTCTATGTCTCAACAATTACACGCTATGAAAAAATACCTGCAGGAGACAGCGTCTAACGAGAGGTACCGCTGAAATATGTCACATTGGATGCCGACTGAGATCGAACTTTCAGCATCGAGACTGTCACCCTCTACGGAGCCGAGGTTGAACCAATGAAGGAAATCGTCGCGTGAACTCTCGCTGACTCGTGTCGTGTTTTAGGTCGATGGTTTCGAAGGTGTCGCTTTCGAGGTCCTTCGCCTCATTCGGTCGTTGAAGAACAGGCTTGCCCCGGTCAACCGGATTCCTCCCGAAGTCTTCACTCTCATTATGGGCTACTCGGATATTGGTAACGAAGATGAAGACTTAATCGCAGTGACCCAAGTTTGTCGAGCTTGGAGGGAGTTCTTCATATCGCGCTCCTCTCTATGGACGAACTTCGATTGCAGGAGCGCGGACAAAACTCGCGTCTACCTTGAGCGTTCGAAGACCTTCCCTATCAACGTGTGGCTGGACTGGAAGAGTGCCCCACCTAGCAGTGATCCCCTCTTCCAGATCATCCCCCACTCTGTTGGTCGGGTCAAGTCATTATCCATCACAGCAGATTCAACAATTCTGCATCAAGTCATCGCCCATCTACCTAACCACGCGCCCACTCTTGAAACGCTGAAAATAGATGGCATTTTTCGAGCCAGGACACTGCAGGACCCCCTGCTTGCGGCCGCTCTCTTCAACGGAGACCTATCGTCTCTGCGCGTGTTGCATCTGGAGTACGTTCGTACAGAGTTACCGTGGAGGAACATGGTCAACCTCACGTTATTCGTACTGCGCAAGATCGCATTAGGTAGTCTCTCCATCGGACAGCTCCTCGACTTCCTCGAAAGTGCTCCTCACCTCCGCGGGATTGAACTCGACTCCGCATCCCCAACCACCGATGGTGAAAGCCAGCGGTTGGTATCACTGGCTTGCCTCAAGAGGATGGACCTCCTATTTTATTTATCCTCTTCCCGCTTGCTCAGCCACCTGTTTGTCCCGGTTGACGCGAAGTTGATAATATTGGGAGACTCATTTCAACACATAATCGAACACCACCTCCCCAGGTCTCTTGACAACCTTAGGAACATTTCCGATATCACCAAGGTCCACTTCCGCATCGCCAACCACCCACGCATAAAACTTAGCGGACCGAGCGGGCAACTCTCTATGGTTTCTAGTTTTGACTACCGCTCGGGGCTCGAAGCTCTGGATCGGTTGGACACTTCAAAAATCGAACGGTTGGAAGTCACTGGCAGCGGCCTCTCTTTCACACGTCATTCGTATCAGGGGCCTATCCCGTTGAAAAACCTGCGTACCCTTATCCTTTCTCGATACAGAAACCCGTACACTTTCATGGCCGCCTTGAGCCCCAATATGGATACCTCTGGGGTTGTGCCCTGCCCTGAATTGGAGGAAATCGTTTTGATTCCCCGCACCGATACCGAGGAAATCGATGTCAAGAGTATGACCAAAATAGCGGCAGCGAGGGCGTCGAGAGGGGCAAAACTCAGGAACATCAGGATCCATGGTGGGACGGATAAACTCGACCTGGGGGATGTGTTGGAGCTCAGGAAACACGTCCTGAATGTAGAATACGGTCCCGTAGTTGAGGTGGTCGACAGTGACAGTGACGATAGTGACGAGGATTCCTGATTCAGGTGGTGGTTTTCTGGGAGAGCGGGTTTGCGTCGGAGCAAGATATCGACATCGTTATATTGACGTGATATCTCAACTCTTACGCTCTACGCTCTTCAAATGCAACGCGCTTGCCAGGAACGATTTTTACGGGCCCTTGTTTCCTACGAGGGGCCCTAATTGGAATGAGTCAAGAATGGAGATTGACTCTCAGGCCGCTGCTGCTTTCTGCTGAAAGTACGGTGATTGGGCTGATCTATTGACGTGTGGCTTGGAGGGTATACATAGTATTCTGAATTGGGTTGTGTGTTGAACCAAATATTTTCTAAGCTTTGCGAAACGAGAGAGGAGTTCAGACGTTCCGCGTTTACTGGTGGAGTCTGTTTCAGCCCAGGAGTGAAAAACCCCTCCCGGGTAACCTGTCATGACTGTTGCGTTTGCATCAGGAAAATGTCTTGTCACTTTTGAGCGTCAAACTTTTCTCGGTGATTTCCCCCGCCAAATCTGGGCGCTTGGGGCTTCCACTTCTCGTTGGGACTTCGAGAAGTAGACGCTCAACTTTCGGAAGTACGCTTCTGTGCACTTCCGGCTGCTTTTCTTGCCTTCGGTCACTTTGAAAGTGA
>Ga0307511_10005397_pt1 | contig 13015 bp, 10 predicted proteins | sample 13_EM_MG_FD_200266 | JGI IMG/M metagenome (GOLD analysis project Ga0307511, IMG submission 200266) | Populus trichocarpa ectomycorrhiza microbial communities from riparian zone in the Pacific Northwest, United States - 13_EM | ecosystem: Host-associated > Plants > Roots > Unclassified | place...
TTAATTGATTAGCTGGAGACATGTCATGTTTGTGGATAAGGTTGTGCTGGTGTCAGCGAAATGTTCCAGTTCTGCTGCTGGTGCTGTTATTATTATTATTATTATTATTGTTTTTTTTTTTTTTTTACTTTTATGAGTTTTTTAAGTGTGGGTTATGCGGTTATTGTATTTTAGTTCTGAAAATGTAATATGTTTTATGCGTTGCTTCTTTTGTGGGTTTGGATAATGTTATGATGCTGCTGGATAATTGTAGGTTCTTGGGTATTGTTTGTTTGCTGCTCATGTAATTGAATGGTGTTATACTTGGATATGTTTGTTCGATGTAGTTTTTTATTCTTGCATGGCCTGATCATTATTGCTGTGAATTCGTTGATGTATGAACAAGGTGTCTCTCATGTTAGGGATAGATTTCATCACTAGAATTTTGGTTGAGACATGATTTTATATAGAATTTTGGCTGAGACATGATTTTGTAGGTAGTTCAAGTTTGAGAAACAATTCAGAATAATTTCAAATTTGTAATACATGAATGTGGTATGCACTGCTTTGTTGATACGACCACATGCAGTATGTTTATATGAATGTGGCTTAATTAGAGGTACTGGATTTTACTAACCTGAAAATGCGAGGCAGCGCTTACAAAATTGCGAGGTTCAACACGAAGACTGGCTGTTGGCTTGTCATTTCCAAGCAGCTATCGTCCTTCACTATTAGGGTTAGCTTCCAGCTGAATAATTTGGTTGAAACAAAAAGCATGATTGGTGTTTGAGTAATGGATACAATGTTCACTTAATTACCGTTTTACTTCACCCTTTAGAACATTTGTTAGTCCATCTGCTGGTGCGGTCACTTCCCTTTATTTGTTGAGTGGTGTATTTACTAATTTGGTGCTAACTCTTTTCTTGAACTGCAGTATTATTGCTCCTCTAGTTCGTCATTTTTGCATGAATCTGGTGTTTGTTTTTCTAGCTGTTTCTGAGCCATTGCATAGAACATCCATGGTGTACGCATATATGGTTATCTCATTAATTTGGAGCTGACTGGACTTGCTGCGTTTTTTTAGGACCCTAGTAACAAGAAGAACATAATTTGTGACGAGAAGTTGAAGAAGATATTTGCTGGTAGAGACCAGGTTGGATTTCTTGAGATTGCTGGGTTGATTAGTCCTCATTTCCTCAAATGAAGTTCAAGATTATGGATCCAGTCTTCGTGGTCATCTTTCCCGTGGCAGGGCTATCTTTTTTGTTGACGATAATAGTCAAAATTATGCCTGGTGCTTTCGGCGGCTTGTGTTTTTAGTCTTAATTAGCAGTACTTACATGCAGAACTAGCTTTGTTAAGAATTTTGCTTATGGATCCCTTACATAGTACGATTTTCAAGATGATAGTATAACTTTCTGCCAGTTTATGCTTCTGTTGATGAATCTCAAATTTTGATTGAATCTTGTATGTAGTTGTGGTTCTGGCAATATTTTCATATTGGGTACATGCTGCATAAAACAGGCTCTTGGTATGATTTTAGATAGTTTTGATCTAACTGAAAAACTTATCTCAAATGATCATGGCAGCAGTCGTATTAAGCCGCCCCTTGCCTGCACTTACAGCAGTCGTATTAAGCCGCCCCTTGCCTGCACTTACCTACCTTAATTACGAAAAAGAGTTGTTGAAATGATTGTTGGCAATTGAGCGTCTCTGGAGTTGGACTCATAACGAGTTCTTGCACAGAACTCCCCAAGAATGGGAGTGCGTGAGGGCAAAAACTAGTAATTGCAGAAAAGGGAACTTTATTGAAGAATATTTGGTTGCAGAAACAAGAAAGAGTGGAACACAGTTCTAATCTAATCCTCGCTTCTGGGTCTCCTAATTTTCTATGGAATCTTTACACAGTCATTCCTGCAACGGGAAACACAAATTAGATCAGCTAATTCCATATCACCACATGTACGGCATTAGCTTTTGAACTCCGCAAGATTGGAGAGAGACTTTTAAACTCGAAATTCCCGTAGAGAGTTTGATGTTATGGTAGCTTTAATTTAGTTACTCAAATAATTTTTGTTTTTTATATGGATTCTATATATAATTGTATTTTAAATATTAATTTTGTTTAAATTAAAATAATATATTTTTATTTATATAAATATATTTTTTATTTATTTTACATGAAAAAATTCATCAAATCAATCTTAAACAAACTCATATTTTTTTAATCCGCAACAATTCCTCTTTCAACTCCTTAGAAAAATTTCAATCATAATGTTTAGTTCTAGTTTGTCAATTTCTTCTCTCCTCCGAAGCAGAGAGTCACCTTTTGCTGACATGGCAAGCTCTATCTGTTCGCCAGAGATTCTTGTCTGCTACCATGGCAATCTCCACTACTCACTCACCACGTAGGATTGAAACTCTCCTCCCCTCTCAAACATCCCCTCTCTAAGAATCTCAACTTGAAACACCACACAGAAAAATCTCTCCTTTCTTAAGTCAAAACACCACACAAACTCAACTAAAGAAACCAACTTATAATCCTTAAACCCGCCCAAAGCCCTCCTAAAACCTCTCACTCTAAAAAATGACAGAGAAACTAGCTCTCCCTCTTCTCCTCACAAACCCACCTCCAACAAAACTCTTACTGCCTCTCCAATCTCACCTCCATCAACAACAGCTAAAACTAACAACACCCACTTCACCACCACCACAACATGGCACCCCACCTATGCAGGACTTCCTTTTCAAGCAAAGCCCCAATCTTTCCAAACCCATCAACCCGCAAACCCAACCTGATCTATTTCCTATCCCAAGAAACCGAACCCGAATTGGCAAGGCCCGTGACCCTAACCGTGGCAAACCCTGGACCCACCGTCGTCTCTCCCTTCAAGGTCAGCGAGTTCTAGATTCTTTAAATGACCCTTCTTTCGAAACCAGTGAATTAGATAAAATCTTGAGTCTTTTATTTGATTACTATAAAGAAGAGTTGAGTGTATGTAGTGGTGGTAAGGAGAGGTTAAGTAATGATGTTTTGGGTATTATTAAGGGTTTAGGGTTTTATAAAAAAAGTGACCTGGCTATGAGTGTGTTTGAGTGGTTTAAGAATAGGAATGGTTATGAATCTGTCTTGAGTAATTCAGCTGTGGCTGTGATTATTAATATGCTTGGTAAAGAAGGAAAAGTTTCGGTGGCAGCATCTTTGTTGAATAATTTGCATAAAGATGGGTTTGAACCTGATGTTTATGCGTATACATCTTTAATAACTGCTTGTGTTAGTAATGGGAGGTATAGGGAAGCTGTGATGGTTTTTAAGAAGATGGAGGAAGAAGGGTGCAAACCAACTTTGATTACTTATAATGTGATTCTGAATGTGTATGGAAAAATGGGTATGCCTTGGAACAAGATTACAGGTCTGTTTGAGGGAATGAAGAATGCTGGGATTTTGCCGGATGAGTATACATATAATACGCTCATAACCTGTTGTAGACGAGGATCTTTGTATGAAGAAGCTGCTGCGGTTTTTGAGGATATGAAATCGATGGGGTTTGTGCCTGATAAGGTCACTTATAATACTTTATTGGATGTTTATGGGAAGTCTAGGCGGATTAAGGAGGCGATCGAGGTATTAAGAGAAATGGAGGTCAATGGATGTTCACCAAGCATTGTGACATATAATTCGTTGATATCTGCTTATGCAAGGGATGGTCTGTTGGAAGAAGCAATGGAGCTTAAAAACCAGATGGTTGAAAGAGGGATTAAACTGGATGTTTTTACTTACACTGCAATGTTGTCAGGATTTGTGAGGACTGGTAAGGATGAGTCTGCAATGAGGGTTTTTGAGGAAATGAGAACTGCAGGTTGCAAACCTAATATTTGTACTTTCAATGCCTTGATTAAGATGCATGGTAACAGGGGAAAGTTTGCAGAAATGATGAAGGTTTTTGAGGAGATCAAAATTTGCTGCTGTGTACCTGATATTGTTACTTGGAATACCCTTCTAGCAGTGTTTGGGCAAAATGGGATGGACTCAGAAGTGTCTGGAGTTTTCAAGGAGATGAAGAGGGTTGGCTTTGTACCGGAGAGGGATACCTACAACACCCTAATCAGTGCGTACAGTCGGTGTGGTTCATTTGACCAAGCCATGGCTATGTACAAGAGAATGCTGGATACTGGGATCACACCTGATCTTTCCACCTATAATGCTGTTTTGGCAGCATTAGCTCGAGGAGGGCTATGGGAACAGTCAGAGAAAATACTTGCTGAAATGCAAGATGGTATGTGCAAGCCCAATGAACTGACACACTGTTCTTTGCTTCATGCTTATGCCAATGGCAAGGAGATTGGACGGATGCTTGCTCTTGCGGAGGAGATATGCTCTGGTGTAATTGAACCTCATGCTGTGCTCTTGAAGACCCTTGTTTTAGTTAATAGTAAATGTGACCTCCTATTAGAAGCTGAGCGTGCATTCCTGGAGTTGAAGAGAAAAGGCTTTTCACCTGACTTGAGTACTCTGAATGCCATGATTGCTATTTACGGCAGGAGGCAGATGGTTACCAAAACAAATGAGATCTTGAACTTCATGAAAGAGAGTGGGTTCACTCCTAGCTTGGCAACTTACAATAGTTTGATGTATATGCACAGCCAATCAGAGAACTTTGAGAGGTCAGAAGAAGTTTTAAAAGAAATCCTTGCAAAGGGAATAAAACCAGATATAATTTCATACAACACCGTAATTTTTGCGTATTGCCGAAATGGGCGGATGAAAGAGGCTTCACATATATTCTCAGAAATGAGAGAATCTGGGCTTATTCCAGATGTAATCACATATAATACTTTTGTTGCAAGTTATGCAGCTGATTCAATGTTTGAGGAGGCTATTGATGTTGTTTGCTACATGATCAAGCATGGATGTAAACCGAACCAGAATACATACAACTCAGTCATTGATGGATACTGTAAACTTAATCGCCGGGATGATGCAATCAAGTTCATAAGCAGCCTTCATGAGCTTGATCCACACATTTCCAGGGAGGAAGAGTGCAGGTTATTAGAACGTTTAACCAAATGGTCATAGGCAATCCCTTTCTTATCCGTCTCATGTTTTGATTAGGCATGAAGATGTGGTTGATATGGATGATCCAGCAAAAGCTTCCTAATGTTTCCTAGAGGCTGAAGAGATGCAAGCACTCAGGAACACATCTATTTGGAGGGCAGTGCTTGGATCCAGACAAGACATGAAAAGAAGGGGAAAGGGGAGTTATTGACTTCAAGGTATGAGTACCTCTATCAAATGTGAATCATTTTGTACCATTAGCATTTGGTGGTTATGAGAATCAAAATTTTGAAAATTTTCTCTGCAACGTGTCATCATTGTGATTAATAATTTGATTCTCTTAATGTAAAAGATGGCATTTTTATTATATTTACTTGAGAAGAAAATTGTTTCTCTGTAACTATGGAATTGGGATGGATATCCTCATTTTGTTCTTATGGGCCATATAGATTAAAAGTATTGTTTTGTTAGTTGAACTTAGTTTTGAATCTCTTGCCAAAGCATTTCCTGGCCTCACCCTATCTTAACCTTTTCCTGAGTATGAAGGAGTTATTTATTTTGACAAAATTTTACTGTCATTGGAAAGGTGGCCTTTAATTTTCATTGCTAAGATGTGATTTTTCATGTATTGTTGTTAGGTTCTTGAGCTTCGAACTATGTGGTAAAGAAAGAAGGATGAATGAATGGTTTGTCCAGGAGAGTTGCTAATTGGCCATTTCTTAGCTGATGATACGTGATCTTACATAAAGTTCTGGCTTCTGGCGATATATACTGAAAGTTGCTAAAGGTGTGTACAATGTATATATTGTAGGTGTAACAAAAAGTAAAAAGCTATATATAAATGCCGAGTTAATGAATAGCTATGCCCTAAAGATCACGATAATGTGGCTTTTGAACTCCATTTGTTAGTTTTGTGAAGCTCAGTTATACTCGAAACCAGAAACATGAAAGCCAACAGTGTGTTTCAGCGGTCCACTGGACTGTTCTATCATCAAGAATGATTATGAAAAACAGAAACGTTGTTAATGAGGAGAAACTTATATAGGAGTAATTGTCTATCATCATCCTTGTATTCCCGGTTGAACTTCTTGTGTGTTTGGCTCGTTTTGTTGTGGTAGTTTTTACGATTAAGGTTTGAAAAAGTAGCTTCAAGCATGACCAAGGTTTTAAAAGAGAGTTTATAGTGAAATTTATGCAAAACTATGATATATATCGAGTAATTAAACATTTTTAAAATTGTGATCAGGACAAATCATATTTTCAATCACATCTCAGTACATTAGCAAACAATCCTGCATACATTTGTCACCATCCTGTAATTTATTTGATGTATTATCAATGACAAGTCCTTAAAATTCATCCTTACTAGGAACAACATCGTAGGTTTCATGTCTACTTCAAACAACTTGCTTAATGGCTGGCTTAAAATATTGCCAAAACCATATTTCATTTCTTACTGTGATTTTCTCTGCATAAAGCAAAGGATTTTGAACTTCAAACTTCCAAGCTGGCCTGGGTCCTAATCTAGAGGTATTATATTTTGCCTTGGTTATTCACTAGAGAAAAGTAATTAGCTCATAGAAACAGAGTCTCTGTCTTCCTTGGTGACATGATTTAGCATTAGACCTCAGAGTTAACAGGATTGCACGCTAAAAATTCCAAGTTAAAACCGGTCATTACAATAGTCGGATGACAGCTCCCTGGGTCTGATACTAACTTGTCATTCAGAGTTGGATAGAAATAGCATAAAATACATTATTTTTAATCAAGTAATGAATTTCACTCATTTTGCTAAAAAGTTTTAACACAAATGCTAATCCATCCACAATTCCGCTGCCTGCACATATGAATGGCGTCCTTCGCAACTCAAATTAGCTCCTATCTTCTTCAGAGATGCAATAATCTGATGTGGCTGTCGATTTCATCAAGTATGAGTCCAGACAAGCCATGATAGTATTAGTTCCAACTTCATGGTTTAGTTATTATAAGAACCCTCTTTAAGTAGGGATCACGTTAGGCTGACAATGATGATTTATGCTCCAAACACCAGAAACAGTTGTCAGAACTCCCTCTTTTCTATGGTTTAACTTTCAATGTGACAATGAACTAATAAAGCGTACAAGGTAAACAAAATGCCTAATTACCAAAACCCCAATAACAAGGATAGAAGCACCATGATATAAACAAGGTGTTTCAATAAATAAACTGAATTTTTAGGTCCATTTACACATTTCCACGACGTAATTACTCATCTTCAACTCTGTAATCTCCCTCTTCTTGCAAGCACTTCTCTCCATCCTTCTCTCTGATTTGCAAAATCAGAAAACACAATCACAATGAGGTGGTGGTGGGCAGGAGCCATAGGTGCTGCAAAGGCATTTTTTTTTATAAAAAAACTCAATTTATTCCTCTTCATATTCCATTTCCTGTTATGTAATTATAGGCGAGCTAATAATTTTTATTTGATCAAATAAAACGGAAAAAACCTTAAGAGGATGGTGATGCACCACCAAAGTACCAAAGCGTGGCCCTCATAATAGGTGCCACAGGCATTGTAAGCAGCAGCTTGGCCGGGATCCTCCCTCTTGCAGACACCCCGGGTGGTCCCTGGAAAGTTTACAGAGTTGCACGCCGTCCACGGCCAATCTGGCAATCCGATCACCAAATTAAATACCTCCAAATCCGATGTGATGTCTTGAACGATGCATAAACCCATTGAAAAGCTCTCAAAACTCACAGATGTAACCCACATCTTTTACGTTGCCTGGGCTAGCAAGTCTACAGAAGCTGAAAACTGCATTTTTAACAGCACCATTTTACATAACGTGCTTAAAGCTGTAATCCCAAACACTCCAAACTTGCAGCACATTTGCTTGCAAACAGGACGCAAGCATTATTTGGGTTCTTCTGAGTCTTGTTTAAGGTTCAGCTCTCATGACCCTCCATTACATGAGGATCTTCCAAGGCTAAATTCATTGAGTTTTTATCAGAGGATGTTTTGTTTAATAAGGTTCAGAGGAAGGGGGGTTTGAAATGGTCTGTTCATAGGCCTGGAGCTATATTTGGGTTTTCGCCGGCTTGTTTGTTGAATATGGCGAGGACTCTGAGTGCTTACGCCACGATAAGCAAGTATGAGGGGCTTCCATTGATGTTTCCAGTAACACTAGTTCATTTACGAGATCTAGTTTCCTGAAACAGATCCCAGTTGGTGGTTATTTTTAGCTGCTGTCGCAACTTTAATCCTCGTTGTTGTTGTATTAATGGACATACTGATGAGCGAGCAGTGTGTTACTTGGCACTTTAGCCATCAAAATACAGGCAAAGCAAGAGCAACATGAGACAAGGGAGATGCAGTTCAATGGGACATGATTAACAAAACAAAAGGGATTTAGAGCCTTTGCCAAGCATTTTCAGAAATCCTCAAAGGATGTTCATCCCAACATTTTGTAAGCCTTCCAGGTTACACCAGTTTTTGAGAACGTGATGAGAAGACGACATTTTCATAATGTTTTGCAAGCTTGTAACCAGTTATTTTTCTATTGTGGGGGTGCCGGAAACAACGACCAAGTAGATTCTTCTCGGTCAGCAGTTTTGTACCCCGATACCAGGCTAGAGTCTAGACCTGCCCATTCCATTCCCAACAAACCCCATCGTTTACTTCGCACGCCACAGGAAGGCTGAAATGTTGAAATAGCTCTTTGGGTTACATAATTGGAGAACATGTAACATTGAACTACCGAGACAACAGATCACTAACACAATTCAAATCAACTGGCATTAGCATGCATTTGGGACAATTTCAAATGTGGCGTTTACACATCTGCTGAACATGTAACATTGAACTGTTCATGGATAACATCAGTGATTCAAATCGTCTCTGATTAGTGATGCTTTTGAGACAATTTTCAAAGTGGGGCTAGACATTATTTGCTTAACATGTAAAAATGATCCGTTCATTAATAGCATTGATGATTCACTGTGCATTGCATTTTTCATGAACATCTAATCTAATGAAAATGAAAGAAAAAGAAACTCAACATGACTAAAGATGTGAAGATCTATTATATGCAATAGAACAACAACTACAGAGTATAAAACAACATTGGTGGGGCATAAACATCGTGCAAGTTCAATGGTTGTCCTTTTTAGGATTGCACCTGACAGCATGCAACATTTAAGATATTTTAAGCATCATTTCAAGTCAAGGTGCAAATATTACCAAAAGATCAAACCGTGGAAACAAGTTAGATTCTTGAGTTTACAATGACAACACAAGAATGACAAAAATTTAATGTAATCCATGAATGCCAACGGGGAATGGCACTTTCTATAAATCAAGATCAAAATGAAATGAAATGTGGTGCCAGAGTCTCCTAAATCTAAATTATACTAAAGCCTGTTTGATCTTGACTGAAATGTTCATAATCGTTTGCAGCACCAGAGCCAGAGTTCCGAGTATGGCCATCGTTGCATCAGTAAAGGATCAAAGCTAATATTGCATCGCTTGTTGAGAAGTAGACCTGATTATGGAATTCTGAAAGATTTTGAGGTACAGTAAGTTGCAAAGCTCAACCGAATTAGTGATGTATTATTTCATCTCCTGGAAGTGGTTGTAGAATTTCATTGCTGGTAGTTGCTTCCAAAGTCAGAAGCCTACGAAATTAATAAAAACTTTTGCTACGATTCTCTTGGACCATACCTCTTCTTTTTTAAAGTCAGATCCCTTCCATCTCCACATGTTATAGTTTGATGAGTAAGAGAGCCAGTTGCTCATCAGACACTTTAACATCAATGAACGCTCCTAATGCTGCTGCAAGTCTTGCAGCTAATTGATGCTTACACTGAAATGGATTCAAGAAATGAAAGAGTTAATCATAAAACATTATAGAAAAGTGGTTTCAACAAACTGAAATGATAAATAAGGAAAAAAAAAAAAGAGCTCTTACACAAAGTTGTTCTCCTCTGTTGACAATGTCATAAAAAAATGAATAACAGGCACAATAGTGTTCAGGAAAACAGAAATACTCCTCCTTCCTCCTTGATTCTCCCACCACCTACCAACACCAGCAAACAAGAAATTATTTTAACAAATGAGTTCTTAAATGATCAAATCTTAATCTTTACTTCTATCTTTTTAAATGAAACATATTTAACAATTTGTTCACAGTGCTAACTACCAAGTTTCTTCACCATAATCCAATTTCACCTCAAACCCATTTGCCAAATCAGTTCTTAAATGATTGATCCTAAAATTTTACAGCTATTCTCAAATAGGGAGAACCTTAACTGCACTCTTTTAATCCTCAAACCTTTCTTTAGTAAGCTAATCCAAACTAAATTGCTCAAACATTCCTCTTTATAAATTTACACCAAAACAGTCAAACTCATCAGATATTCCATTTAAACTGAAGTTCCTAGCTTATCGCCCCGCCATTTTATCACAAAACAATTCAACCTAAACCAATTTTATTTGCATTTTAAAACCCGAATTAGGCCCTAGATCCAAACTCGAACAACCATGTGCAAAAATTTGAAGTCTAAAGTACAATGCATAGCAAAGAATAGAATTGAACCTGAAAGATGGAACGACCGCTGGGCTGACCAGAGATCTTTTTGACACCTCTCTGATCCACTATCTTTGTTGCCCTCTCAAGATTCTTACCAAACAAGAAATGCAAGCTACATTTAACCCAAACAACACACACAAAGAAAAGGCCCAAAATCAATCAACCCATTTACACCCTTTTACAAATCAATACTAACTTGATCAAAAGCAAGCTAGGAAATTGGAAAGTGACTATTTGTATTTTATATGCTTCTCACATTGAAAGCTGCTCCTCAGTCACTGCCACCATTTACATTAGCCACGGAAGGAAAAAAAAAGACACTAAGCGTCATTTAATAGAAGGTGGGTTTAAAAGACTTTAATAACTAAATATTAAAAAGCATGAGATATAGAAAGAGAGGACCTGATTGGGTTGATTCAATGGTTTTCCAAACTGTATCTGCAACCAAACTACTAGCACTCATTCCTTCTTCCTTAATTTTGCACTACAACCTGCCTGAATGTTCGAGGGTCTCCACTGATTCCCATTTGTCTTGAGTGTCCTGTTTCTGAAATTTCAAGTCTTGTTCTAAGAACAAGAAAAGAAATTTCAAGTTTATGAGCTCAACCTCAACGGGTTCAATTTCTCTGTGATAGTGAGTTTTTTTAGGCTTTGTTTTGGTCACCAATCCCATGCTCGTTTCGAAAGTCTTCACTCTTGAGCCCGGTAACAAATGGGCTTTCTGAGCTCACCTGGTCTAATTTCTCCTTGCATTTTCTAATTAATTTTATATATTTAAAAGTGGGTTTTTTTAAAATTGTTTTAAATTTAGAAATATATTAAAATAATAATTTTTAAATTTATTTTTAATATTATTATATCATCATTGATATTCTTTTTCTCTCCTTTTCTCATCCTTCTATTTATCTGCATAATTTTCTATTTTACTTTACAATATAAAAATATACAAAAATAATTTAAAATTATTTTTTTTAAAATACGATTGAACAGTAATACCTCACAAAACACACATTTCACATTTTACTATGTATATCTTTTAAATTAAATTTATTTTTGTTATAAAAAGGAGGTTTGAATCAAAATTGAAGATACTAATTGAGGCCTAGGGCGAACCCACGTTATGCCTTAGGAGGTCTAATTGACTCATTTATATTAATTTAATACCTTTATCATTATGGCTTCTCCTAATTTTGCGCCTTTGCTCATCCGACCAGGTTACATATATTTCAATAACTCGATACTGTAATCATGGCTCATGCTTTGAAGCTGTCAGGTTCTTGGGATTTTTTTTGCATACGATGATTGATATTGTTTTTTAAATATTTTTCTTAAAAAAATTATTAAAACAATATTTCTTTTGTAATTAAATAATGCCTTCTTTTTTTCCCGACACAGTGATATAAAAGATGTTATCCTTGAATTTTCCTGTTCAAAGACCGAAAACTATACGAGAGAGTTGCTACTAAGAACTAGTAGAGATTATTACATAACAAGGAAAGCATTCACATGACACATGACAAAGTAGTTTTGCCGATGTTGTTTTTCTGCAGCCTGGAGGAGCAGATAGCACCGCAATGGACATCCCATCCTTAAACAGCTCCATCTTCAATTCTCCTAAAGCCACCTGTAATCCAACAGCATTCACCAGAGATTGTACATGAGACAACAAGTCCATCAATTTTCCTTTTGAACTTGAGCTGTTGGCCTCTTAGCTCCAACAGAATTTCTTGACTGTCCCTTACTGTTTGCTTTGGAATAACAGTTTGAAAGAATAACTTGTGCACTGGATTCTTCTAACTTGACGAGCTTGTCTGTGTATTTCTGCCTTCTCCAACAATTATACCTACGGGTTTTTGAGCATACAACAACGAGCGTCTTGCCTTTCCTGATTACTTCTATTATTGTTTCTGTCTCCTCATTTCTACGATTTAATGCTTGATTCAACTTTTCCATGTCTTGTAAAATTGGACTGTTGGATTGTAGAGTTCTTTCTATTTGCCTCAGTCTCGTCTTGAACGCGGCTTTGTTTATCTCATTCAAGACTGCTTCTAGCAGCTCACCAAACACTGCTCCAACATCAGCTCCACCAAGCAATTCAGCCGCCATCACTGTTTCTCTACAGTACAAGGAGTTTTTTTAATTTTTTTTTTTTTCAAGAACCTCAAATCCTCCCAATCTTGAGTTTTTTAAGGATGCAAAGTTGGGCAAAGCAAAAATAACGATGGATGCATCATGGTCTCGCAAGGGTTAAAGCTTTCCTATATCCTTCTATTCTTTTTTTTTTTTTAAAAAAAAAACTTTTTATGTTATTTTATCTTAATATCATCCATGTATATTACATTTTTGTCATCATCATATCCTCTCATTAATCATCAATGGGGACCTAAAGCCTGAAGCTAAGGCCAATCCGATC
>Ga0307511_10005398_pt1 | contig 13013 bp, 8 predicted proteins | sample 13_EM_MG_FD_200266 | JGI IMG/M metagenome (GOLD analysis project Ga0307511, IMG submission 200266) | Populus trichocarpa ectomycorrhiza microbial communities from riparian zone in the Pacific Northwest, United States - 13_EM | ecosystem: Host-associated > Plants > Roots > Unclassified | place...
TAGAGTTTGAGAATCAATTTTACTCCAGATATCACCAGAAGATGAAAGAACAAGAGTTTCTGGCCTTAAGATAAGGTGGTATGTCAATGTTTTAATATGAGAGCAGGTTATGTGACCTCTCTATGTTTTCCCCACATCATGTTTCTACGGAGCAGCAAATGATTGAGATATTCCAAGATGGGTTATGATAGGACTTGAAACAAAGGCTTATTGCATTGCAATTTAAGATAATAAGAGATATGATAAAAGCAACTCAAGCCTTAGAGGCGTGTATTGTGGAGGATCAGCAAGGTCTAACTAGATTTGGAAAAAGAAAAGAATATTGACTGCACTTTGAGTAAACCTTTTAGACCTTCTCTTTTTAAGAAAAGAAAGGGAGGATAGTTTAGGCATTTCAAGAAGAGGGGATGAGATATTAGTTAGGGAAGATCAGCTGCTAAGTCTTTTAAAGTTGTTTTTATTGATTGTATGATTCATGATATAACTATATTCATAATATATGTTAATTCAATTTCAGGTACTTCATAACCGCGTGTAGAATGATAGATATTTAGGATATCTTTTGTAAATTTAATGGACATGTAATTAGTTATCCTTTTGGAATTGTAATTAGCAATCCTTTTGTAATGAAATTAATACTAATTCTTATGATGTTGTAATACTTTTGATTGACTTTCACTAGGTTATCACATACTTATAAGTTCTTTTAGGCCCCGTTTGTTTGCTAGAAAGTAGTTTCATTTTGAAAAGTGGTTTCCTTGAAAAATAAATTCTTGAAAAGTGAATTATTTTCCAATATTTGGTAGAATCATGAAAAATAAATTGGAAAATATTTTCTAGTGTTTTGCTATATCATGGAAAATGAGCTGAAAAACAATTTGTTAATTTTTTTTCAAGTTTATTAAAAAAATAAGGAACAAATCTTACAAATTAAAACGTTGAATGAGAATAAAATTGAAAAAAAAAATCTAATTTCATAAATTATCTCAAATAAAATAAATAACAATCAAAATAATAGATATCAAATCTAACAGATAAAAAAGTTCAAAAATGATGAAATAAAAAAAATACAATTTCATAAATTATTTTAAATAAAATAAATAACAATCAAAAGAATGAGACTAAATCTGATAGATAAAAAATTTTATTTAAGAAAATGATAAAAGTAAATCAAATAACAATCATAAAAATAAGGACCAAAGTTGATATAAAAATCAAATTCTAAGGGATTCAATTGAAAAAAAAAAGATTCAAAACAAAATATATAGCAATCAAAAGTTTGAGGATCAAATTTGATATAATCAACAAATAACATGACATTTCTAAATTTTTCACAATTTCTTGAAAGTGTTTTCCGCCCAAAATAAAAGGAAAACATTTTCTTCATGGAAACCAAACCAAATTTTTCTTTGACTAGAAAGTGTTTTCCGTTGATCAACTTTCTTAATAACAAACAAACACATGAAAGTTTGGAAAATGGTTTCCAGAAAACCACTTTCCGTAAAACAAACGGGGCCTTAAACATATAAGAATTCTATATAATAATAACTTGGTTGTTCTAGTTACTTTTAAGATGAGTAATGGAACTATGATTAGTAGATGAGATGCCAATGAATTTTAAGTGTTTGAATTCTTTATATTTCATTCAAATTATGTATATTTTATGATTTTGAGTTATGTTGACATGGAATGAAATCCATAATGGTTTGACATGATTGTGATGTTGATTTGTTGTGTGTATTGAAGTTGTCCATAAATTGTTACAATTCAAATTATATATATAATTTTACATAAAATTTTACCCCTTTTGTTAATATCACAAAGGAATTCATATGGAAATTGTAGTTAGATGTTTTTTAAGGATGTTGTATTGTATCTCATTTAACAGATGAAATAAGAAGCTAATTGCTGTTAAAAATTATAATTCATACCATTTATTTTGAAAGTATTTCTTTAATATAAACACAACTACACAACTATATTGTTAAAGAAATTAATGGCACAATTAAACGACTAAGATTTAGATTGAGCATTAATATATACCTTAAAATTAAATTAATGTGTTCAATTGTGATCCATTTATTTTGTTCATTCATTTCTACTTAATTAATCACATTATTTACATAAGGACACCAGTAAACAAATAGTGATTATAATGATCTTATTAATTTCGATTATGTTTGTTATAAGTTTTGCAAATTGATTTAAGTAGTTTTTTTAATTTTTGACTCAAATAAAATTCGTAAGTATTGTTGCTACCAATTTTGGGACCCCATATAAATATACAAAAAAAATAAAATACAAAGACATTAAAAAAGTTGGAAAAAATATACATTAGTAGGAATAACATAAAAAATGTCCAAAAAGTTACCAAAGACTGGTTGAGAAGGATTAAAATATCAAAAGTTGAAAAATTGACAGTTTAATTTTGACTAATGAAGGCTCTATTAACAAGAAAAAATCATTTTGAAAGAAAACAAAATCAAAATTGGATGTTTAATAACTCAATTGAGATTTGGGTTTAATTAAATTAATTGAGGGTTTAATTGGAAAGAATTAAAGTTTGGGGATTGAATTGCAATTTTAAAAAGCTAATTTGATCAAATCAAGGGCTTAATTGCATAAATATTGGAAGTTTGATAGCTAGGCAATTAGGGACTTGATTGAAAAAATTCAAAGCCAATGACCAAACTGTTAAAGGCGTGAGACTCTAGGGACTTAAATCAACAACATCAGGGACCAAATGGAAGACAATTAAAAGTTTGATGGTCAATTAAGGATCAATTTGCATAAATCAGGAACTAAGGACCTAATTAGAAAAGGCATTGAATTTTAGCGCTGACAATTGAATTTGACAGGGTTGGAATTGTATGAAATTAAAAGTTGAGAGGCAATTAAAAGAAATTGGAAGAACATGAACTAAATTAAAGTTTTTCAAATCCTAAATTAAAAACCCTAGTTTTTAGATTTAACCTAGATGATACGTCACCCAGACTTAATGAAGGGATTGAACGACACGTTGTTTGACCACTGTTCACCTTCTTCTTTGGGAGTTTTGGTTGATTGAGTTTGCACCTTCTAACAAATGAGTGTGAAGTTACAGACCTTCAAATTAAGCAATGTTGGATCCAAACGAAAGGTACACATACCCTCTATTAACTCCAGGTGATCCCTAAGGATAATGACGTTGGAGTTGCTCCGACGAGGCTTCGAAAATGGATAACTCAATCATCGATGACTATGACACCCATTATTCAAAAACCACTCATATTTTCACGTGTTCACACTTCAAAGCTTCTCATAGGGTTCTTATCAAGGGCTTGAAACCTTTCTCCCAATATCAAAAGGCGGAAAATAGCTCCTTGCCCCTTAAGTCTAGCAAAACCACCAAGAATCCCAAAAACCAAAACCATCATATTGCAAAACCTCATTTTGACCAAATTGTGTTCATCGAGTGATAATCATTGATGTTTGATACTAGATTATTAATCCTTGAATGATTTCCAATATGTCTATGTCTTTGGATTATTCATATCAAGTTTGGTTTGAGAGCCACTTTGTTAGGTTCACGTTGAGTGTTCTTCATTTGTTCTTCATGTTCTTTTTTTGTGTTAGATCGGTTTTTAACAAAACTTCCATGTTTTTGTGTTTTTGGAAAGTTTAATATGTTATGGGTTTTGATTTGTTTTTCAGGTCAAACCAATGATCTTTGGCTAGGTTTATGGTCAAACAAAATATTTTAGGTCAACCTAGTTGAGTCAAAGTTGGGTCAGTGGTTAAGGCCTTGTTTGGTTTGTAATCGTTTTGCTAAAGGAATTTTTGGCTTAAAGGCGTGTTTGGCAAACATATCCTTAAGCCTGTTTTGACTCTTTTATTTCTAAGGAAAATGAATTTTTATCAAACAAAACCTTAATATATTCATTGCATATGGCCAAAAATTCTAAAAATTATTTGAGCATTTGTTTTTAAAAAATCTAAAATACTTTGGCATGTTTTAAAAATATTTACATGGATTTGACAACAAGTTTGTAAAATCCTGAAGGATTTTGGCCTATACTTAAAAAATATATTTTTCACTTTTAATATAAGGATAAAAACATACAAAAGAGTTAATATCCAAAATATTTTTAGGGATAATGATTTATAATTAGTCACCTTTAATATAAGAATAAAAAATATATATGAGGTTAATATCTAAAATATTATGAGTAATACAACCCATTAACTCATAATATAAGGATAAAAAAATTGTAAGGAATTTTATATAAAATATTATTTGGAATGACACAATAGCAAAAAATTCCAAGTTTATCTTGAAAAAAGCTTTAATGATAATTGAAGACATTTCACCATTCCAAACCAAGTTCTTGACCTAGAAAATCAATGCTTGGTTATCATAGCAAACTTGTCATAGTAGACTGATAGAAATAGAAACATCATCAGACTATAACAGATAAAGAAAAACGATGCAGTTTACCTCAGGTAAGACATATTAAGGATATTAATATCTTGCCTTTACGCAACCAGTCACTTGCTTAGAATCTCTAAAAAACTAGTTTGGGTTCTAAGTAATCATAATACTAGGTGATACATCTTAAACCAACCAAAGATCTCTAGACCTACTCAAGAATGATCACCGCGACATCGCGCTCTCGCGAGGGGAATACAACAAGTATATTTGATTAAAAATGAATTTAACTTTGAAAGAAGTTAAAAGAGAGAATTTTTATTTTTCTAATTTCTGTTACGTACAATGCAACTTGTATAACCATATATATATATAATGCTATTTACAACCATTCCCTACAATTACATGACCATTTGAATTTTTAAAGGATTACAGTTATGGAAACTTAACATAACAGTAACAACATAACAGCAGCAAGATTAAATCTTCCTCATTTATTTGGCTCCTGATTTGTCGTTGGGAATTCACCAAATCTGCTGTTGTGATCATGGTCATTACTGCCGCTGCTATGATTTTCCATATCTTAGGCTTTGAAGTCAGTGATGCTGACTTGATTCTCTACACGCCCCCTCAATCTGGACATCCAATTGTTTTATAGGCCAATTATAAGGAACAACAAGAGAAAGCACCAACCAGATAATGGTATGTTTGATGAATGGACTAAAGGTTCAGAAAAAATCAACTCTTTCTTGTTGGTGAAATCCTTTATCTACAGGTTATGCTTTGTAATGTTCAATCGTGCCATCAGCCTTCCTTTTGATTTTAAAGACCCAACAAAAGCCCGCAATATTGGTATTAGGTGAAGGAGACACCAAAGACCAAGTACCATTTTGTAGTAGAGCAATAAATTCTTTATTCATGGCATCTCTCCAGTAAGCTGACTTTGAGGCCTTGGTGTAAGAGGTTGGCTCCAATGTTGGAGGTGCTGTTCCTGCTCCAATAAAGGATACCAAATGCCGTCATCATCATGTCATTGTGGCTTACGGATATGATTCTTCGATCTGGTGATCATGGAATGAGTGTTTGTAGGAGCAGGCGGTGCATCTGCTGGTGGTGTAGTGCTGAGGCACAAGCACCGGTGGATGGTTGTGTAGATGTATTTGGAGCTGTACCTGTAGAAATAAAACATAATGGTGCAAATGCAATTCTTGTAGGAATCAGATTAAGGGGCAAATCTCTAAAACTAATTGATTGGGAGGAAGTAAGTGGCAGAGGAAGCTGGATAGTATTGGAATCGTGATGATTATGTGTTTGAAGATTGTTGGCGGGAGTGTAGGTGATACGATCAAAAGATTGATGTCTTATTCTAAGTGCAGGAGTGTCGAAGTAATAAATAACCCGACAAAACCGAGATCGAACCACAGGAAGGTGAACTATATAAAATTATAAACAACAAATGAAAAGGAGTTCAAGAGAACTTTTGAGATGAGAGTATTAATCAAAGATAAAAATAATTGTCAAGATTAGAGGATCCACTAATAATATTAGAAATAAATGTAGTATAAACTCTTTTTATTAATCAACTGGAAACTACACACAAAGAAGGTTTCAATCGGATGATTTATCTTTATAGTTCATTATAAATTTTTAACATGATCATATTAATTGTCTTATTTTAGTAACACCATACTTTTAAATATTGTCAGGAATTCATGATGTTAACTTATGGTAACAACAAATCAAGTTCCTTTCATAATACAAATGTCGGTTATACCATACAGTAGGCTATAAAAGTGCCAAGTATTTGTTGTACCAAGGGTTGTACAATACAAATCTAGATTAATCATTTAACAAGCAAGGTAATAAGAATTAGTAAGATAAAAAGACAAGACATGTTAATAACAAACTTTCTTGGATATAAACATTGAAGTCAAGCTTGAGTTTATATTATACATATTCTAACACCATTAGTGAAACCTTTTCACCTTGACATAATAAACTTAGCTAAATATTGTGAAGAAGAGAAACATAAATAAACTAGATAAGTACATAGTTATGATGAAAAACATAAACAAGAGATTAATGAAAGCAAAACTTAAACATTACAAAAATACAAATAAAGAAAGCAAGAATATGATCTTGATCTGAAAACTAAGATGTCTAAATGTATGGCAAATGCTTTCTTTTATAGGCTAAAATTCGAAATTATTGATTTGATGACTAATTTTATATTGAGTGGGTGGCCACCTCTTGACTTAGTGATAACCATTATCTTCTTGTCTAAACAAAACATCATTACTAACGTCAGAAGTTAAACAGATAGTCTTCATGAAAGTTCTGGGCATTTGTCTCATCTTTCCAAGAAAACAAGAATGAGCTCATTTGGACTTCTAGAACTCGAGATATGGGCTAAACATTAAACAGTGTCTAGGCTGCAGGACAGATTCCGACTTCTCTTTTGTTGCTATAATTTGAACTTGAAAACGACCGTTTTGAATCTTGGACTCTTCATAAAAGTTTTAGACCTGTGTCTTAGCTTTCCATCCATATAAACCAGACCTAAATCCATGTTTTATAGCTCCAGTTATGATCCAATATCCAAATAATATTCTATTTTGAATTGAACCAGCATCTCTTCTTTAAGCTTAACCCTCTCTTTGTCTTTTCACTTTCAATAGTTAAACACATCAATCAATCCTTTAAATTGTGAAATATGTCTGCATTTAAAATGAGCATTTACTATAAATTAAAGATATCTTATGTTATTAGACTTGTTATTACAAAACATGCTTAAGTTAGGGAATTTAATGATACTTTAAATGCAATATGATGATATAAAACCTTGATAAAAATGCACTTTTAAGTACTAATCAATAGGGAAAACGTTTTCATAAAAAATAACATGTCTAGAGATGTAGATCTTACCAGTAAACACTTGCACCCTTGATGACTTGGGTTTGCTTCCCAGAAATCACCAGTTCGAGTCTCACAAATCTCAGGGTCACTGGAGATTTACATGGTTGTTAACTTTAGAGCCCGTGGGATTAGTTAAGGTACGCGCAAGTTAACCCGAACACCCACGTCAAAAAAAAAAAAGACTATAGTTGTTTTCATCAAAAATGACATATCTATAGACGTAGATTTTACCAGTTGACACTTTCACCCTTGATGACAAAGACTATAGCCAATAAAAATGTATTTTTTGGAATGAAAATTGAGTTTATTTTGATTGTATGACATTAAGTTAGGCCAACATGCCCATCCAAACACACGCATAAATGAGCAATCAGAAACATTGTTATATATGAATCTCAAATGGTGGTTTTTGGTTTAAAACATATGTACGAGGCCTGTTTTCATTCAATATAACAACTATGTTGATGCGTGTGGGCAAGCGAGGCGATGTTTAGTTTCTCTTTAACTTCCTAGACTATGTAAAAAATTATTTATATTGTATGATCATTCTTTATATGATTATTTTATCATACTAAGGATATTCTCTAACCACAGAATAAGTTATTTTTTTATATTTATATTTTAAATATTATTACTTGGTGTTGTGGGACCTCACTCAATATTTTATTTTTTTCTTATTTAAATAGATCAAATTCTCTCGTTTTTTAATGGTGGTGTTATGTTTTAATGATATTTAAAATTATCACATGATAAAGAAAAGAAAAAAAAATAAAACCATATTTTATGGCTAAAAACCATCTTTAATATGTACCTCCAATAAAAAAAACACGTTCCAAAGATAATTTTGTTTTAGTTGTGGTACAAAATTATTTTTTCCGAAGTATGTTTTTCAGCTATGCTAACAACTTTTATAACTAATATTTTATTTGTAGTTTCAAATGATAAATTTATTAGATTTTTTTTTGTGTACAATGTAATAGAAACAACTCTACTTTTTACTGTGTCTACCAAACTTCATTAACTAAAAAAAATTAAGGTTGTTTATTTTTTCCTTTCAAAATGTATTTGGATGCGTTTCAAAAATGTGTTTAATATTAAAAAGCATTAAATTGATTTTTTTAGTGTTTTTGATGGTTCTGATGTGTTAATGTCAAAAATAAAAATAAAATATGAAAACATTATTTTGATACATTTCTAAACGAAAAGTACTTTAATTATTTTATACTTTAATTTAAACGTATGACATGTCTTTTTTTAAATAGTTTAATTATGCATATAACATTACAAATATTGTTACCCATTTTGCGGCAAAACAAATTGAAAAAAAAAAACTATCAGTTGAAAGAACATGAAGAATGCACAGAAAATTGCTAAAGACTAGTTGGGGAGGATAAAAAAATCCCAAGTTGTAAAAATTGACAGTTCAATTTTGAGTAATGAAGACCTTATTGATAAGAAAATTTTAATTCAGGAAGAAAAAATCAAAATTTGATGTTTGAGAACTCAATTGGATTTTTTCAGGGTTTAATTGAATTTATTGACAACTTAATCGTAAGGGGAAATGATTTTTTAGTTCAATTTAGGCTTTAATTGGAAGAAATTAAAGGGTGAGGGTTGAATGGCAAATTTGAAAAGCTAGTTTGGTTAAATCAGGGGTATAATTGCATAAATATTAAAGTTTGATAGGCAATTAGGGACTTAATTCAAGATATTCAACATTAAGGACCAAACCGTAAAAGGCGTTAGACTTTATGGACTGAAATCAACAAAATTAAGGGCCAAAATAAAAAATAATGGAAGTTTGTTTATCAATTGAGGAGTCAAAATACACAAATTAATAACCAAGGATCGAATCGAATTGGAAAAGACACTAGACTTTAGGGCTGACAATTGAGTTTGACAAGGGTGTATACACTAAAATTAGAAATTGGCCAAATCTCAAATTAAAAACTCTAATTTTTAGGGTTTAACATAAATGACTTGTCACTCAGATTTAATGAAGGGATTGAATGACACATCGTTCAGTCATTGTTCATCTTCTTTTGGCAATTTTGGCTGATTGAGTAAATATCTTCAAATGAATAAATGTAGCATCGTCGACCACACCAAGACTCTAACCACCACCACTCGATTAAAAAACACCTCATTTACAAAGATCAACTACTCTCATCAATCATTCTTGCATTGGCAGATTATAGGTTGATTGAGTTGGCACATTCAAACAAATGAATGTGAAGCGACAAACCTTCAAATTGAGTAAGGTTGGATCTAAATAAAAAGTGTGCACCCCCTCTACCAACTTCAAGTGGTCTCCAATGACGATGACATCGGAGTTGCTCCAACAAGGCTCTGAAAGTGGTCAACTCAGTTAGCCATGACTGTGATATCTATTGTGCAAAAACAAATGATTTTTTTCATGTGTTCACACTGCAAACCCTTTTAGTGGGTTCTTATCAAGGGCCAAAAACCTTTCTTTCAAGATTAAAAGGCCAGTAACAGCTCCTTGCCCTCCAAGTTTAACAAAACCACCAAAAATACCCCAAAATAAAACCATCATTGCAAAACTAGCCAAGTAAAGAGCTTTCAGCTGTTAAAACTTGTCCAAAACCCTCCCATTTGCATTAGAGGGTCAAACATTAATCAATCATAATCAATACTTGATTGAATCCATAAAACAAACACTAGCAAAACCCTGTAAATACACCTTATAAAATTAAAGCTGAAGGGGAAGAGAGGAAATATTAAGAAAAATACTCTAGTTATAAAGGTTCAAGAGCCTAGCACAAGTGTTTTCTTAGCTTTGAAATGGTAGAAATTTATGGAGGTAAAGTTTTACAAAAGAGAACTAAAAGGCAAGAACCATTGTTTAAAGCTTTGAAGGTATAAACCTTTTTTGAACTAGCATATGATGTTTATAAGACACACCTCTAGCTTTTCCTTGCATGTTTCAATAATGTTTTGAACTTGTTTTGGTGATACATTGTGTTTGTCGCACGTGTGCGGCGTCGCGACGATTATTCCACTTCAATCTAAATGTAACTATCTATCTGGAAAATATAAGGGGACAAGAAAATCTAGTCTTTTATCGGTGGAAAACGGAATGGGAGTCGCCACCTAGTATTTTGGTCACTAGGAACCATAACTGGTCTCAAAGATCGGGTACGGGGACTGGTTGCGTAAATGGAAGGTATTAGCACCCCAAATACGCCTTACCTAAGGTAAGCTGCATTGTTTTATTGTCTGATAAAATCTAAAGTCTTTTCGTGTTTCCTAGTTGTTGGTATGGTTTAAGAAAAGTCCTCCTCGGTAAGGAGATCCTTATCTTATCGCGTAATTCTGACCTCAACACAAGAATTTAATATCCGGAATACGTCTTACGAATAAGGTCGTAACCCCAGATATTAAAAGAAAACAAAATAATTTTTTTGGAATTTTTGAAATATTGGCCTAGTTCTGGTGGCTTTAATAAACAAGTTATTAGAGCCAAAATGCATGCTAATACATATATATTTTTTTGAAATTTTTCTCTGTTGTATGAAAATATGATGTGATGATTTTTTTTTATATGTATATATTTTGGAGAGACTAGGCCGTATGCATGAAAACAAAACATTTTTTTTATATATTTTATATTTTTGATATCTCGACGAAAACCGGGTATTTTAATACTGGATTTGTATCTTTACGGTATAAAAATAAAAACCAGTATTAAACAATTTTGATAAAAATATGCAGGAAAATCAACAAATGTTTTAAGGATTTTTCATAATTTTTTTTAATTTTTTTTATATCTATAAATATATATAAATAATATAAATACATTATAATATATAATATAATATTAGGTGGGTTGGGCTGGGCTGGCCCAACTAACTGGGCCGGACTCAGCCCCAAAAGGGTTGGGCCGATCTCGGCCCAACAGTTCTCTTTCTTTTTTAGTTCCTGGCCAGACCCGACCCAGACAGCAGGGCTGGGCCAGAATCAGTCTGGCCCACAAAACATCAGGGCTGGGTCAGAACCAACCTTGCCCAGAGAAGGAAACCCACAGTGCTGGGCCAGAACCAACCTGGCCCAGCAATAACAAAAACCAACAGGGGGAATTATTTCCCCCCATCCTCTTGCATGCAGAACAAATGTTATGCATGCAGGAGGAAACGCAGGCAACAAAATAAATGAGGGGGAAGAATAGTTTACCTGGCGCGGAGGAGGCGGTGTCTTGCTGGTCGGACTGCTTCGCTGGGGGTGCTGTGGTGGAGGCCGGTGGCGGTGTCGTTGCTCACGGACGGCGGCTTCAAACAGCGGTGTAAATGTTTCAAGCGGTGGAGAAAAGGCTCCTGCTCTTCCCTTCTCCTCTGTTTTCTTTCCTCTTCTTCTACTACGTTTCCTTTTCCTTTTGTTCTTGTTTAGATGTGTTTTTTTCAAATCTCGTTCCTCTTCCTGTGTCAGTGTCGTTTTTCCTTAACTCTCACGGTCCCTCTCCTTTATCTCTCACAGTCCCTCTCGGTATGTTCTCTCTCCTTTTCAGTTCGTTTTCCTTTTCCTCTAACCCTCACAGTCCCTTTCCTTTATCTCTCTCTCCCCCCTGTTTACGGCTTTCCCCATTTTCTTTCCTTTTTTTTCGATCCCTTTCCTTTTTGTTCTTTTCTTTCTCTTCTCTTCCTTCCCTTTTTTTTTCTTTTTCCCCCCATTACGTGCTGGCGTTGAGTCTCTATTTATAGGGCCAAGGGAGCGGGGGCTCTTTATTGTTGTGCATGGGGAGCAGGGTAACGCCGGGTTGGCTGGTGGGCGCGGCTCCCCCAGTTTCTCATCATGAGGGGGCGTGTATGGGGTTTTGAGTTTTGGCAGAAGCATGCGGGGAGGAAATAAATGGGAAAGACAACAATTTCTATCTTCCCCTGCTGCACGTCCAGGGGAAGAAGAAAGAGGAACAGTGTCGCCCAAACGACACTGTTTTGCTTTTTTTTTTTTGAAAAGCATGAAACGGCGTCGTTTTGGACAAAACGTGTCGTTTCATTTAAATATGGCGCCAACACGTCAACTTCCAAATCAGTCCTTAATTTATCTTTTGTTCATTTCAATTGCATCCCTGCCAACTTCAATCGTCACCCTTATAGTTGACCGCCTTTTCCACTTTCATCCTTGGTCTCCGATTTATGCAATTTGACCCTCAATTGATCAATAAACTTTTAATTTCTTCAATTTGGCCCCTGATTTGGTTAATTACAGCCCCTCTATTTACGTGCCTTTTCCAGTTTGGTCCTTGGTTTCGGATTTCTTCAATTAAGTCCCTAATTGACCATCAAACTTCAATATTTATGCAATTAAGCCCCTGATTTGACCAAATCAACTCTTAAAAATTATAATTTGACCCCAGAACTTTAATTTCTTCCAATTAAAGCCCAAATTGACTTAAAAATCAATTTTTCTTGCAATCAAACCCTTTATAAATTCAATTAAACCTTCAATAAAATCCAATTGAGTTCATAAACATCTAATTCTGGACTTTTCTCCTCAAATTGAATTTTCTTTTTCAACATGACTCTCATCATTCAAGTATATACTATAAAAAATTTCAATCCTTGTATTTTTGAACCTCCTTAATCAATTTTTCTGATCCTTTTCTAAGCGCTCCAACCTCCTATTATTTTTCTAATTTCTTCCGACTATATATTTATATATTTATTTTTAT
>Ga0307511_10005399_pt1 | contig 13011 bp, 7 predicted proteins | sample 13_EM_MG_FD_200266 | JGI IMG/M metagenome (GOLD analysis project Ga0307511, IMG submission 200266) | Populus trichocarpa ectomycorrhiza microbial communities from riparian zone in the Pacific Northwest, United States - 13_EM | ecosystem: Host-associated > Plants > Roots > Unclassified | place...
ACAAAGATGAAATAAAAGAAAAAAAAGTTTGATAAAAAATTCGTTAAATCACTACACCTCTTTGTTTTTTTTTTTAATGTTAATTAATTGGGCAGTCCTATAGCCAGGCTAATGGTTGATTAGCTTTGAAATCTCTCTATTTTTAAAATATTTTTAATGTAGACTTTTTTTATTTGGACCTTTTACGTGAATTCTATTACTCGATCACACTCCTTTATCATCTCATTTTTTTAGCAGAAGTAACTATGTTTTATATATTTTTTAAAATAAAGCAACCAAAACAAAAATGAAATAAAAAATGCAAAGAAGCAAAAAAACACGAGCAAGAGTAGAATAATCAAAATCAAAATCAAAATGGGGGAAATTATTTTATATAAACCATGGTTAATTCTAATTACCGAGAGGTAGGATAAAGTTAAGTTCCTTGTCACATCAGCACTTAATGACATAATTTATTTGAATGAAATGGAGTATTTACGCAACGGAGTGCAAATAGGAGGTTCAGATTAATAAAATCAATTAATGAATGACCATATTATAAAAATTCCAAAATTACAGGGATGTCCAACGTTAATCAACCCGGAAGCAATGCCGTAATATTATTTTCTTTATTACATGATGGATTTATATTTCATTTGCCCAATGCCGTGATATTAATTTTTGTTTATGTAGTGTTTGATACCTGGATAATGATAGTTTTTTAAAATAGTTTTTATTTGAAAATATATTAAAATAATATTATTTTTAAAAATTTTATTTTTGACATCAGCACGTCAAAATAATCTAAAAATACAAAAAAAAATAAAAGAAAATAAATTCAGATTTTTCAAAAGTACGGGTGGCACTGCCAAAAAAAAACTTTAGAGTACGTTTATTTTTGCGTTTCAAAAGTATTTTTAAGAAAAATTGAAATTTTTTAATTTTTTTATATTTTCAGATCATTTTAATAAGCTAATATCAAAAATAAATTTAAAAAAATATCCATTTTAATATATTAACTATTAAAAATTATGTTGAAAAGCAATAAATTCTTGGAAAAAGAATAAACTGAGTTTTCGTGAAGGTACATGAAGCAATGCAAGCGTCTCTGTTTCGTATTTCAGAATCTTTAAGATGATACTTGAATGTGTAGATTTTATGTCTTTCTGACCTGTGTGCCCTGTAAAGAACGAAAGTAAATGATTACATGTTAAGCTTTCAATGAGAATAAGTAAATTTGTAGATGATTGAGACTAATTCATTTTTTCCCTAGAATAATTGCCGTCGTCTGTTACTTCATAGCTCACGGTGAGTTGGCTATGCTGCTGCAGCGATTTATAGAGAAATTGGGCAGGCCTAAAGCCAGCCTCCTTGCATGCAAACTACGATTTAATTTTTAAGCCCTTTTGTCATTTACCTACTTTACACGCTGGAGTAATTTCTAAAACAGTTAAATTATAAGGGATTCCACCAAATCCTCTATTAAACTATGCCATACCTAGAGGCTAGTAAAATAAAATAAAAATGGAGTTCTTGTCGGTGACTCTAGCGGACGGTGGCTCTAGCGGACGTTGTTTTGCTGAAGGTGGATTCGAAAGTTCTTAATGATGTTACGCTAGGGTCTCCGGATCTTCTGGCTCAGGATCCGTTTCTTAAGGAGTTTTCTCAGCTATTGAAACATGACTGGAAGGCTTGAATTCAGCGTATGGCTTTGCCCCCATCTTTGTGGGATGGCTTTGCCGCCATCTTTTTTTGTTCATCAAGATATTAGTGGGATGGCTTTGGATCTTTGTCGGTCGTAATATATATATATATATATATATATATGCTTGTATATCTTATGTAATATGTAAAATGAAATCAATGTGAGTGTGGTTTTATTTTATAGAAAATCGACTTTTATTTTGCCTGCTGGAGTGACCATTCATGAACAATTAGCACATACGCTGTGTATAGATCGGCCTGGCTTGGGTCCGGGTGCTCTGCATTCTACAATCCTTGTTAAGTAGTACTAGGGTAGGCTTATGAGGCCCAATTTGACATTAGATTGCTTTCCATTGTTGGGTACATTTTATGGGCCTACAAAAGTATTTCGTTCGAGATGGACTTGATGGGCCAACGGTCCACTTCGCGATTTTTACTTTAGGCGGTTTATTCCTCTTGGAATCAATACACTCGTTCGCTCCCCCCTTCTATTGGGAATTTGGGACCATTGACAAATCTCTTGCAGTATCGAAAACCGAAGAGCCTAGGCAGCTACTTGTAATTAATGACTAAGATAGCAGTATTTTTAAGGCTCACTTTGGTATCATGGTTCAACCGTGTTCTCGAAGATTTTTTAAAATATTTTTAGTTTTAAATTATCTTTTTAATTTTTTTAATTTTTTTTAATATGTTGAGGTTAAAAACAAAATTTTAAAATAAAAAAAATATTATTTTAATATATTTTTAAATAAAAAATACTTTAAAAATTAATTTTTATTGAGCATCTCTAGTAACACCTCTTTCATAAATATATGAAATTTACAGCATTGTGGTAACCATGTGAATTTAATAGCTTGAGATTTGTTGAGGATATAAAATTTAATAAAAAAGGTGTAAAAGTAAATTGAAGGGTTTATAGTAATTCCTCTTTAAATTAATATTGATAACAGTATTTGATAAATATCCACACGATTAACACAGATCTCATAATCAACCCAAAACAAAAAACTTATACAGCTTAGATATATTTTTTTAGGTTTTTTCAAAATAAAAAAAGCACTTAATTCTAACTTCTTTTGTCATATAGAGTCATTGACATAAAAATCGACTATTTTAATAGTTGAAATCATCGCCAACGACAACTTTCTTTTTCCAAGTCAGAATTCAGCGACTCCCTTTTTCTCCTCCATTGAAAAAGAACTATAAAAAAGAGAAAGATGAAGTACGGTACCAAGATGTAATGTTTAAAAATTATAGAGACCAGTTACCTAATAACTTAAAAAGATAAGGATTAAAATGAACTTTTTAAATAAATTGTAGAGCTGCCACCTATGTTACTCATGTTTTTCATTTAAACTCCCTCTTCTTTCAATTCAATCCTCACCTTCAAAGAAACATGCAATTTAGCTTTAATTTGTGATAAAAAGAGCTTAGTTATGAAAAAAAAAATTAAAAGACTTAATTTAAAATTTTCAAAAATTTTATTATTACAATATACAGTGAATTGTGACAGCATAAACAATAATAATAAAAAATAAATCACTGGTAAAAAAAAAAATTATTGTTATACTATACTCTAAAATGCGTGGGATTTTCACTGCGCTTTTGTCACTATGCAAAATTTTATTTTTTCAATTTGGTCTTTAAACCTTGTTTTTGGGCGATTAAGTCTGTGGGATTAGAAGAGGGGGACCGAAATGAAAAACACGGCCAACATGGATGGCGTACCATAAGTTTTGAAAAAAAGCACTTTGGCCCTTTAACTTAAACAATCACGGAAATTCTACAATTTCGGTCTCTCAAAATTGTTTCAATTTCATTTTGGTATAGAGGTTTATTTATGTTATGTTTTGGTCCCTGGTTAAGAGAAGAGAGATGGAGGTCGCTGAATTCCGACGGTAGAGAAAGAAAATTATCATTGGCACCGATTTAGACCACCAAAATAAGAGTTTTTGGTGTCAAATTGTTCCATTTGATGAGGGGAGTTTATATTTTGTTATTTTTGTACCTTAAAATTTCACGAAAAAACTGATCTGAGCTCGGGTTAATTTTTGGTTTCACTTTGAGTTCGATTTTTGGGGAGGTTGTTCGGGGCAATAGATAGGTCTGTCATGGTTTCTAAGGTGTTTTGAGTAAAAAACGGGTTGAAAAATAAGTTTTTGGGTCAAAAAAACATATGCCATGATTTTTCGGTCACTGCAGTTATTGAAATCGACGCAAAACAAGCGACGTGTCAACTTTTTTTTTTAAAAAAAGAAGTGGACAACATTTCATCCGTTCTAAGTGCAGTTTTTATAAAGATAGAGGTTTGGTCGCGCGGGCTTGCCCTGGTTAGATGAGCCAAGTCAGCTAGCCTTGCTTCTCAGGCCTAGCAGTGCTTGACTGTTTTTTCCCCTCATTTTTTTTTATTTCTGCTTTTTTTTTTTAAAAAAAACTTGATTATATTTACATTAATACACATTCTATCTTTTATTTTGTTTAGATTACCTCTTTTAAATAATATTGATTTTTTGGTTATGCGTTTAGTTTTCGAAAAAGTTTTTCTGATTAATCCATGGTTTTGTTTTTATCTTTTGTATAGATAAATTATGTGTTTGAAAATAACAAATATTTGTTTTCAGATGATATTTTTAATATGTGTAGCCTTACATGATATTCCTTTTTTCTTTTTCTTTTATTCAATGAATTTAATGTCTTATTTTTAAAGATTGAATATATTGATTTATATCTGTCTTTTGATTTTTCAAGTTTTATTTTTGGATATCATTAATAAATTTTTATTTATTTATTAGATCACATAATTTTTAATTTATTTAATTACATGTGTGTATAAAATTTATATTTTGTTATGTTTTTTTTTAACTAAATACATTAAAAAAATTTACATATATACTTTTCTATAAAAAAATAAAAATATTTAATCTACAAGGTAGCGAGTGCCTTAGCTAAGTATATATTCTAGTAATTGTTTTGTTTTTTTTTTTATAACTCAGGGTATCCGGGTCAGCTTACATGCACTACAACTAATCTTTAGACTCATTAAATACCTTGTAAATCTAGAAAACAGGTAAGATACTACGAAGATGGTAGACAGACATACTGAAACTTGAACCTAGAAAACAAGCAGGGAAACCTGCAAAGACCGCTTAGCCATCGGTGCTTCTAGAAATTGTTTCTGTTAATACGCGTGGGCGTGATGTCAGTTCAAAGTTCAAACGTACGTCTACATTAATTACAACTCTGCCACTTTTTGGAGGTAGAATGATTTGCGGTGGACTTTCTCCACAAACTCAGAAAATCAAAGATGTCAATTTTATATTGACAAGCACTTATAAGAGATTTGGTATATCTAATAGGATATTGCGTTTACAATATTTATCCAATTAGTACTCTGTTTCTTTCCCTCAAGTTACCGAGTTTTTTTTTTCGTTTTATAGCATCGTAAAAAATATACATAATAAAATAACACAGTGCAAGATTTACAAGGAAAGAATAGAGTCACAGATAATATTTGTGATTCACAAATATTATCTATAACTTTTTTAAATTGAAAATCTCATAAACACAACATTTTTATAAGAAGAGAGGAGAAAAAAAAAGAAAAAAAAAAGAAAATAATATGGAGTCACACCGAAGTTCCGATGATAATACCACATGTACCATTAAAAAGATTTTTGACGAGATAAATTCAACGACACTAAATAAAATCACAAATAGTGAACAAAGTGGATCTCTCGTGTGGTCCAAAGGTGTTGAAGTTCACATGTTTTGATCCGTTTATAAGGTCCACTCTATTCACCGTTTATAATTTTATTTTATATTATTGTATTTATCTTATCGAAATTTTTTTAATAATACTTGTTGTGTTATTATAAAACATCAATATAATTTTGAAGTCTTTTTTCTCTCTTTCTCTTTCTCGCTTATTCAAATTTTGTGTTTATTAAATTTGCAAGTTGAAAGAGTCACATATGATGTAACTCACAAATAGTAGATACAACTCTCTAGATTATATTATTTTTTAAAATATTTTTTTATTGTATTTTTTTCTTCTATGCTACAGTACGAAAGCACTCCAAGTTACCGGCCCTCCCATCTGTCCTGCTAATTTTTAATATTATATCAGCATATTTTATCTTCCCATGTAAAACCCACACTTCAATCATATCCTGATGTCAAAGAATAATTGGCGACATGTCATTGTCTAGAAACGTGGAAATGAAGCTAAAAGTCAGAAAAAGCTGGTCTGAAATTGGAAAAGGTGACAATAAAGATTAGTATTTATTTGTTCCTGTCAATGGATTAGTTGATTGGAATTTAGGAAACGTCACAACAACGAGGGGTTGGGGTGTTTCAACCAGAATATGCTAATATTAAAAAATAGATTTTAAAAAATAAAAATATATTATTTTAATATATTAAAAAAAACAATTTAAAAAAAACTGAAACCATATCAAACACCCCCGAATCAATCTTGCTGAATAACTCTACCTAAGTCGGGTGAAGCTTTTTTCTGATTTCACTCTTATTTTGCAGTCTAATATAAACTACAGGTCTCCTGATAATTAACGGAGTGTAGTGGCTGGAAAAGTTATTACGAGAGCTATAATTTCACAGCTGCGAGCCGCACCTTTTATTTCAACAACATGGATTTGATCCCCAATTCTCAGGAGAAAGAAGAGACCAATGGAAACATCAAAGAAAACATTAAAACAACTTGAATTTCTATGCGATGTACTAATTTTTCCACTTGGACACTAATTCATGAAGGGATTTGGTGGAGGAGCCCTCCTCACTCACTGCCTTGGCCGCAGCTTCCTTCAGGCCCTTCATTCGATTGCGAATTGTCGCCCCTTCTTCCCCTTGCATTAAACCCTTCACAACTTTCGCAATCTCCTCTCGTCCCACTAGACCGTTTCCATCCACTTCTGGCCGCAATGCCACCTTAAGGCCCGCGCTTAACAAGACTGCATTTGTTTTTTGCTCGGCATAGAGAGGCCAAGCAATCAAAGGCACCCCATGCACAATGCTCTCTAGAGTCGAATTCCAACCACAATGGGTTAGGAATCCACCTGTTGAGCCATGACTAAGTACTTGAATTTGCGGTGCCCAAGATGGCACCACCAGACCTTGTCCTTTGGTTCGGTCCAGGAAACCTTTTGGCAAGAAACTATAAGGGTCTGTATTGCTTTTGGCACTAAAGTAGGAGGCACTAGCAGATTTATCCGGGCTTCTTACGACCCATAAAAATTTCTGCTCACTGATTTCCAAGCCCATGGCCAATTCATTTAGCTGCTCAAAAGACAGAGTTCCACCACTCCCAAACGAAATATACAGAACCGAACCGTTTGGTTGATCATCCATCCATTGGAGACACTCGTGACCATTCGCCCCAATACTTAAACCGGAGTAAATGATGGGACCAACCGGGTAGATAGGTGGTAAATTACCAAATTCTTGATCTTGCAAAGCCTTTATAGTTTCTGGCTCCAAGTCCACGAAACTATTCAACAAGATTCCCTCAGCTAAACTATGTCGTTTTGAATGGTGAAGGAACCATTTGTATGCATCATCCTTCCTGTCTTGAATCGGGTCAGGTAAATCCCTCCCGTGTACTGAAATCCCACAGCCTGGGAGTAGTACAGGTTCAGGCAAATCCCTGTACTCGCAGGAAACCATTTGATCCAACTTTGGCAAATAAAAATGCAAGGATAGAGTCATACCCGTAGACAGGGAAGCAATATACGATGGCACACTGAGTTCCAAGGCAATATCAATGACATCCGTGCCAAAAAGATCGAGAACCAAAGCCACCAGTCTAGTGCTGGCAACTAATGACTTCAGCACATCACGGATTGATGAAAGCGAGCGAGTTACTGTGAGAGAGATCTGGGTTTCAGCCCTAATTCCTGGCAAGTCATCAAAACTAACTGGAGGCAGAGAGATATAATTTATGCCTTCCGGAAGGGAGCCAAGAACTTTCTTCTGGGCCTCTGGTGGTGGCCCTATTGAGGGAACAATAAAGGTACTCGATAAGTCGTAGTTGAGAGCAAATTTCTTAGCCAACTCAGTAAGGGGGATAAGGTGACCCATGCCTGGACTGGGAAGAATAGCTACATGGGGTTTCTGTGTCATCGTTGGAATTTAGCTTTGAACTGGACAGAGCAAGCAATCGTGAAAAACAGGAGGGATGTAGGTTCTGCTTCTACTCTGCTCAGCTTTTCTTATACGTGCTGTTGTGGGCGTGTCTGCTTTGTTGTTTTCATTGGAGGGATTTTTTCTATGCTGACGTCTGGCGACAGCTATTTGTGATTCGCAGGTTTTTTTATGCATTTGTTTTTTAAAATCATTTATATTAAAGAATATATTAAAATACTATATAATTTTTATTTTAAAAAAATTATTTTTGATACTAATATATTAAAATAATTTAAAAATATTAAAAATATTTTTAAATATTTTTTTAATTTTTATAAAATCCCTTCATCTTCCTATTGCATGGCATTAAATACGGGGTGATAAATGGAAGATGTGGTCCGCATTGAATAATGAGTTATTAAATTGTTTAATAAATATTAATACTAAAATTTTATCGATTAATTTAGAGAAGTAATTTTTTATTTAATAATTATATATTTGATGGATGTGTAAAATAATAAATTTATTCAAAAATTGATACCCCCTCTACCTCCATAGCTATACACAGTTTATTTCATAAAAAATATATGTCAAATAATTGAGGATTGAAAGAGAAATACAAATACCTTGATTTCATTATATTAATGATTTCATTTTATCAAAGAACATCTATTTTGAGGTCGTAGTTCAAGTCAGTGGTAGAGGAGAGTTCCTTAAAAATTAAGATATATATTTTTAAAATTTCAGTTCATTAAAGATTTATATGGTTGTTAATTTCAGGACTCATAAGATTAGTCGAGGTATATGCAAACTGACCCGAACACCCACGTTAATAAATATATATATATATATATATATATATATATTTAAATAATTTCTTAAAAGAAAAAATCATGAAGTTTTATGAATATAACCATTGTATTTTATATCTGATTACTCGTATTTAGAATTAAATAATTATTTTAAAAATCGGAAAGGAAGAGTGTTTTTCAAATTAAATATACATATGACTATTTTAAAAAGGGCAGACTGCGGGCCTTTTATGAATTGCAACGATAGAACAAAACAATTTATGCTGCAATTGGCTGCAACTTGGCATCTTGTTGTACTACTGAAATTGATGTATTGAGGGAAATTTGTCATCAATGACAGCTAGTCTTTCAATTTCGATGCCGACAATTTCATTGTAATTTTAGGTAACATTTTACTTTCATAGATTTTATTTTTAAAATATTTTTTATTTAAAAATATATTAAAATAATATTTTTTTAAAAAATTATTTTTTATATCAATCTATTAAAAAAATAAAAACACATAAAAAATAATTTAAACCTAGAAAAATAAAAAATATAGCTGACTCACAATAACAAACAGTATTACAAAAATTACTACAAATGATCAGGTAAGTTAAAAAGATAATAAAAAAAGGTTGGATTAAGGATCTTTCAGTCTAGTAAAGTATCATGCGTGCGGCTAGATCAAGAATTAAATTTTCCAGCCTAAGTACGTGGGTTTATCACCTAAACCCGTGATATAGGTTAAGATAAATGTATACAAGAGTCAAACGCGAGTGGTCAAGATGGAGCCTTTAAAATAACTAGCATTTTAATCTATTTCTAACATGAAAATAATAATTATTTATATGTTATTTAGCATGATAAAATTAAAGCTAAAATAATAATTAGCATGAAATGCGAGGCATGTTTCAAAGTAATCCAGATTTGGATAATTGGAAAACTGCAAAGAAAGTAATAAGATATTTACAAGAAATAAATGATTATATGATTATTTATAGAAAATATAATCATTTTGAAATGGATAGATTTTCAAATTCAAATTTTACTAATGTATGGATACAAGAAAATTCATATTGTGATATTTGTTTTTTTAGTTGGAAAAGCAATCTCATACAAGCTGACCGCTAAGGTTAAAATTCAAGTAAAATTATTGCAGAACTTTATTTCAAAACTTGGAATAATAAACAATATTATGCTAATCTAAGCTATTGAAATTTATTGTGATAATCTTGTTGCTATTTTTTTTCTATAAAAATAACAAAAGTATTGAAAGGGTGCAAAATATATGAAATTGAAATACTTTTTCGTTAAAGAAAATGTTTAGGAAATCTTGATGAATAAGTTTTTGATGATAGTATTTTATTCGGACGAAGTATTTCATCTACATTTTCTAATTTTTTAACAGTGAACCTGTTCTTGATATATGTAAACCAATCATATCATTTGTAATTGTCAAATAGAAAAATTATACTTGTTAATCACATAAGTCTAACAAAACAAAAGATGGATAAATAATTAACATATAAAGAAAGGCTTGTGATAATTCGCATGCACGGCCGGAAAAGTTTTCACGAAAGAAATTTATTAATTACAGCTACAAGCCTACAACGCAATACATTACATGTTGGTAGCCATGCTTGAACATTGGTTGAGTAGGGGGGAATATGAAGCACCAAATTACCACACCTTGTCTCGGAGCACCGGCAATGCAATGTATAGCGTGAGCAGGTAGCTATTAAGAGCAATAACATGAAGTTTGAAAACAAAAAAAGAAAGAAATATGACGTACAAATTAATCTGGAAGATTGAGAAGAGAAATCACTGGATTAATAACTTCAGTTTGTGTGCTCTTTCGATTTTTCAACTTGGACACCAGTTGACCGAGAAGCCCTCTATGCTCACTGCTTTGGCCACAGCTTCCCTTTAGTCTGATCATTCGATCATGAGTCGCAACCCCTTTTTCGCCTTGCATTATATCCTCTCGTCCCCCTAGTCCATCTTCATTGACTTTTGGTCTCAATGCCACCTCGCTTAAAAACACTGCATTCATTTTCTGCTCCGCATAGAGAGGCCAAGCAATCAAAGGCACCATGCACAGTGTTCTCAAGTGTTGAATTCGAACCACAATGAGTGAGGAACCCAACTGTCGAGCCATGACTATTGAATTCCAACCACAATGAGTGAGGAACCCACCTGTCGAGTCATGACTATCGATCTATGCACTTGAATCTGAGGTGCCCCAGACGGCACTAGCAAACCTTGACCTATGGTCCTATCCAAGAACCCTTTCGGCAAGAAGCTAAAAGGATCTTTGTTACTTTTGGCACTGAAGTAAGAGCCATTAGCATGTTTATTATGCATCTGGGCTTCTTACAACCCACAAAAACTTCTGCTTATTCATTTCCAAACCAATGGCCAGCTCATTTAGCTGTTCAAAAGAGAGTCGCTCAACTCCCAAAGAAACGTACAAAACAGAACCTTTTGGCTGATTATCGAACCAATATTTGAGACACTCCGATCCACTAGTCCCCAAAGAACCGGATTGAATGATGGGTCCAACCGGGTTGATATGAGGTATTTTGCCAATTTCTTCATTTTGCATAGCCTCTATAGTATCTGCTTCCAGGTCCATGAAACTATTCAACAAGATGCCCTCAGCTAAGCTATGTCGTTTTGCATGGTACTGAAGCAACAATCTGTATGCACCATCCTTCCTGTCTTGCACTGGGTCGGGTAAATCCCTTCCATGTACTGGGACTCCATAACCTGGCAGCTACAATCTGTATGCACCATCCTTCCAGTTTTTATTTTTTGGAATTTGTGTATCTTAAAGATTTGATGAAATATAATTGAAATTATCATATTCGTCTTTCTATAAAAAATAAGAATATCCTTAATTGTATCATATCATTATTTTTAGTCCTTAATTTTCTAAAATACTTTTTTTAATTGCATTTTTTTGTAACATAAAAGGGTTTTAATTAGAAGTATTGTAGGAAAATAATTTTGGATATTTGTTTTTAGGACGAAGGGAGTATAAAATTTATCCATAGGAATAAGAATTGAGAAGCCCAATCTGACAGCTAGAAGAACTGAGAAACTTGTGTGCAAAATGAACTGACATAACAAAAGCCTACTGGAGCCCAATATATTAACAGGCCCAGCTAAAAATCCAGGAGGCACCCCCAATCGAAGAGAGGCAAATAATTGTAGATGTGAAGCAGGTGTGGTCTCCGTGGATTGAAGGAAGAGAATAAACTGAAATCGGAGAGGAAAAGATGATATACCGTAAATGGAGTCTGCTAACAGGGCCAATGGTAATCTTGGGCGGGATCATGGGCACTGCTGTCGCAGTTCGCGTCCTTTTCTTCGAAGTAAAGTCCTAACCCTAGTTTTTCCATTTCAGTTTTAGTCGCTATGAAAGTTTACTATATTTAAATTATTTTTTTATTTTTTTTAAATCTGATCGAGTAATTTATCTTCCAATATATGTTGTTACGCTCAAATCAGAAAGAAGAAATGAATCTTTTTAGTGTTCTTTTTTTTCTTCTTAATTTTCTATGGTGACAAATTGATGACCAAGAAAGTAAAGAAAAAAATTAACTGGTTACTAATTAATCCAAGTTTTTGTTTCTGATCTTTATCATTATTAGTTCTGATTATATATTTCGTGTAGCTGTTTTTGCTAATACTCTGAAATTTAAACATTATTATTACCAAACTGTAGAAATCTTAATCCATTTAATGTCAGCCGAAAATAATCTTCAGGTGATTCCATCTGCGCATGATTTCCTCCCATGATATGAGTTACCACCCCTTGATCACTTATACTACCCCAAACATCTCAACTGTAGATCTTATGAAAACAGATATTAGATACGAGTGGTGACATTTTCATCGGAAACACTTAGCAATATGAAGCTGGGAAAGCAGTGTGTTCCAGCTACATTTTTTTTCCATGAAGATTCTGTCGTCTCATAATTTAGGATTTGCTTAAGTGATGTGATTGGACATGCTTGGAAGTCTTTTTTTATAGCCCACTCTTGAATATCTTTTTTGGACATGTTCCTTTAGCTGGAAATTGTTTTGTGTTTTAGTTGTGAGTAATCATGAATTGTCTAATACCTTGTTATATGTTTGAAATTTTCAGAATCCATATCTTAAACCAGAGCAGAAGAAGCAGGATTCAACACCATTGACCAAATAGAATGGAGGTGAAATGTGTTACGAATGCATTGTAATCTTTGGTGGGAGTTTGTGTTCTTTTTATTACAATGGATCTTCCAAAGCTGCTATGAGAGACATGAGTTTTTAGCTGAATAATAATGTGGAGATTTTAAATCAACATTTGAGTAACTGTTTTAGTTGTTTCTTAATAGTTCAAACACTAAGT
>Ga0307511_10005400_pt1 | contig 13010 bp, 10 predicted proteins | sample 13_EM_MG_FD_200266 | JGI IMG/M metagenome (GOLD analysis project Ga0307511, IMG submission 200266) | Populus trichocarpa ectomycorrhiza microbial communities from riparian zone in the Pacific Northwest, United States - 13_EM | ecosystem: Host-associated > Plants > Roots > Unclassified | place...
GTTCACACCGGACGCCACCATAATTGGAGCATCTTTCTGGTGATCATTTTCGATGATCATCATCCTTGTTTGTTAATTTATCTAACACAAATCCAGAGTCTACGTGACACATTCTCCAGATAAAAAAAGGTTTGGATACAATTTTTAAAAATTGCTTTTAAGATTAAGTGAGTGATTGAGTATGCTTAAAAAAATAAAAAGAAAAAAATGCCTCTAAATGCTAATTTTAAATATTTTAATTTAAAAAGTAATTAAATCATTGTAATATACTTAAAAAAATAAAAAAAGATAATCCCACATCCAATCAATCTAGCAATGATCACTGGATTATATAAAAAGATTAAAATACCCTCGAAAATCAAGACCTTTGGTTTTTTTAAAGAAAAAAAAAAATAATTACACTAATTCTCGATAATAGTTCCTTAATCTAAACTATAGACTCTAAGCAATTCTCTCTAACTAGTTATTATCTTTTGCTGTCATCAAAGTGTTTTGACAAAATCATTGTACAAATATTAATATTGTAAGAAATAAACTTGTTTGTTCACAAATAACCAACCTCTATATATATATATATATATATATAAAGTTAGACAACTCCACACAAATCGAAAGGACATTACTAAATAACGCCATTGAAATGAGGTTATGAAGTTCGGAGAAAACATAAAATCATGTACAATTCTATATTTGTAGAGACATCGATATTGATATATAGAACGTGAAATTAAAGCTTGTTTGGGAACGTGGTTGTGGTTATTTTTTAAAGTATTTTTCATGCTAAAATGCATCAAAATGATTATTTTTTTTATTTTTTAAAAATAATTTTTGAAATCAGCGCATCAAAACAATTTAAAATATATAAAAAAATATTAATTTTTAACAAAATAAAATTAATTTTTTTAAAAACACGGGTATAACCGTGTTTTCAAATACTCACTTAATTAACCAGAGATTAATAGTAGAGGAGGAACTTAAATAATTCCAGTATCCATCATTAATTAATAAATTATTTAAATATTCAAAAATAAATGAAAGGTTTCAGCATTACTTGCCCATTAATGACCGTCTATTTTAGCATAAAACATCAAGGTTTTTTTTTTTTGGAAAAAGTTTAGTATTTAAACAGAATCCATTAACAAATCGAGACATAATTAACTGCTCCAAGCCTGGAAAAGGCAAGTAACTCAATTAGGGATTTTTACAGATTTAATTAATTAGGATAAAGAATGTTTGGAAACTCAATCTAAATTTCCTATATAATGAAGGACTTGTTCGAGGTTTCTCCAAAAAAGTTTAGTCGCTTCCTCTAGGGAAAAAATAAAAATAAAAACAGGCATGGTTAACGTAGTAAATTAAAGTGTTTTTTTTTAATATATTAAAATATTTTTATTTATTTATTTTTTAAAATCCAATTTGATATTAACACGTCTAAAAATATAAAATAAAAATTAATTTAAAACTAAAAAAAATTAAATTTTTCGCAAGTATAAATCAACAGCAAGGCTTAGAGATTGTATTAGTTTTGTCATGTAGGAGGAGGCTGTGCGATTATATTCGAAAACATTGAGAGCCTCGAACAAATCATATCAAGGCCATTACCATTGTCCAAATCGAACAAGGCCAGCCCTCTCTTCTAATACTCCAAGATTTCACTCTCTCCATTTTTTTGTTTTTATTGATAATATCGCTCTCTTAAATTCCGTTTTCTCGCCCACCAAGCACAAAGCCACTGCCAAAAGAATTTGTCTAGAATCGTTAATCACCAACCCAGCCCAACTACCACCCTTTCTTCTCGCCGATTCTTGCTTGTGATTGTCGTGGTTTTTTCTTGGAAAAGAATAAATAACTCTCGTGATTTGTGGGGTCTTGATTACATGCACCGTGTGGGGTACGTGAAACAAGGGAGAGTGTTAGTGGCTTAGTGAGAACCCAAAGGCAGGTGGGGGTGTTAGCGAAGATGATGTTAGGCCAGGTGGTGAAGGTTCAAAGAGAGGAAATAGCGGCATGCATGACTTGTCCTCTTTGCAACAAGCTCTTCAGAGACGCCACTACTATCTCTGAGTGCCTCCATACTTGTGAGTCTCTCTCTCTCTCTCTCACTCACTTCTGTGTGTGCTCATCTTCTTCTATTTTGTGATATTCGATGTGGTTTCTTTGTTTTGTTTTGTTTCTTGTTGTGGGCGCTTAATTGTTAGTTCACGTAATCTGTGTATCATCTTTTATTTTTCGGAGTTGAGCTTGGTTTATTGTTTTAATTGGTTATTTTTGTGATATGGAGAGGAGTGAAATGCGGTTTTATGATCTTGTTTTTTCTTCATTTTGTTTTCCTGGTCTTTCTTTGCTCAATGGATTGGGAGTTTGATTTTGAAATTAAGGAAAAGATTGAAATTTGATTGGTAAATATAGCCTTTTCTTTTGTGTTTGAGCAACGTATGATGTGAGCTTACAGTAAATTTGTTTGCTGAAATAGTAAAATTTTAACTTGGGGTTGTTCGAAGCTTTTGCATGGTCGCTGTGCTCTTCAAGTCCATCAAAATTGTCAGGTCCTTGATAAGTTCATGCCGTGTCAAGTGAGAACAGTACTGTGTTTGGGGGATGATGAATAAAGGTTTTGCATTTTTATTTTCCTTTAGAAACAGTTTCTTAGTGTTCTATCATTTAATCAGTATGTTTTAAGTGTGTCTTGTTATATACATATTCTCTCATCGAGCATATATCTGATGCCTGCTTCTTCATTTTAATTTTTGAAACAGTTTGCAGAAAATGCATATACAAGAAGATAACTGATGAGGAGTTGGACAGTTGTCCAGTTTGTGATACTGAATTAGGTTGTTCTCCGCTTGAAAAGCTCAGGTATTTGATCATCTCATTCTCTTATGATTTCCAAGTTTATGCCACAGCAATTTTTAATAAAGCATCTTAAGTGCATGCCGTGGCAAAACAATACATAGCTGTTTCTGATATAGTTGGACTATCGTATTACACATATGTAGGACGTATTCGAATGCTGTTTGAGTAGTCTCCATGCAGTGCAAGTGAAATTATCTTAGGGTGTCAGAATGATTGACTAAGGAGGACGCTATATAATCACTGAAATGATTTTCTAGACATTCTCTGTCTTTTCCAACTGCAGAACCAATCCTTGACACTACTAATTAATGCACTTGGAAGGAAGATATCAAATTTCCGAGTCAATTTATTAGACATTTACACCAAACAGTAAGTATATGCTGCAAACTGTAGACATGCAATGTGACACTAGGAAATCAATTATCATGCTGCATGTTCCTGGGCAGCATCCCTGCCCTGCCACTCATGTGGGATGCATAATTTATTTATTAGGATTCTCTGATATAGAATCTTGAAATATTATGATTGAACCTGTGCCTCAACCTGTTTATATGGCACAGAACAATTAGAAGTCCATTTTCAACTTGGAAGACAACCAAAATTGAGAAACTGGTCATGGATTTCACTACAGCAGCATGGTCTTGGTCTGTTTTAACTTTCTTTCTTTATGTTAATCAACAGGGCAGACCACAGCTGGCAAGATTTAAGGGCCAAAATCTTCCTTTCCAATAGAAAGAAGGCCAAGGAACCTGAAACAGTGTCCTTGGTCCCAGAAGACGTGCCCTCGGTCCCAGAAACTGCGCCAGCAGTCCCAGAAGCCATGCCAGTCCAAGAAGCTGATCACTCAGTTCCATTGATAGGTAGAAGAAAGGAGAGATCTCTCTCTTCATTGGTAGTCAGCACACCTAAGAAATCCGTCAAGTCTTTTCTGACAGGAAAAAGATCAAAACCTATTGCCAGAAAACGAGAATCTCCTGTTCTCATTAAGGAGCTGGTTAAGAAAGTGGACGATTACTATGAGAGTTTAAGCTCACCCGAGACTTTAAGCAAAATTGCACAAACTAAAAGGCAGGTAGAAGTCGTTAAACTTCAAGTTTTCTTGCTAAAACTTTTCTCACCTTTTTGTTTTGGGTCCTTTGAAAATGACGTGCCTTTCCTTTGATGCGTAGTAATTTCCTGTGTAATTATTTTCATGGTGTAGAATTCTTCTACTGCCGAGTCACCCAAACAACACAAACCTAATAAAGTTTCAGAGGATGGTGTTAAACCATGTAAAGGGAAAGCTGATTTTTGGAAACCCTTAAATTGCTCGGTTGAAGGTTCAAGCAAAACAAAGTCTAATAAGTCAGAACTACAGGAAATTCTTGTCCAAATAAAGAAGCTTGATGCCCAGGAGAAAGCTCAATCACTCAAAACCAGTGTTAAGGAGCACGGTGATAAATCGAAAGTTAATGGTGAAGAATCCAACTCGACTTCATGGCCTTCAGTTTCCGTGAAATCTAGACGGCTGCAAGGCATGCAACAAAAAAGAGCAGCTCCCTCTGAGGGGTTGAATATTCCAGCACAGACTATTGTCGATGCAAACAGTAAATGTGATACAAGATTGAGTCCAATATGGTTCTCATTAGTTGCTTCTGATCATGAGCAGTGAGATTTTGTTTCTTTACCATTACTAAAGATTCATTGATGATTGGTCAAGCACGCCATGTCATGTTGTTAAATATTGTTTCTTTTTGGCATAATTTCAGGGGTGGAAGTGCGCCCTTGCCACAGATATCTTCGTGCTACTTGAGGGTTAAGTGAGTTTCATTAACCCCACTACCTGGTTTTTATTCATAATGTTGGTTTGCTTGTCAGTGTCCATTTTGCTCTTGAGTTTTGACATAGGCTCTGGTTAAACGATGTGTTTTATCGCCACCTTTCTTCAGTTTTGTAAAACAAATTCCGTGGTTTTCATTTATGTGAAATTGTAATTGCATCTATGCTAAGTTTTGTAGATATATTTTCTTAGCGACAATGACACTGTATCTTATCTGATGTTTTCTATGCGCACTTTGATTTCCCTTCTATTTGTTTTGGTTACATAGAATTTCCCGTTGCTTATGTTGTAAGCTTTTATACCCTTTTGTTTCATCATAATAGCATGATGTCCATTTCCATTTACAATTTATGGTTTCGATGAACATGTACTTCCAGGTACACTCCAGCAAAACAAAACTAATCACAGCCTAGAAGTAAACTATATTTATGACTCCTTTTCGTAGCTATCCCCCCAATTTCTTTCACTCTACATAACTATGAAATTCTGTGAAGAAAATAGATTGAGAGAATGATGTTGTTGAAAGTCCAGGAGCAAACACTCTTTTCAAATATCAGCAACACCTGAAACCATGTTTTTAAAATTTTGAATGTTAGAAGCCTCAGAAAATAGGGAGTTTCACTTCATTGCTTCAATGGGCAGTTGCAACTACAATTTTGTCTGTGAGGTTTTGCATGCTTAGTTATGTTTAAGTCTGTGATTGCACACTGGCGGTCACAATCAAAATAGGGGCACATAGCATAAAAAACATATTGGTGTTGTCCTGTGAAAATGAAGCCAATCATCATATTATCATGAAGTATTTTAATTGATTACATGAACTCTGCACATCATGCCTGATGTTGAATTTCTTTTTCTAGGCCGGAATTTCATTTAGAATCTTAATAATGATTATTCTGAAGTATCTGTGACTTTAAAGTTGTAGATTTGCTCCAAAATTCTGCTTCTGTTCTGCTCCATTGCAAAAATAGAACTCAACTGTCTGATTTCAGGTCATCTGCGAATGTTAATATATAGAGCATATTTTAGTCTCTATCTTTTCCCTTCCTGTGGTTGTTTTTGTTTATATTGTGTTCTCACCTGAAGTTTGCTTTATACCAAGAACCCTTTTCTTTTTCTATTTTTTTTAACAAATATACCAACAACTATTTTGTTGATCAGTTGTTGCAATTTTATTGTAGGGATGGTAGTTTGCCTGTTTCATACATAAAGAAGTATCTTGCCCAGAAGCTGGGTCTTGTTAGGGAAGCTGAGGTAACTTCATCTTTGTTCGTTTATCATGTTAATCAATTTGTGCATACAAAACTAAATAATCTTATATCTTTCAATCCCTCTTCTTTTCCTATTGTAAATGGAAGTGGACAGCATTTCTTTTTCTTCATTCGTAGATTTCTTTCCTTTGAACTTGAATGTCCAAATTACTTTCTGTGGTTCCTATATTTCATCTTCCATGATGTATGACAGGAAAAAGTCTTGCTACTCTCTTTGTTTTTGATATTGTCCTTTAACAAGACCTGCAACAGTTTTTGTGATGATGGAACTGTTTACTACCTACAATCCATGTAAAAAATAAATGCCGGTGAAGTGTACTCCTAAATTATCTGAAGACTACTGCCTAAGGAATTAAGGAAATTTTAAAACACCGCGAGTAATGCTCAAGTTTCCACAGGTGGAGATCTCAATGCGTGGTCAGCCAGTGGTTTCAACGTTGCAGCTGCATAACTTGGTAGACTGGTGGTTGCAGACAGCTTCAGCATCTGAAAGAATACGGACAACTGTGGGCAGTTCAGCTAAAGATTTTGTGATGGTTCTCTCGTATGGTCGTAAAGCTCATCCTCCGTAAACATCTTTGCTTCAGCGGCGAAATGTCATCTCTTGCAACAGTGATCTTGGTCAAGGTGGTCGGAGACAACAGTGTGTTTTGCATCATCGTGAATGCACAGCGGATGAATTTGCTAAAACCACTCTGCTTTCTCTCTTTTTCAACTTTTCTTGCAAGGAGAGCAGACATAGTAGAAACCATACACAAGTTGTAGACGAATATGGATTGTTTATTTTATTAATAGCAGATTTGGGGATTCTGGACTAATGCCTGAATCCATGGATTAAATTTAGAACAGCTCAATGAGGACTCGTGCTACTAGCCGAAGCCTTTCCAGGTTGGGTATGACCTTAGAATCATCTGGTTGTGTTGGGCTAGAATGGCCAATTGGCCACCATTTTACATGGAATAAATTAGGTTAATGCTGAGGAGTGAAGATTAAAAAAAAAAACCCTATGAAATCCCAGTCCAAGATAAGAGCAACTTTGAAACCCTCCCAGTCAGGATGTGCAACTGGCATAGACTCCTTTTGCCTTTCCCCCTTTTAATCCCTCTTGTTCGGTTCATGACAAAGAAGCATACACACATTGTTATTCTTGACAGCAAGATTTCAGACCTCAAAATGATAAAGAAGCTTTGTGTGATAATTTCAAAATTCAAAGCCAGCAACATTCTGCCTCTTCACCACAATAAAAAACAATGATAATCAATTGTAGATTCTAGCTTATCCAAAGCCAAGGAATCAAGGCACGTAAATCATCAAGAAAGGGGCTGTTAAAAGAAGAAGAAGCTGTTACTGTTTACTATGCAGGATGTTGATTTTACGTCCTCTGATATCTGGAAAAAATTGTAAATATTCAGGGTCTGGCTAAAAGCAAATCTCAAGAGAACAATTGCAACCTCTCTGTATCCGCAGCAGCTGCTTAAAAGGAAGCCGGTAAACAAGATGCAAAGCAGATATATTTGAGATTTACTTTTAGCCATAAAGCGAGGAAATGAATACATAAAAGTAATCTATAGCAGGGATCAACTTGTTCCCAGATTTCAAGTCGGAGCATGATCTCGGTTCCATGTCCTACAATAACAGATAACATCATCATTAACTTGACCTTGACGTCCTAAGTTTTCAGGTTTGCTCCTGTGCTTTGATACAGGTATGAAGCAACAGAGAAACATCAATCAACAAAGATCATTCCCACGGGATGGGATAGAGAGAAGGTTCCTGCTAATCTCCACATAATGCAAAGACTAAGCCATGGCAACTCAACACAACAGCATCACCAACACAAGTAGTGAAAACAAAAAATCTGCATCAAAATCCATTTGACATAGGTAAAAAATTGTGAGTGATTACCTAAATGTAAATGTGAAGTACAACTTTTGGTTAAAGGTGTTCGTCCCAGAATTCCCAAGCACTGTAATTTAGACACAGACCAAAACAAGCATAATAAGTTGATAACTGGGTATGTAACTCATTCTAAGCAACAATTAAATCATCAAATCACCATAACAGAGAAGCATGCAATGCCATAATTAAAGTCAAGATGACATTAATTAAGCTAAAACCAAACAATTCCCTTTTCTTTTCTTTTCAATCCAATTAGGCAAAACTACAAGCCACCAGTTGGAGGAGCATTATAGTCACCATCATCATCAGAGAGCAAGTTGGCATACGGCGAGGTTTCAATATCATCAGCAACAAGATCATCCGTACTCCTCAACGCAGCATGCAGAAGCATCAAAACGACAGCGATCCCACCACCAACGACAACATTCTGAAAAACCCCACCCCAAATCACAACCAAAAAGTCAACCACAAAGAGCACAACCAACACCACCCAGTCACTCACTTGATAGCCCAAAAACCAAAGCGGCTCCTCGCGAGAGAAATAAAGAGAGAGCCAGGCAATTAGAGTAATGAACAAGGCGATTAGCACCAGGGGATGGTTTAAGAGGGATAAGGAGAGGATAATCAAGAGGATTATGGAGTAATTAACCAAGAAATGAAGGACGTTTTGGGTTATCCTTGTGGTAGTGTCGTGGATTGAAGAGGGGAGGTTCAGTAAGGTGAGGTCTAGGAAAACGGACCATGGACGTCGACCTGATGTTAAGGGTTTTGTGGTTTCTTTGAAGAAGCTAGACACGAATTGGGACATTGTTGCTCTGCTGCTGATGAAGTTTTTTGAATTTTATTCTGAAATCAGAGGAGTTTCGTTTGATTGAGAGGAGGAAAAATCAGGGTGCGGAAGGAGGCTTCTTGTTAATTTTTTTTTAGCCTTTCAAGGCAGGCAGGCACCAGCAACACCTTCTTTAACTAGGTAGACGATGACTTTGACTGACTCTCCTTTTGTAATATTATGGGCTTGGTGTACAGACTAAAATTGATGCGAGGCCCAACCCATCCCAGCCCATTTTCGAGGAAAGGAGACTAGTTAACTGCACGAGTAAGGCAGGTCTTCCAGGCTTCATCGTCTTCAGTGTCTCGTTTCCTAACCCAAAATTAACAGCTTAAGCTTGAAGAGAGCATCTTTCTCTCGGAACAGAATCCCTTTTAAGTGTGTGAGAGAGAACAAGAGATTCAATATCGCTTCATTATTTTCTCACACTGTTTTGTTTCATCAACCTAGCTAGTGTGTGTGAGCTAGCTTGTTTGCTTAAGGAAATTAAGTACATGGAAAGCTGCCTTCCTATGAATCAATCTTCACAAACACACAGGCAGTTCCAACACCTGGGAATGAAGTTGGATTCCCAAAACTAAGTGAAGTTGTAAGTTTCAACCATTCTGCTGGTGGCATTGCCAGGTATGGTAGCCAGATAGGTGTGACAGATACATGGAACCTCACCTGTACCGAGCTGCCATGGATGGAAAAGCTGATCCACTCCGGAAAATGCCAGACCAATTCTACATTCAAGCTACGAAACCAAGAATACATTCCTCCACATTGCATGCAGTTTGGTATGTTAGAATGAGTGGAGATAATCCTTGACTCGAGTTCGTTGCTTTTGCATCAGCTCTTCACATAGCAGCAAGAGAGGACATTCTAATGTTGTTCGGGTTCTGATAGAGAAAATGAAAACCACTTACCATGATGTGGAAATGGGAAGGGGAGCTGCCAGATCATCGATGAGGATGGCAAATAATAAGCACAACACTGCTTGCATGAAGCTGCACGATACAATCAACTTGATGTGGTAATGTTGCTGGATGAAGAAGACCCTGAGTTCCAACATTCTGCATAATGTATTCATTAAGTAGAACCAGTGGAGCTAAACAGCATAATGAACTCATTAAATCCATGACGTGATATCGATCCTATCATTAGATCGAAAACCAACACTTCGATCAATCTCGCTCTTCTCCCACCATCTTCTGTCATCATGTGAATTTCAAGAAATTCGATTCTCTTCTTCAGAACAACCATCGCTTTTATCAATCACCAACAGACCACCTTTCTAATTTCGTAGCATTGTTTCTTTTAATTTCTTGTTATTTAGCACCCCACTTTCTTTGGAAGTCGAAGCAAGATCATACGATTCTCATCTTCAAGCACCTCTCCTTTATTCTTGGGCCCTCCACTTTGGTAGTAGAGCATGAAGTTGACTCCCTCTTTGTTTTTGCCCTAACGGTTTTGATGTTTTAAGCGTTTCTTCTAGCAGGAAAAGAAAAATATAAAAAAAATGACAAGAACACGGCACGCAGTAAATACAAGTTAAGGGCCTTCATATGACAATCTCAAAAAAACACAGTCACCCTGCCAAAACCTGCACATATACGATGCAGCACATTAGCAGAAGCTGTTCAGGCAAAATGCTAGATTCAATTTGCAGGTAATAGATAAACTAGTATATTCTGAACTTGGAAACGATAGCTTCACACACCTGAGAACAAACAGAGCAATTGAGCTGCAAACATGAGGGGGGGAAATTATTGCATTTAAGAATTTTTTAACTCTAAAGCGCTAGTATAGCTGCCTTCAATCCAGACCCTGAAAACATCTCAAACTAATTAATGTGTCATTTTATGCTTTCTCTCAGCCATGAGGGTTCAAAAGCTAAAATGCTTCAAATGACGTGCTAATTTTTTGCATTGATAAAGTCCAACATGCAAAGAAATCTGCAATTAATTGATAGTGATTATGGAAAGATTTAATTAGTTTAACTGCAATACGATATGGATGGCATCACTAGCATGGTAATAAGTAAAATACTCGAGAGGATTATCCATGAGGTAAATCATAATGGCTGTCTTCCTCTATGACGACATCATCAATGATTCAATTGAAAAGAACACCACTGATATGTTTTGCTAAGGCTATTCCAAGGGCGTGATTTCAGTATTAATTTCTATCACAGTACCATGCCAATGACTTCGTATGTGGAAAGAGTGCTTCGTATATGATATATGAAAGAGCTGAGAGAGCAATTATACATGTCTACTTAAATTCAGATTGCAGCATCTGGGGAAAGTAGTAACAACAACCTAACCAAAGATAGGAAGTGCAGGTGGATCCTAAACTGATCCAGATGGAGGAAAATGTATGCTCCATTCGTGGTGAAACAAGCAAAGCAGACCAAACTCATGTTTTTACATGCATCGACTCTGAACTATATAAGGCGGCTGCAGAGGGTGAAACTGAAACCTTTCTGGAATATACAAATCAACTCCAATGCCTAGTGACCCAAAACAGAAACACAGTTCTCCATATTTACATCACAGCCTTATCTGAGAAGATATATGAACCAATCAATAGAGTCCCCGAGATCAGTAAAGCATGGTTTTCATCAGTACCACAAAAGCTGCAGCGAGGAGTTAGCAATGTCCCTCCCCCATCTGCCAAAACAAAGTCATCCCAATTTCTCATGGTTATTCTTGAGAAGTGTCCGTCCCTGTTATTGCAGACAAATTCCAACGGCGAAACTCCTTAGCACATTACAGCTAGATATGGGCACCATACAATAGTACAATTCCTTGTTGCAAGTGCAAAAGCTAATCGAAGACTTTGAAAGGAGTACGGAGAAGCAAGACAGATGCTAAGAATGACTACCAGAACGACACAGCCTTGTACGGGGCAGAGCGGCATGATCATATTGCAGTGGTGAGCAAATCGACCAAAGATGACCCTGATTTTGTGTATGCTGAAAATGATGCTGGTGAGACTCCACTCTACATGGCTTTAGAGAGGGGATTCAAAAACATGGTGGCTCAAATATTAGGAACTTGCACAGCAGCCATTTATCAGGGCCCCGATGGCAGAACAGCTTTGCGTGCAGCAGTGTATTACAATGATTAAGGTGGTGTATTTTTCCGTTGTCTTTGGCTAATTAATAGGGGCATTATTTTGTATAGTGAATCCAGAAGAAGCTGTTGTTCAATCAAGATTATATTGTGACACTTGTTTAAGATAAAAGCACATTAATATCATATGTTTTTTGAAGAACTCAAAAGAGTACTTGAAATTGTTAGTGGAATGCGATAAATTTGCTGCTTACATCGGTGACAAGAAGGGAAAAGGACAGCTCTCCACACTACAGCAGGCCGAGTCCATGTACTCGTGATGAGAGAGCTCATATCACGCTGCCCAGATTGTTGTGAACTGGTTGACCAGAAAAGTTGGAATGTCCTTCACTTTGCCGTGGAGAGCCGGAAGCAGAGGAGTATCTCCATAAAAATCTATGGCTCAGCACCCTTTTAAATCAGAAGGATACTAGGGGAACACACCTCTCCATTGCCTTGCTGCATCCCTGTGTGAAGATACAACTTTGTTAGAGAACAGTAGGGTGGATAAAATGGCAATCAAGAAGGAAAATCTGAACGTCCAGGATATTGTTGGAGCAAATGATAGTAATTTACTAAATGCCAAGGGAAGCCTGCGTAACTTACCGGGCGCAGATTACTAGACATTTCAACAAGAATACTGAACTACAATTGTTTTTCAATTTCTTTTGCTGCGCTTAAAGTTCATATGCTGTCCTGCAGATAGGGATTATTCAACAGGGCCGGTCTTGGGTCAAGTTTGCAAAAGGTTATCAACCTGGATGGACATGCTGAGAAGGAAGAGGAAACCATCAACACCAACCTCAATTATAGCCATGGAAAAGAAATAGATGAAGGACATTACAGCAAGAAGGATGGTGACAAGAAAGTAAATGGTGAAATGATGACAGATTAGAATTTTTAAAAAATGACCGGTTCGGTTCGGTTTTATAAGTCTGAAACCGAAAACACCGAACCGAACCCAAACCCTGAAAAAAACCGAGTCAAACAGGAAAGAACCGAGTCAAACCGGTTTGAACCGGTTTTTTCCCAAAATAACCTAACCGAAACTAGTCGGTTTGAACCGGTTTCGGTTTTTTGTTACTTTTTTTTGATAAAAACTGAACCGAATCGAAAATAATCACCCCTAATATGATTTATAGAAATTAAATTTATAAAGATCATATTATAAAAATCATTCACCATGAAATTACTGAATAATATTCCCGATAGAGCTCTCGTCATCATTTAATTAAGATTTT
>Ga0307511_10005401_pt1 | contig 13010 bp, 9 predicted proteins | sample 13_EM_MG_FD_200266 | JGI IMG/M metagenome (GOLD analysis project Ga0307511, IMG submission 200266) | Populus trichocarpa ectomycorrhiza microbial communities from riparian zone in the Pacific Northwest, United States - 13_EM | ecosystem: Host-associated > Plants > Roots > Unclassified | place...
TGAGTTAAATAATATTGATAATATTGGTGTTGGTACTAGTAGTAGCACTAATGTTCATAATATTAGTGTTGATACTAGTAGTGATACTAATAATCCTTTTGATGATATTGATATTGATGAATGTCTGAGGAATAATGAGCAAGATGAAGACAATGAAGCTAGTTTTAGTTTACATAATATACTAGCAAATTGTTTGTTAATGAAAAATTACTTAAATTATGTATGAATTTTTATTTGAACAATGTATTTTAAGGTGCTTGAACTATGTATGAAAAAAAAATTCCTGATGATTTTATGATTTTACTATTTGAGTTTATTTTATATTTTTCGTGACGTGTTAAAATTACGTTTTTGACAACCTTGAATCAAACTGCTGTTATCAATTGGGTAAATTGAACAAAAATAAATATCAAGGGGCAAATTGACCTGTTTATAAATTTTAGGGGGTAAAATAAGAGTTTTCTCTAAATTACTACCGTATATAATGAGACAGCAACGTTTTCGAGGCTTATGTTTCTCAGCGATAGTCTGTTCCTACAATACTTACAAACATAAACCTGACTATAACGACGAAGAGAAGGTGTTGAAGCTCCGGCTAAACGATCCCGAGTTGCGGTTTAACCCGTGAAGGTGTGTTTTTTGTGTTATTTAATAAATTTGCTCAACTGGGTTTTTTTTTTTTTTTTGGTAACTTGTAGTGAGATTTGAGTTTTCTTGTGCTTATTCGAATATTTGATGGGGTTTTGGCCTTAAAGGCGTGTGCCTTCTCATATTCTGTTTTGAAAACCCAGATTTTGCTCATTATTTTTTTTCTTATGTTTGTTAGCCAAAAAACATTATAACAAAATTGATTTTTGCTGTTTGCACTCTCATAGTATTGTGGCTTCAGTTTGCTTAATTTTTTTGCCATCTCTTCCAGTTTTCTGATTTTTTCTCATCTTTGAGCCCTTCAATTTTATCCTCGATAACTGTTTGTTGTTCTTACTCTGTTGGAGCTTTGTTGTGCATATAGGGGCAATTGCTGGTGTTTGGGCCTCTTCACTGGTAATTCTTTGCATGTTTGGTCCCTTTGATTTGTTGATTTTCAATTGAAATTGGGTGTGGGAAGCTGAGGGCACACGTTTCTGTTTAATTTCTTTGGGTTTTGCATTGTTACATCTGAAATATTATTACAGTGGGGATGGGTTTGGCTGTAATCATCATTGTTGAAGTCCATTGTTTGCAGATGTTCATGGGCTTATTAAGTCTTCTGACGCAATCTAATTCTATGAAGTTTCTTGCCTAATTGATCTTTACCACTATTTGCTTATTAAATGCTTTGGCCAACTGTTCTTTTTCCTGTCTGTTTTCATTTTCTTTTTTTCTTTTCAACTGTTTTTTAATCGTTGTTCTTGTTCATGCTGGTTACAATTACAAAGCTACAACGAAAAAATAAAAACACAGTAAATTAGCGATGAGTTGTCTTCGTCTTGTGGTAATGTGTTTTCCATTTGTTTTCTGACTGGTATTTTGACTAGCTTAATTTTGGAAGTTGTTCATTATGTGAAATCCTTAGTGCTCTATTGCTTCTATAGCACTATTTCGTTTCTAAAATCTTGTCTTGGGTTTTGCTCTTGCCTTATCTATGCATGTTCTGTTTTGGGATTTTTGTCTCTCAGTTTATCCTTTCCTTTAGTTTTCCTGTGGTTTCTGCAGGTTGGTTTCATTTGCTGCTTTTTTTAGTTGCTTTCGGTTGTGTTTATCGGATTTTTTGGCTGATCATACTCCTTTTCCTATGATGCTGTCCATCTGCTTTGGTTTTTAAATGGGTTTCTGTATGTCATCATTAGTTGTGTCTTCTCTTTGCTGTTCTTCTCTTTTTAATGGGGTTCGGTTTTTTTTCCAACTTAAGAACATGGTATGTAGCTATTTTTTTGGTAACCAATTATAGCATTGGTTTAAAAGCTTGAAACTTTGATTGTGAGCATTAATTAATTCTGACTTAAGGAGTTTTAGCTACTTTTTAAGTTGTTATTGAAGAAATATTTAAAGGGAAATGTGGATTATATGCTGTTGTTGATTGGTAATTACTTGTGTAGAATTAGTAGAATGGAAGAACAAGAAGAATTATTAGGAGGCAATGGTGTTGGCATTAGAGTTTCAACATTCGATTATTCAGTTGAGAATCACTTTAAAGAAATGGACATGATTTCTAAACTTTGTGGAGAAGCACAAACTGATTCCGTGGATGAAATTGAAATTCAGTGCTACAAGTCCTCTATCACTTTTTTGAGGTCAGTAATCTTTTCTGTGTATAAACTCCATGTTGATGGTTTGTTGCTGTTCTTGTGTTTGTGTATAATTTTTTATTTTTATGCACATTTAGTGAGTGGAAGCTTTATAAGTACGACCCGAGAATAATTAGGTTTGCTAGTGAAACGGATAATTCTCTGGAGAAGTGTGTTCTCAGTGGAATAAATCTACCGCTGTTCTCATCTGCAACTGTTCCTAAGGTACCGTAAGTGAAGGTCTTTTTTTTTTAATTGTATTTTAGGTTTTTGTAGATATATGATATGTGATTATAACATTTGTTTTACTTTGCAATCTGATTTAGGAGAGACCAGATGTTGGTGCCACTTCTCTAGAATCCAGGTATAAATTGGACTTGCCTTAGTTTTCAATTGCAGTCGCTTGTTTTGTTTTAGTTGATTGTGTTGCAGATTTTTTTTTGACATTCTGAGTTATCTATAATAAATACATCAAAATTTTAACATTCAGAATATTTCTATAATTTTCTCCATTGCTTCTCCATTTCTGATATGCACATTTCAAACCTCTCTCTTTCCATCTTGTTGCAGTAAAGATTTTGTGATGCATGTTGGAGGGTCTGTTTGGGCATTGGATTGGTGTCCTAGGGTTCATGAAAGGCCTGACAATCATATCAAACGCGAGGTTTCTCTCATCTCTTTCTTAATGCCTTCGCCTTTATGGTTGTGGAGTTGAATTATTAAAGAATTTCTTGACCTCTTATTGATGGGCTGCTCATGTATGTGTCCCTAATATTCAGATAACATTTTCTTAACAAGATCATGGAGTCATTTGCATGGACATGCAAACATATAGAACATAGCCTGGTCAATTCATTTAATTCACACCTCTAACTTACTGAAGAATGTTTTATTCCTAGTTACATGCATGAGGCAAAAAACATCAATTGAAGAACCTGCAAGTCTCAGTTATCTTTGAGCAAATTTATAAAATTCTTGGAAGTAGCTTTATATATTGATATCGATTGCTGGATTTGGTAAAACTGCATTCATTTAGATAGTTCAGATTGGTGTCATCATGAATAATGTCTAGTCGACTATAAAATGTCAATTATTATACAAAAACAAGGTTGAACCTTTATGATCCATAGCCTGACTATATTTTCCTTGTTGATACTTTATCTCTTCCATAAGTTTTGGAGACTTTTTTTGGGGGACCTTTGACTTGATTCTTTTGTCAATTTGTGTAGTTTGTTGCTATTTCTGCCCATCCTCCTGAATCTTACTATCACAGAATAGGTGTACCACTTACTGGCAGAGGCATGGTCCAGATATGGTGTGTTTTAAATGTCGGTGGGGATGAGGAAGCACTTCCAATGAAGAAATCAAAACTGGGAGCTCGATACAATGTATCCAAGATGGACAAATCAGTTGAATTAAACAGGCCAAAAGGAAGACCTAGAAAAAAGCCAATAGAAGAATCATCCAGAAATGAAGCCACAAAGGCTTTAGTTAAGATGCCAAAAGGAAGACCTAGAAAAAGACCAATAGAAGAATCACCCTGTAACGAAGCCACGGAGTTGATTTCAGCTAAGAGGCCTAAAGGAAGACCTAGAAAAAAGCCAATAGAAGAATCACCCAGTAATGAAGCCATAGAGGAGATTTTAGCTCCAGTTAATGAAGCGACAAAGGAGAATTTAGCTCAAGTTAAGAGGGGAGGACGGCCTAGAAAGAACCCAACAAATGAATCTCTTGATAGTTTGGATAGCAGCAACCAGTATGTCCAAGCTCTCTCTGTTGAATACCCACAAGATTCACCTGGACTGCTTTCTATAGAAGGGATTTCTCAAAACAGCCAAGACGAGGCCAAACAAAAACACAAGGTGAAAGAACAAAAAAAATTCACCAAACAGCTATTTGATTGTAATACAAATCTTAAAACTACTGCACAAAGTAGAAGATTGAATAGTAATGCAAGGAAGGGAAGTGATTCTGGTGATGTTGCATGTCCACTGTTATTGATTCATAATGAAGATGATAATGTTTCTTTGGATATCAACTCTACATCTTCAACTGTAAACTACCAAACACATGAGAATTCTGGACTCAACACTGCAATGCCAGCTTATGGTTCTGATAATGTTTCTTTGGATATCAATCCTACTTCTTCCATTCCGAAGGATGCTGATTTGCCAAGAGTTGTATTATGCCTAGCTCACAATGGAAAAGTTGCATGGGATGTCAAATGGCAGCCTTGTAATGCACCCCCTTCCAAATTCCAGCATCGCATGGGTTATCTTGCTGTCTTGCTGGGAAATGGATCTTTGGAAGTGTAAGTCATCTTCTTCATGTGGATTAGTGTGAGATAATATTCATAGTAAGGATTGACGTTTCTATAATGACCAATAGTTCTGGCATTTTCAGATATGATTAATAGAAGGAATTGATCATATGTAATCATGTTGAATTTTAGACTAAGAACATAACTGCTGATGATTTCTTGGAAAACTGAAAGGAGACTTTTACACTTCATTGCTGGAATGTTGCAAATTGAAGAAATGAAAAAAATAATGTTGTCATTTGAGTGTGGGGGATGGGTGGGGGGTTTTGGGGGTGAGAAGTGGTTAGGAAACATATAACTTCATTTGCCCATTATTCCTTTTCCTTTTTTTTGCCTCTCATTATACCCATAATGTAACTCTTACCATAATTCTCCCAAATGCTAGGTGTTGCTTTTAATTTTAAGCATAAATTAATTATCAATGCGATACTGTCTGATCACCCCCCCTATCAAATGCAGATGGGATGTTCCTCTCCCCCATGCTATGAAATCAGTTTATTCTTCGTCTAATTTAGAAGGCACAGATCCTCGCTTTGTAAAGATAAAGCCAGTATTCAGATGTTCTACTCTGAAGTGTGGAGGTATACAGAGGTAATGTGGTGATATCTTCTATGCTCTTTATATTAATATGAAATACTACTGGAATATAAAGAGATTTAAGAATACACTATTAGGTTTTCTTTTTAACAGGACTATCTGGTATGTAGCTTAGAAGCCTCTGTTTGTAGAGTTTCTGACCCGGAGAGTTCACTTTCACATGGAATGATTTGGTTTGCGATATATGGTGGAAGCCAAGCGTACCATTGTACTGTGTTTTTATGAGTGGAGAGAAGTAAATTCATTTTTCTAAAGGAGAAAAAACAATAATATAGCAAATGAAAGGACTGCAACTAAAGTATTATCATCCTTGTCCATATATGTCACACAAGGGAATTTGACATTCGGGGTTTTGTGGATTTTGAAGTGATGTGTACAGTTGAATAGAATGATTGATGAAGATCTTTTATCATTGAATTCCAAATTCACTCAACTCAGATTGTTGAAGAATTGTCATAAATTATAGAGCCTTTTGCTCTTTGATCTTATTTTTTGCAGCGTGCTTTATTATTATTTTGTTTCTAATTTTTTTTTAACTCCTATACAGCATCCCTTTGGCAGTAGAGTGGTCAACTTCATACCCTCATGATTACTTACTTGCTGGATGCCATGATGGAACAGTAATATGTCAATCATCCTGTTGTTTCTGCTGTTATTAATTTAATTGTCTGCCACAGTTTGGGGCAAAGTCTAATCGTGTCTTGGCCTTTCATCACCTCATTTTCAGGTCGCTTTGTGGAAATTCTCTGCAAGTGGCGCATCTGGTGGTAATAACAAATGAGTCTAATGACTTTCATATATTAGTTCTTTCTGTGTGAACTGTGTGGATACAGTTTATGTCATGTCTCAAGGTTTATTACAAATTAAATTTGGTCGAAGTTTCTGATCTAAATTGATTGGTCATTCCATTTTTTCCCTTTTTTAATTTACAGATACAAGGCCTTTGCTTTGTTTCAGCGCAGATACAGTTCCTATTAGAGCAATTGCATGGGTCCCATCTGAAAGGTAATTGATGTCAGATGACTCGGTCTGTTGCTTTTCTAGCTGTATATTTGATTTACCTCTGATATTTTGATGCAAATTTTCACTTTTATTTATTAGATCTGAAGATATATAATCCTGCTACTTTGGGAATGACATATCCCTTGCCTGTAAAATTTCTGTGTTGTCAATAACCCATCTAGAAATATTATCGTGTATAATGCTATTTTACCTGTAAAGGGCTGCATGGAAACTTTCAAGATGTTTATTCAAAGAATTTGTACTAGCCATAGTTTTCATATCTTGTGCTTATAATTGAGATATAAAATATGCTGCCTTCAAACTATTTTCCAGTGACCAAGAGAGTCCAAATCTTATCCTCACTGCTGGACATTTGGGCCTGAAGTTTTGGGACATACGGTAGGTATGATTTATTTGTTTTCACAATTACATGGAATTATTTTGATGTCATTGTTTGCGTGTGCCATTTGATATAAAAATGCTTAATTGCTTAGATGCTCAATTTGCTTCAGATAGACTTATGATTACGTGATTTTGTATGGAACTTTCCAGTATGTGTAATAGAACTATCATGACTGCCCTTTATCCTTGCCCTGTAGTAGACATACTTTAATGCACACCAGTACCATTATGTGCTCTAAGCTTTGGATGACTGTACAGAGGGGTATAGCAAGGTTTCAAGTTCAAAAGACTTGGAGACCATTTTCCTTAATGCTTGCACCAAATTTTCATAAACTTTTGTGATATATACTTGTAGAGTAAAAAGCCTCTGAAGAGGTGGAGCATAATTTTTCATGATCTAGTTCTAATTTTTTGTGACTATATTCTCTGGTTCCTTTGTGTCTGGAGTTATCACTGCTACAATCACAGCACAGAAAACTCCTATAAACAAAACATTGATAAGCATTTTGCAATCAGAGTGATACGTTTCCATGAATTTTGCATCATTTTGATATTGGGATTTAGAATTGAGCGTCTTCATATGCCCTTATCAATCTCTGCATCATACTTGACATCTTTATTTGTGGTTGGATTTTTTTGAGTGGCCATTCTCTAATATCGACTTGTCCTCTAGGATTAAGAAAAACTGATCAACAACCTTTGCAGCAAGGGGGCCTAATATATTCATGCTCCCCTTTCATATATATAAACATTTCCCTCTTGTCTGGTTTCTCATCTCAACATTAATGGTCAGGAACTCATTTATAGGTGGTAGAAAAAGACACCTGAGAGTTGAATTTATTTTATTAGTTTTCCATGTGGAATACTTCTGCACATGTTGGCTGTATATATCATGCAACATTGTTATGTTTTCAGAGCAGGAGGAAGTTCTAAATCCCTACTTTACTTCACCTGTAGAATGAGGAGATCAATTCCATATGTATTTTTTCTTTGTTGAAATATAGTTGCTGTAGAACTAAGCTTCTGAATAATTGCAGTGATCCATTCCGACCTTTGTGGGACCTCCATCCAGCACCAAAACTCATATATAGCCTGGATTGGCTGCCGGATCCAAGGTGTTGCATTATTTTTATTGAATGAATCACAGGTTGAGGATTTTAGTGATAAGGTTATTCGCTTATATTGAACCTTTAATTGTTTGCATTTTCAGATGTATAATTTTATCCTTTGATGATGGAACAATGAGACTCCTCAGCCTGGCAAGGGCTGCATATGATGCTGCCGTCAATGGAAAACCTTCTGTTGGACCAAAACAACTAGGGATGCACGTTGTTAATTGTTCTTCCTTTGCTATCTGGAGCGTTCAAGTGTCAAGGCTTACAGGTACTCTTGTGCTGTCATTTGCTTTATTATTGAAACAATGTAATTTCATTAATTGCTTGATCAAAATTGGGGGACAAAACGAAAGGTGGTATGGTATACTGCATTTTCTTCCCTCAGGTTTTGATCATCATCTTACAGCATTTGTGACTGGAGTTGCCTATGCAACATTATTTGATTGTTGCATCTTGGGTTCTGCTCTTTGAGATTAGGATCCTTTCTTCTACAAAACTATGGTCTTTATCATTATTTTGATCGGCTCTGTTGTTAGCAACCCAACTGGCGTACGTTAATCGATGTTTATTTTAATTTATGGTTAATGCATAAATAAGTCCCTCTCAAATAACAAACTTCAAAATGCCTCCTCCAGTATTGCTTGATCCAGTCTACCATTCTGTTTCTGTTGTTTGTAACAAATAAATCTAGTTGGAGTAGAAAGTGATACCTTATGCCGGGTGACTAATAATACCTGTTAAGACTATGATGTGTCCAAATGAATACAGATGATTTGGTGAGCTGTTGATTTGAGAAAATTTTCGACCTAATGGAATAGACGTCTAGTTTTGCAAATGGGCCATTTTCATCCAGTCAGGTCAGCTCTACTGGAGAAACAGGGTCCCGCTTCATTGTCCTCCACTTTTCTTGAGAACTTTTTTATAGTGATACGTTGTAACTTAGGTATTTCTTTGGTGGAATTTACAATCTTTTTTCTATTGCATATAACTACAATCGGGTCAATTAAAAATGATTCTTATTGTTTGTTGTCCTTACTCTATCCACTTTTCACAATTCCTTCTTTTTTTAATTGACAGGCATGGTTGCATATTGCAGTGCAGATGGTACTGTTTGCCGCTTCCAGGTAGCTGGCTTCCCATTTTACAATATGATTTATCTCTACAATGTGATAGGTTCCTACATAACATACATGTGACATCATATCATTAGTCTCTGTGTCATGCAGGGGCCTATCCTCTTACACTTGTTAATGTTGAGTGCTAGGAGGGGGGAGACCACGTTATCCATGAATTTAATTTGGCAGGAGTCTGGCATATTGGTGTAAACAAGAATTATTTTGTAGCATACCTGTTTAACATGTCACCTGGGATTGTGGATTGTGTTTTCTGTAATTGTACTTGTTTTACTTGTTCCATATTTCTTGAGCATGTTTGCAAAATTTTGGTTGAATTACTTAGTTTCATCAATGACATGAAGGATTGGCATCAAAACATACTCACGATAGATAGATCTTCACATGAAAAATGTAGATAACTAAAGTATGTGTCTTATACTTGATGCTACTCTTTTAACAAACAATTCATGGTTGAGTTTGAATAATTACATATTGTGGATTGTGTACTCTAAGCTACTTCAGAGCATTTGCTAAAGCTTATAGTGTTGCTTTCATAATCAGCTCACAACAAAAGCAGTGGAGAAAGATCCATCGAGACATAGGGCCCCACATTTTGGTTGTGGGTCCTTGAGTGAGGATGAATCAGCTATTATAGTGGGCACTCCATTACCAGATACTCCTTTACCTTTGAAGAAGCCAGTTAACGATGTTGGGAACAATCCAAAATCCAAGCAGCGTTTGTCTGTGTCAAATAAGGCCGCAAAAATTCCTACTTCAGATGATCCACCATTAGGTAAGTGCAAAATTTTCACCCCTATATTCTTCTTGTTAGCTTCGCATTTCTTCTCTCTTTTGGTCATCAAGGTTGTCAAACTCGTCGCAGCTCTTTGCTATGGTGATGATCCTGGTATGGATCATGGATCAGATGAGACATTGACAGCTACAAAAAGCAAGAGGAAACCAAAATCAAAAAGTGGGAGTAAGCAAATGGAAGGAGAGGATCAAGCATTGGTATGCATTGATGACGAGCAAGATGTCAAACAGAAAGGTGGCGGAAAGGAGGGAGCTGGGAATGTAGTTGAAAGCATCCCACCTAAAATGGTTGCAATGCATAGAGTTAGATGGAATATGAACAAAGGTAGTGAGAGATGGCTCTGCTCTGGTGGAGCAGCCGGAATCGTACGGTGTCAAGAAATCAAAATGTTTGATGCTGATATATGCTTGGCAAGGAAGAGATAGTAGCCTGTAAAACGTTAATCATAATCTATGGATATTTATCGTTATTTTCGATAGATTTGGCTTAAAAAAAAGTGAGCTACAAAGGGACATTTACATCAACTAGTCTAATTAAGAATTCTTGAGAAAAATAATTGAAACAAATAAGATTTTTCGGCAATGTTATAAGACTGGTCCAGCAGTTAATCCGGTGACTCGCTCATCCAGATCAATGAAAAAACCCGATCTTTTGTTTACTAAAACATCATTTTAGAGCTTTTTTTTTTTTAAAAAAAGAAAATTAAAAGTTTGAGTTCGATAGCTGACTTGTATGATTATCATGTATGATAATAAAGATATCGAAAGTTACACGTTTGATTTTCGCGGACCGATCATTTCTGCTAAATTAAAGAAGTGGCAGAAAACATCATCGTTTCTGGAGGAAATTAGAAGATAGAAAGCTAAAGACATTGGGAAACTCACTTTCAGGTTAGGAAATTGAACGTCTCTCTTTCTAGTTAAACCTACAGAGCTTTTCTCAGCAGAAATTAGGCTCTGAAATCGGTAAGCAAAAATAAGTTGCCAAGAAGGGAAATCCCCACCTCCAGTCATCTCTCACTGCAGCTCCTGCTTCCCTTACTTCTTACAAAACATAACTCTAGTCAGCGTTCCATTTCCATGCCATGAATTGGGGGTTTCAAGGAAGAAAGATATGGGGGTTCTAAGAAGAGAGCTGGCTTTGCCTATCTCTTCTTCTTCTGTTGATAATGTCACAGTTAGAGACTCCATGTTATGCTGTTGGGCATGGAAAGTTTAGTAGCTTCAGAGGTGGGTCTAGTTCTGAGCTGAAGAACAATCCTGCATGTCTAATAGTATCGGTGGCCTCAAAAGAAATGCATATAAAGATGGTAATAAAGAGGAAAGTCTATACAGGACCCAATCCTATACAGAACAGATAAGTTACTACAGCTTGTCACCAACCTTGAATTCTGCTGTACTTTTTTTTTTTCTCATCTCTTTCATGAACATTTTTTATGCTTGGAGTTTTTGCTGAAATCTCCACAGTAAATGTTTCAAGTAGCCTAGCTGATGTTTAGGTTACTTATATTTGTTAAAATTACAAAGGAAGAAATTAATACTACTGCTTTCAAATATTACTCGTAAAATATCAATTCCCATTAATGGAGTTAATGGTGTTACAAATTCTGATCTGACTTATAAATTTGTTGTTGGTCATCAGTGTTGATGTTGATTTTTAAAATATTTTTTAATTAAAAATATTATTACGTTAAATATATAAAAAAGTTAATTTAAAATTAATTTTTTTTCTTTAAAAACACAGTTAAACTACACTACCAAATAAAGAAAGCGAAGGAGATGTTGCAGGGCATATGGCCGGTTGTCTGCAGGGACGCTTGCCATTCAACACATGCGAAGTTATGGGCAGTAGGTTTTGACAGTTTAAGACAATAAAGAATCTTATGCAACCTTTTGCTTTATGGAGGATCTGAGTTTAAGGGGGGGATTTTACATGGCAATGCTGCGACATTGCATTGCTAACCACCAGCCTCCTCCCTGTATATATCACTTTCTGAATTGTTCGATGGAACATTATGTTTTGTTCCTGAGGAAGAAGGGGAACCAATCCGAGGTGGGGAAACTCTAGATGGAGTTGCTGCTGCCTAGGAAAGATGAAAGAATCCAAGCTAAACATGAATAATCATCGCAAGCATGTGGAATTGAAGTGCGCAATGTAAAAAGTACGGTCACCAAAGTGGTCTGAAAAAAAGATGTTATAATGCTTAAAGAAGAGAGTGGTCTACAAAGAAGATGATCCCCTTACTGCTACTGTGGCTCAAACAGATGATAGCGAGGTTGGTGTTATTTTCAATTCTTTCCTTGCTACTTTCTTCTTGTAATCAAATTCATTTCAATAAGACACTCCTTTCAATTTCAGATCATATTAGCTTTTCATTTACAGAACGATCCATGTTATTCAACTAGCCAATCTTCATTCAATTTCACAACACTGGTAACTAAGCATTTTTGCCTCTGGATTTTATTTTTTATCCAGAGTAGAGTAAAAAATTCAACTGAAACGATATTCATAGCTTGAATGAGCTATACCTGGAGGAACCCCATCTTTCATACAGCCCAGCAATAAAGATCAGCTGTTGGAGTGCCTGGAAAAAAAGAAGCTGGGATTTGAAAAATATGATGGGAGCTAGCTGGGTTATTATTGAAAACTCTCAATAATGAATTTCTTGAAAAATTCATGATTTTCGACAGGGAAAGTGTGTATTGCAACAATAAACTTTGCATCCTCCCATTTATCCCTTCCCGATTTCTCTTTGATTGTATATGCCTCGTTGATTTCTTCTATGTAATGGTTGAGGTGCAAGTTTATATTCCTTCGTTGCGCAAGTAAGGTTTGACATTCCGGTTCGAAAGCAAGAACATTACAAATAGAGTCATATTTATGCTGCTATGTGTTGTTGTTGCAGACAAATTGATTTATTTTTTATGCAGATTTATGAAATTCTTTGTATAATTAACAAGGTTGAAACTATTCTCAATCTAAAAGCAATTCAACTGTCAAATAGAAAACAATCCTTTTAATTGTTTATTTCCTGTTATGGTTCATGTGTGTGTGTTGAGCCACAATCACAGTCAGCTATCATCTCTTTCTAGACGGCTCGGGTATTGTACCATCTTTCAATGGACATTCACGATCACCACGTTGGTGACCATAATTTCCGCATCTTAAGCACTTTACACAGGGCATTTCAATTCCAAATGGCTACAAAGAAGCAAGGAGTATAATGAAATGAGGTTGAAAAGATGGTTGGTTTTTCAAGCAGATAAAAGAGTAAATACATGGAGTTGGAGGATGAGGCGGCGGTGGGGGTTGTGAAGCATCGGCAATTTCAGCAGCTTGTCATTTTCAGCACTGTAAACAGCTTTCATTATCTCTATC
>Ga0307511_10005403_pt1 | contig 13005 bp, 7 predicted proteins | sample 13_EM_MG_FD_200266 | JGI IMG/M metagenome (GOLD analysis project Ga0307511, IMG submission 200266) | Populus trichocarpa ectomycorrhiza microbial communities from riparian zone in the Pacific Northwest, United States - 13_EM | ecosystem: Host-associated > Plants > Roots > Unclassified | place...
TATATATATAGAGAGAGGGAGAGAGAGAGAGAGAGAGAGAGAGAACTACCATGAAGTTGATTGATTGAAAATTTTCACTTTGTTAATAGTTTTAGAATACAAAAATTCTAATGCAGGTGGTGTGCAATGCTAACAATCTAGCCAGCTTGGTGAAGAAGAATGAAGGTATGCAGAACTGGCTTGACTACTACCGCTTCAAGTATTCTAGAAATCGATCACAGAGGCCTCAGACGAAGGTACTTCTCAAAATGCAATCTGATATACCTGCTTCATGTTTAAATCCACCGAGGCACCGACTATTGCCTTTTCTGAAACCTGATTTTGGTTTTGACCTCAATTTTTACCCTGCTGTTTCAGACTGGCTTTCTTGGTCTCTGGGGGGCAAAAGTAGATGCAATTGATTATTACATATCAGAGATTGAGAAACTGTCGAAAGAAGTAAGTCCCTATCTTCAATTTCTTATCTAAATTACCTAATGATTCAGAACGTTCAAGCTGTTTAGTTGTTTTTCTGAGCATATAAATCCGGCTACCTACTGCAAAAATGCAAGTATAAGTAGTTTACGAGTTGCTTATGAGCTTCTCATTTCCCATTAGTTTTTGCATCACCACTCTAATTTGGTGTCATGGATGGTTCTGCTATTATCCAGATAACAGAAGAAAGGGAAAAGGTTTTAAATGATCCGAATTGTATCATGCCTGCCGCATTCGTTTCGTTCAAGACTCGATGGGGTGCAGCAGTTTGTGCACAAACTCAACAATCAAGAAATCCAACTTTGTGGTTAACAGAGTGGGCTCCCGAGCCGCGCGATGTATATTGGCCAAACCTAGCCATTCCATATGTGTCGCTCTCAGTTAGAAGGCTGATAATTGGAGTTTCGTTCTTTTTTCTTGCCTTCTTTTTCATGATCCCTATTGCATTTGTTCAATCTCTAGCAAGTATTGAGGGAATTGAGAAAAGCCTTCCCTTTTTGAAGCCTGTTATTGAAGTGTGAGTTTTCTTTCATCACAATGCCTCGTCACTTAGTTGCAAGATTCCCTCCTAGACATTACCGATTGTTGTTTCATACAGAGAATTTATCAAATCAGTTGTCCAAGGATTTCTACCTGGGATTGCGCTAAAGCTCTTTCTTATCTTACTGCCGACGCTATTGATGATGATGTCTAAATTTGAAGGCTTGACATCTCTATCATCTTTGGAAAGGAGATCAGCAATGAGATATTACATTTTCATCATTATCAATGTGTTCCTCGGAAGCATACTCACCGGGGCTGCATTCGAACAGCTAGATTCTTTTATCAAGCAGTCTGCCAGCGAGTACGTTTTTCTCACAGTTTTATTCATGCAATTTCAGTGAAGAGCTTCATTTTTTTATGTGTTTCTTGCACGTTTCCTCTGTGCAGAATTCCTAAAACAATTGGTGTAGCTATTCCGATGAAGGCAACTTTCTTCATAACCTATATAATGGTTGATGGATGGGCTGGAATAGCTGGAGAAGTTCTAATGTTGAAACCATTGATAATTTACCACTTGAAGAATTTCTTTTTGGTGAAGACTGAAAAAGATAGGAAAGAAGCGATGGATGCAGGCAGTCTTGGCTTCAACACCGGCGAACCCCGTATACAGCTATACTTTCTGCTGGGGCTTGTATACGCACCAGTCACACCTATTCTCCTTCCATTCATAGTTATGTTCTTCGGCTTCGCTTATGTGGTGTACCGTCATCAGGTAAAGATTCGATCCTTTTGGTTATACCACGTTCAATCTGCAGACTGTTTATGTTCATATTCTCTGCAGATCATAAATGTTTACAACCAAGAGTATGAAAGTGGCGCCGCATTCTGGCCTGCTGTCCATGGTCGTGTTATTACTGCATTAGTAATCGCACAGCTGCTTATGATGGGACTGTTGAGCACAAAGCAAGCATCCAGCACAACACCATTTCTCATTGCTCTTCCTGTCCTCACTATATGGTTCCATGTCTTCTGCAACGGCCGCTATAAATCTGCGTTTGTCAAATATCCATTACAGGTGTGTGACTGCTCCGCTTTACCAGCATAATTCTCATCATTTCTTATATCAATCTGAAAGTATTTTATGATATGTCAAGATAGAGTTACCTAATGTCTATGTTCTTGACTAAATTCTTGACAGTTGATACTGTCAAGAATTTAGTTTTTCTGCCATGATGTTTGTCAATGGTCACTTGGGATGGCACAAAAAATCCACATGTATAACCTACCCCAGCTAGTTCGAGGTTAAAGCTTTGCTGTTGTTGATGCTTGTCAAATGAATTTAATTCGTTGTTATTAAAGAGTCTTATAAAATCATTTTTAACTTATGTTTCCTTAGTGTTCTTGGACATGAAATAAATATATAAAAAATTAAAATTATATGTTTAGTTATAAGAGATATAAATATATAAAAATAAATGTTTCTAAAATATTTTTAAGTAGCATTTAATTACTGTTTCGAGATAGAAAAAATTGAAATGATGTAGATAAAATTAAGAGATTTTAAAAACATAAAAACTCATTCTAAAACTTTATTAGAAAAAGATTTATTTTATATATATTTCATGATATCTCTAGCAAAACACTCTTGTTCTTTCTATTTATTATATATTTCGGAATGAGAAGAAAAAGGAGACATGTCTTTTTTTGTCTCAATTATCTTTATTTTTTTTATTCCAAAAAAAGTAACAAAACAATATTTTATAATTCACTAAAGGCTTGAGCTTCTAAGCTAAAAATTTCTTTGATCATCTTAGAAGTACTAATCTTACTGCTATCACTGCTCTATCCAGTAAAAAAAAATGAACACACAGGTTTTCAAGTCCAAAAGTTTTCCCTTGTTAAAAGTTGATATGGAACCATTCTTCCTTTAAACTTTTGAATTCTGGTTTTCAGGAAGCAATGATGAAAGATAGCCTGGAACGAGCAAGTTCTCCAAACTTCAATTTCAGATCCTACCTCGAGAAAGCATATGTGCATCCAGTTTTCAAAGGAGATGGCAACGATGATGATTATGAACAGTATCTGAGTGAAAACCAGGAAGCTGATGCTGAGAATGTGTTAGTGCCTACAAGACGCCACTCTCGAAGAAATTCACCAGCAGTAAGCCGAGCAGCTTCACCTGCTTTATCCGAGGAAGTTCAAAGCGTAGAGCATCGAGTGTGACACTTGCATGCCGATTACATCTCAAACTTGTTCTACAGTGGGCAAAGGAAGAAGGGCTAGCTGAAAAATTCTCACAGGAAATCAACAAGTTTTGGATTTTGTGGCAATGAATGGCACTTCAATCTTCAAACACAAATGTAGATTTATATACATATATAAAAAATCACGTGAATTTATTTTTATTTATCATTCGGGTTTCAGGTCTCCTATTTTTTTTCCATTAAATGTTTTTTTTTCTATAATTTTTAATAATTATATATTTTTTTAGTTTTTTCAATAATAAATCTCACATTAAAGATAACACCTTTCTATTTATAAAAAAATTAATGTCATTAATAATTTAAAACTCGAATTTAAAAATATAGATTAAAAAAAAGCTATAAATTGTAGAGTTTTCTTAATAAGTTTTAAAAAAGAAATTCAAGTGACCCTTACAAGAAAATTATGGTTGGAGCACAATGCAATTTCAACAACAACTCACCACATGAACCCTTAATCAAAAAAATTGAAGTACAAATGAAACATTTAATTGAAAAGAAAAAAAAGATATATAGATTTAAATTAAAAACAATAACAAAAGTAGGTTCTTAACTAAATTTTCAAGAGAAGATTTATAGTGGTATCCATACAAAAAAATCATGGTGTGCTAATTAACTAAGGTAGTGTTTGATATTTTTTTAATATTTGTTTTTTATTTTAAAAATATATTAAAATAATATTTATTTTATTTTAAAAAATTTATTTTTGATATCAACATACGAAAACAATTCAAAAACATAAAAAATATTAATTTAAAATAAAAAAATACGGTGCCACCATAAAAAAATACTAAATATTTTTAAAACTATGATAAAATAAAAACACAATTTCAATAACATTACACCACACGAACCCTTAACCAAAAATTTGAATTACAAACAAAACATTTAACTGAAAAGAAAAATAAATAAATAATAGGTATATAGATTCAAATTTTAATTAAAAAAATAAGAAGAGTAGAAATACTTGAGTAGAAAATTTGTATAAATACAATCCCTCAAATTTTCATTACCTCCCCTTTGCATTAGTAGACTTACCTTATATAATAATAATAATTCAATTCAGAAAAGGAAAATCTGATGCACAATTACCCAAAACTATGAAAAGCCTCAAAAAGTCCATCTCCCCTTTTGATCTTTATTACCAAAATCGTATCCAACATGAACATAGAACACAAACAATTATAAGAATATTATATTTTTGTAGTTGATTTTGAAATATTTTGATATCATTACATTGAAAACATTAAAGAAACATATAAAAATGCTTCAATTTAATCAAATAATTCTTATTATTTATTTATTAGGTATTAGATGTCCTAAAAAGTGAAGTCAAGTCAAGAAAGAAAAAAAAATATGAAAAGGAAATAGACAAAAACAGTGTGCGTTTACAGAATTGAGAAAGAATCAATGGGTTTTTTTTTGTCGTTTTCTTTAAATAGTTAGAGAGAGAAGAGAGCAGCAGAGATTTGCTTCTCTTCTTGTCTTCATCTTTATCACCCCTATATATATATAAAAAATCAATCACATTGTTTTCCTCTCCCTCCTTCCAAACACTCTCGTTCTCTAACACATTCACCTAACAATATTAAAGTCATCATCTTTTTTATTTTTTACTTGTGATCAGGTTAGTTTCAAAATTCTATGTGTTTCTATGTTTTGTATGGCTGGTTTTCTGCTGATCAGAGGATTATGGATATGTAATTTTTTTATTGCATTAGATTAGAATTATGGGTTTTGATTGAATTTATGTTTGCTTATGCAATTGTGTGTTTCTATGATTTCAGTTTTACTAATATTTAATTTTTTTAATGTTTTTGTTTATGGGGTTTTGTTTTTTTATGATGTTTTAGCTGACTTGACTCCAAGTCAAGTCAATGCAACTGTTTTTTATTTCTGTCTGTTACTGTGAATTTGGCCCAGTTCTTTCTTTTTCTTTTTGTTCATAGTTAATTTTGTGTGTGTGATAAAAAACGATAGAAAAGTTTTAATTTTTGCAATATGGGGATTGTTTTCTTTTGATGGGGTTTTTGTTTAATGTGAAAAGAAGTGAGATTTTTAGATTTTGGCACTGGTGCTTGGTTAAAGGTTGATGGCTTTGTGTGTTTGATATTGTTAGCAGTGACAGACAATGGCTGCTGTGATTGCCAAGAGGTGCTAGGTTAAAGGTTGATGGTTTTTTGTGTTTGATGTTGTGCAGTGACAGACAATGGCTGCTATGATTGCTAAGTCTCGGATTAATAGGGGTGGTGGTAATAAAATTAGGAGATTTCAAGGAGCTGGTTTGAAGTTTTCATGCCGTGAAACAAGGGAAAGAGTTGAGAAAACCCTGGAAAATAGATTCAATGAGGTGGTAGCATCGAAGGCGAGAAGGAAGACTTCATGTAAGAAAGTGGAGGTAATTCAATTGTCATCAGACAGTGATGATGATGATGATGACTGGTCGCCCCGAAGGAGAAAGAAGGCTTTGAATAGGAAACTGATATTAGCCCCAGAAAGTGATCTTTCAGAGAGTGATCACCAGTGCTCGCCTTCGGAAAGAAGGAAAACTTTGTCTGAGCAGATTAAGGCACCCCCAGAAATTGAATTGTCAAAAACTGATGATGAGCAGTTTCTGGGAGCAAGAAGGAAAGCTTCATATGAGAAAATTAAGGCAGCCTCTGAAATTGAATCGTTGAAAAATGATGATCAGTGGTGTTCAGGAACAAGAAGGAAAGCTTCATCTAAGAAAATTAAGGCACCCTCAGAAACTGAATTGTTGAAAAGTGATGATCAACAGTGCATGGGAACAAGAAGGAAAGCTTCATCCAAGAAAATTATGTTAGCTCCAGATGTTGGATTTTCGGAGAGTGATGGTAAGTTGCCTCCAATGAGATTTGAAACCTCATCTAAGAAAATTAAGTCAGTTTCAGAAATTGAGTTGTTGAAGAGTGATGATGAGTGGTCACCGCGAGTGAGGAGAAAATCTTCATCTAAAAAAGTGAAGCCAGTTACGGTATCTGAGTTTTTGCAGAGTAATGTGGTCCCGAAGGGGCAGCAGAGCGGTTTAAACAAGCGTAGTAGAAGTAGTTCTGTAGGTGTAGATTTTGAGGGTGATTCAGAAGAGGATCTGTTAGAAGCAATTTGTGTTGTAAAAATGAGAGAGCGAAAACGAACTAGGAATTCAGGGAGGGATATAAATGAGAGAAGTCTGAAGGAGGCCAGAGAAAAAAATATAGGTTCTGTGAATTCTTCCTCATCTTCTTCTTCAGCATCAGCTTCTTCTAGCTCATCAGTTTCAAAACGTGATGGTTATTGCAATGGTGTGTCTGCAGTGAGAAATGTGAAGGTCTTGCATCGCATCCCTTTCAATTTGTTTTGGTGCTGCATTGAGTATACTCTGTAGCCATCTGTTGGAGAGAGTGGCCCCTGTTATACTGCATTTCATTTTTGTAGCTGAATGATGCTGATTTTTCTTGCTTCAAACAGGTCAAAGGACAAGATATCAAAAGATGTCACCAGTGCATGAAAAAAGAAAGAATAGTTGTTGTCCTTTGTAAGAAATGTAATAGAGTGTACTGCATACAGTGCATCAAGCAATGGTAAATTTTCTAATGAGAAATCATATTTTCCAACGTGATTTGTTTTGTCTAGATGAACTTGGATATCCTTTTGTTTCTTATATTATCTCATTTGGTGTATATAGGTATCCTGAGATGACAGAAGGGCACTTTGCAAAACGATGCCCATTTTGTCGTAAAAAATGCAATTGTAATGTGTGTTTGCACTCAAGCGGGTTGATTAAGGTTGGTCCTGTGCTCATGTCCCTCTTTGCTTGTGATCTGTGAGGATATTTAAAGTTAAAAAGAAAAAAAAGAAGCGAAAGCTGCATAATGTTAAACACTTGACATATCAGCAGTTGGAGGATTTTTATTGCTGAAATTTACGTTGGATGTTTTTCACTCTTTCCTAAGTAGTTCATCATGTTTCTTGTCTCCAGACATCAAAAAGGGATATCACCAACAGTGAAAAGGTTCAGCATCTGCATTATTTGATCAAGTTGCTGCTTCCTTTTCTGGAACAAATCTGTGATGAACAAACTGAAGAAATGCAGATTGAGGCTGGCATTCGAGGTATCCTCTGTTTCTATGACAGAATTTGATGTGATCAAATGAGTTCTTCTGTTAAACTTCTTTTTGCTGATACCTTTTTGATGTGCTTGTGGCAACCAGGTTCCCCTTTTGATATAGCTGAGAACTTTTGCTACAGTGATGAGCGTGTATATTGGTATGCACCTTCTCTCCACTGAACAAGTAATTACCTTTTGATTTTAGTCACTCAATTAAAGTTCATTCACTGCTTTTCATTTGGGGATTGTGGAGCAGCAATCACTGCACCACTTCTATCATCGACTTTCATCGCAGCTGTCCAAATTGTTCTTATGAACTGTGCCTTAGTTGTTGTCGAGAAATTCGTAAGGGAAGCCTTTCAAGACGTGCTGAAAAGAAGTTTTGGTATGTGGATAGAGGCTCTGGTTATATGCATGGTGGAGATCCATTACCTTGTCATTCCCAAAATCCTTATGACCACATTGAGCCTCTAGTTCTATCATGGAATGCCAATGAAGATGGTAGCATTTCTTGCCCTCCAAATGAAATGGGTGGTTGTGGTGATTGTGCATTGGAGCTAAAGCATATCCTTCCGCCAAGACAGGTTGCGGAGTTGAAAAGGAAGGCAGCAGAATTATTGGAAATTTGTGGCACTGAACAGGCAAGTTTGATGTGCAAGTGCAATGAAACAGGGAAAGGACTGTTAAGAAGAGCAGCGTTTAGGGAAGGATCTGAGGACAATTACTTGTATTGTCCTGCCTCAAAGGATATTCTTGAGGATGAAAAACTTTTTCACTTCCAAAAGCACTGGGCTAAAGGTGAGCCAGTTATAGTTCGTGATGTTCTTGAGGAGACAACTCATTTGAGCTGGGAGCCGATGGTCATGTGGCGTGCACTATGTGAAAATGTGGATTCAGATATTAGTTCAAAGATGTCTGAAGTGAAGGCTATTGATTGTTTGGCATGTTGCGAGGTTTAGCTCCACTATCCTTCCCTGCACTTATTTTTCAACCAGGAACACTTGTCAAAGCCATTTGGATGACATAATGAGCAAAATCATCTGTTTTGCTTTATGAGTGATGGAAAAGAAATATGTTCCGCACATAGACTTTCTGAATTTCTTACTCTAAACTTGTTATATTTTACTTTTACTCACAGAATGCTGACTTTGTAAGAATATTCAGGTGGAGATTAATACCCGACAGTTTTTTAAAGGCTATATGGAAGGGAGAACATATCATAACTTTTGGCCTGAGATGCTTAAGCTGAAGGACTGGCCTCCATCAGATAAATTTGAAAACATTTTGCCACGCCATTGTGATGAGTTTATCAGAGCACTGCCATTTCAAGAATACAGTGATCCAAATGCTGGAATCCTGAATGTTGCTGCGAAGTTTCCTGAAGAAAAGCTGAAACCAGACTTGGGTCCAAAAACTTATATTGCATATGGTACAAGAGAAGAGCTTGGAAGAGGGGACTCGGTGACCAAGCTTCACTGTGATATGTCAGATGCGGTACATTTTATTTTGTGTACAATTTATTTTGTGTAGTAAAAGATGGTTATTTGAATGATGAGCAATTCCGTGTGCCAAAAACTGTTATTTATCTAATCTCAAATTTCTGTTAAGTATATGCATCCTGATGTCCAAGAATAAATTTAAGTGGGCTCCTACAGTTCCAAGCAAATTTGTCCTCTTATCACATAAATCACAGGAATCGATAGGTTTGCCAGTTTAAATTATATTATATTCCTTTCAGTTTAAGATGAGATAGCAGAATTTGCCTTTTGGTTGTAGAATGTGCTGTTTACTTGGGAGCATCAGGTTCTTTATTAGGCAAAGAAAGCTGATGGTCCAAGTATTTGACTTTTGTGTGCATCAGCTAAAGTCATTCGTATCTTTATTGCAATATTGTGCTTTGAATTGCATTTCTGTGCTGATGTCTCAAATGTCTATTATCGAACAAAAATATTCCCTTTCAATTTTCATACCAACTTTCTATGAATTTGTGTTCCAAATTTGCATAATGGGCAGCAATTTAGAGTTTTACTGGAGCAAGCTTTGAGCTCTGAAGGTGCTTGGCATTCAATAGGCCAGAACTTGGAATGCAGTGATTGTTCATAATACATCATTTATACTTGTTGATTTCTTGTCATACTTTTTTTTTTAATTAAGGGAAAAATTGTTCTCTGATGCAGGTGAATATTTTGACACAAACTGCTGATGTACTATTAAGTGAAGCACAACGCTCTGCCATTGAGCAGTTGAAAATGAAGCACAGGGAACAGGATGAGAAGGAACATTTAGAAAAAGACAAGGTAGACAATCCTCACATTGAACTTGATCAGGGAAATGATAGTTTGAAAGAAGAGAATGATGTCTCAGAAATTAGAGGGCCACAGCCGCACCCCTCTGAAATTAATGAAAAACTAAAGAACTCTGAAGATGTGTTAAGAGGAGCTGCACTTTCTGGTTTACCCTCAGAAGGGGAGACAGCGGACACAGCAGGTGGTGGCGCTTTGTGGGACATTTTCAGGAGGGAGGATGTTCCCAAGTTAGAGGAATATCTTAGAAAGCACTTCAAAGAATTCAGGCACACTTTCTGTGCCCCCGTAGAACAGGTATATTCTATGGTTCTGTGTCTTTTTTTTTCTTCAGCCCTGTTCGTTGCCATTGGTACCGAAAATTAACTGGTTACAAGTAGGTCGATCATCCAATTCATGACCAATGTTTCTATTTAAATTTGGAGCATAAAAGGAAATTGAAGGAGGAATTCGGTGAGTAATTGTAAAACACTGGTTTTATTTGCTTTTGACGTTTTAGGTCCAATATATTCTGTATAGTTTGTTAATCACTTTGATTCGTTTACACGCCAGGAGTTGAAGCCTGGACATTTGAACAAAGCGTTGGAGAGGCTGTATTTATACCCGCTGGATGCCCACACCAAGTTAGGAATCTTCAGGTGCGTCCTTAGACTCCATTTTCCTTCTTCAAATATGTAAAGGTTTTGTTATTAACTATAAACTACAAAAGAAATGGTTTTGCTATAACTCTTCTTTATAAGTACTATTCATTTGAGTGGTGTTTTGTTTTTTGTTTTTTGTTTTAATTTTATTTTCAATTTTATATTTTAATATTAGATTTCTTTTTTTTATTGAGTTATCATACTCTTATAATATGGATCGTATAATATGGATCGTAGGTTTAACAAGTTAATTTGATTGACTCAAGTTTTTTTTTTAATTTTTTTTTAATTTCATCATTTAATATTAGGTTGATGGAGAATTTATTTTGTTTTGTTTATTTTCTATTATGTTATTTCAGCTTGATGACCTAAGAATAGTATTTAATGAGTTAATTTGAGTTGATACATGTTGTTTTTTCTGTTTTCTTTAGTTGATTTCTTTTCAAATTCATTATTCAACATTGGGTCGGTTGAGAATTAAGCTTTTATAATCTATTTTGATTTGCTTTCTATGAAGATATTTTGTTCTTATGATCAAAGTCGTGGGTTTTGGTATATTTAACCCTAGTTAAATCAAGTCATTTTTTTATTCTCTTTCTAAAAGATTATCTCAGTCTCATAATCCAGGTTATGAGTCTTTCAACATTTGATTTTATTTTTATTGGGGTATTCTTGTTTCATGACCCGGGTCACAAGTTTTGTTGGTTAATCTAATTGGCTCAGTTTTTTTTAAAATTGATTTTTTTTCAGTTTCATCATTTAATATTGTGTTTGATTGAGAATTAAACTTCATGATTTGTTTTGGTTTACTTTTTATTAGGTTATTCCGGTCTCATGGCCTGGGTATAATGTTTAACGGGTTAACTCGATTTGACTTGACTTATTTTTTATGTCATTTTTTAATTAAAATTGATATAAATTTCATGATTCAACATTGACTCCAACATAAGTAATTAAGAATTAAGTTCTACAATTTGTTTTGATTTATTTTTTATAAGGTGATCTAAGTCTCATGACCAAAGTTGTGGATTTGACAGGTTAAGCTTAGTTAAATTAGATCATTTTTTTTATTTTCATTCTATTAAGTTATTTCAATCTGATGACCCAAGTAATGAGTTTAACGAATTGACTTAGGTTATTTTTTATGTTCTTTTTCCAATCTCATCTTTTAATATTGGGCTAATTAGATATTGAAATTTGTAATTTATTTTGATTTGCTTTCCAAGAGGTTATCTCGGTTTTATGACCCGAGTCGCGGGTTTGACATGTTAACTCAAGGTTTTTAGGTCATTTTTAAGGGTTTTTTTTCTTCAAAATCATCTTTCAACATTAGGTTGATTGAGAATTAAAATTTATAATTTATTTTAATTTGTTTTCTATGAAGTTATTATAGTCTCATAATTTAGGTCGCGGATTTGACATCTTAACCTGAGTTGACTAAAGTCAATTCAATATGTTGTTATCTTAATATTAAAAAAATGTGTCATTTTGAATTTTTTTTTTTGTTAAACTATGTTTTTACGGGTTGTATGAGTTGTTTTTGGACTTGTCAAGTCAACCGGTTTATATTGGGTTAACCTTCACACGATTTAAATTTTTTTTCTGCTAGAAAAAAATATTAGTGACATCTAAATATGTTTTTTTGTTCAAGAAAATTGACATGACCGACATTGTAGTGCGGGTCAATGATCTAATTATAAACTAAAAAAGAAGGGGGTTTTATTGTACCCCTCCTCACAAAAAGCTATTTATTTTTATAATGTTTTGGTTTCTTTTGTTTTTTCTTTGCTTTGATTTTATTTTTTATGTTTTAATATTAGATTTGTTTTTTATTGAGTTATCACACTTTCATGACATGGATTATAGGTTTAGCGGGTTAACTCGGTTGACTCAGGTTTTTTTTCTTTTTAATTAACTTTTCTTTTCCAATTCCATCTTTTAATATTGAGTTGATTAAAAATTAGACTTTATGATTTGTTTTGTTACTTTCTATTATGTTATTTCGACGTCATGCCATTTTTTAATTTTTTTTCTATGAGATTATCCCGATCTAATAACTCAAGTCATAGGTTTAACGGATTAACTCGGATCGTTTTTATGTTATTTTTTTAATTGATTTTTTAATCTCATCCTTCAATATTGAGCTGATTAAAGATTGAAATTTGTAATTTGTTTCAATTTGCTTTTCATTGGGTTATCTCGATCTTATAACCCAAGTTGTAGGTTTGACATGTTTTAGATTTTTTTTCTTTAATTTTATCCTTCAATATTAAGTTGATTGAGAATTAGATAATATAATTTGTTTTAATTTTTTTTTTGAGTTATTATATGTTCTTATATTAATATTAAAAAAAATATTATCTCATTTTTTTTTAACTCATACAATAAATCAAAAGTTACATTAAATCAATTTTCACTTTTTTTTTCCTTAGTGGAGCGCCGGTAGCACGGAATAATCTATATCATGCTAAACTAATTTGCCCTTTCTTTTTGTACAAAGTAAAAGTGTTTTCTCACATGAACCGCTGCTGGAGTGATGAGACAAAGTAATCATCGCCATTGAATTGTGAGCCCCTCTATTTTATGCCATGTTGTAATGTTTTTTTTTAAAAAAAAATTTATATTAACATATTAAAACAATCAGTGAGCATTTAAAAAAAATATTAATTTAATATTTTTTTAAATATATTTTTAAAACATATTCAAATATTATTCCAAACATGAAAATAAACTAT
>Ga0307511_10005404_pt1 | contig 13003 bp, 5 predicted proteins | sample 13_EM_MG_FD_200266 | JGI IMG/M metagenome (GOLD analysis project Ga0307511, IMG submission 200266) | Populus trichocarpa ectomycorrhiza microbial communities from riparian zone in the Pacific Northwest, United States - 13_EM | ecosystem: Host-associated > Plants > Roots > Unclassified | place...
TGATAGACGGGCTTGTTCTCGAGCTTGTTGTAATCCTTTTACGAATTCTTCAGCTGATGGACTGCGTGAAGAGATTTCGCGAGGGATTGATCCGGGATTTGGATGTTGACCAATGACGAGGTAGAAAGGAGTATAGCCTGTGGATGATTTGATGGCGTTGTTCGAGGCGAACTCCACAAAAGAGAGTTTGCTAGCCCAGTCATTTTGGAAGTGGTTGACATACATCCGTAAAGTCTTTTGGACTTCTTGGATCATACGCTCGGATTGTCCGTCTGTTTGTGGATGATAAGCGGTGGATAAGGATGTAGTAATCCCAAGCATTTCGTTATGAGCTTTGATGAAGTTTGATGCAAATTGAGGTCCGCGATCAGAAAGTATAATGCGGGGAAGACCGAAATCTTTCCATATGTTGTCCCAACATAGTCTTGCGAGAGCGAATGAAGTGATCTTCTTTGTGGTTCTTATTAGTCGGATCATTTTTGAGAAACGATCAACGACCACTAGAACTGTATCGTATCCTTCGGATTCGGGTAAATCCGTAAGAAGATCCATTGAGACGATTTCCCAGGGTTTAGTAGGAATTTCGTTAGGCTTCAGCTGTCCTTGTTTCTTGGCAGGGAATGTCTTGTTTCGTTGACAGCTGTCGCATTGTTGAACCCATAGGGTAACATCTCGTTTAAGCTCTGGCCAATAGTAATGTCGTCCGACGAGATCGATTGTGGGACGGATTCCTTGATGGCCTGCAGTTGGGGCAGTGTGAAGGGTGGAGAAGACAATTCTTCGAAGGGAAGATGGAACATAGATTTTGCCGTGGTATCGCCATAGTCCATCATCGCCGGTCCAATGGGGAACAGGAGTGGATTCCATTTTCGTTAGAAGATCTCGAATGATGGGATCTTTCAGCTGTTCTTGGGCGATTTGGTCAGTTAGGCGTATGGTTTGTTCTGGATGTTCAATGGCGTTGATGAACCATTCTTCCGGAAGTAGAATTCGTTCTTGATTGTCTTCTTCTCCTTTGTTGTGGTCTACTCTTCTGGAAAGAGCATCTGGTTTGCCTGATGATTTTCCTGGGCGATGTCGAAGAATAATATTATAGTCTTCCATCAATTGAGACCAACGAGCTTGTCGTCGGGTGAGATTTTGTGCCGTCCTGAAGTATTGAAGGTTGGCGTGGTCGGTGAGAATCTCGATGGGGAAGGCTGTTTGAATTAAATAATGTCTCCACTCTTTGAGAGCGTAGACAATAGAATATAATTCTCTGTCGTGGACAGTCCAATTTCGTTTGGTTTCGTCAAGAGAATGCGAAAGATAAGCGCATGGGCGGTATTTTCCAGAATCGTCCTTTTGGCTTAGGATTGCGCCAATAGCGTATTGAGATGCATCCGCTTCGATCAAGAATGGTTTTGAGAAGTCTGGATGTGTGAGGACGGGGGCACTTGTTAATGCTTCGATTAAATTCTGGAAGGCTTCTTGACAGTTGGTGGACCAATCGAATGGAATGTCCTTTTTCGTTAAGTCGTGAAGGGGTCGTGCCATTGATGAGTAGTCGTGAATGAAGCGTCGGTAAAAATTTGCGAATCCGAGGAATGAGCGTGTGTCGTGTAGATTTTTGGGTACTGGCCAGTCTTTTATGGCTTGAACTTTAACGGGATCCATAGCAATAGTTTCGCCAGAAATGATAAATCCCAGGTATTGGATTGATCGTTGGGAGAATACGCATTTCTCGGGTTTGAGGCAAAGTTTTTGCTCGCGGAATACTTGAAAAACTTCTTTAACTGCCTTTTCATGGAACTTGAGGTCGTTAAGTTTTTTGAGTGTGTCTTCCCGTGTGCCAATTAAGACGTCGTCGATATAGGCTTTGGTATCTCCTCTTCTGATGTAGAACACGAATATATCGTTCATCATGTTCTGATAGGTGGCCGGGGCGTTGGCTAGCCCGAATGGCATGACCATCCATTCGTAAAGTCCTCGATGTGTGGTGAAGGCCGTTTTCCATTCATCTCCTTTCTTGATGCGAATTCCGTGGAACGCTCCTCGAACATCCACCAATGTGAAGTATTTGCAACCCTTCCATTTGTCGATAAGATCAGGAATGAGAGGGAGAGGGTATGCATTTTTGATGGTGATGTCGTTGAGTTTTCGGTAGTCCACTACCATTCGCATTTTGCCGTCTTTCTTTGCGACATAGAAGACGGGTGATCCGAGGGGAGATTTGGAGGGACGAACACGGCCTGATTTGAGCAATTCATCGAGTTCTTTGTTCATGGCTTCCTTTTCTTTAGGGGCGAGAGGGTATATCCGGGGCTTCCATCGTTTGGTTTCCCAATCCGGTATGAGATCAATGGCGTGATCCCATGTTCTGTGTGGGGGTAATGCCTGAAAACTTTCTTCCGTGAATATATCGGCAAATTCGGCATAAGGTCCTTTGAGTATGTCTTCGTAGGTGTGGACCTTTTTGTCTTTGTATGCTTCAATAGCCAATTTGGTGGAATGAGTAGTGTGGCGAATTTGGTGTTGTATTTCTTTGATTGCTGCCTCCGAAAGTTTAACCTTGTATTGCTTGGTTTGTTCCACAAGTAGGCGGATGTGTTGTGATGTGGAGTTCGGGAGAATTCCGCCACAAGATTTGGGGCATCTTTCGAAGGTGATAACACCGGTTTCCCAGTTGATGACCGGATTGTGTTTTCGAAGCCAGATCATACCAATGATCATCGGTTTGTTGCCTAGATCGACCACATGGAAATGTCCTTTGGTTGCGTGACCTTGGATTGCAAACCGAAGTTCAACTTCATGGGTAATTTTTCCATTGGTATTGGAGGTTCCGTCGGCGTTGAAAACAGTGAGGGGGTATTCCAAAGGGGTTATGGCGATGGAGTTTTTATCGATCCATTTACGGTCAACGTAAAGGCCAGTAGCGCCAGAGTCGAGAAGGGCATTAACTTTGAATGAGTGTGTGGTGTCGAGTGTTGTGACCAGAACATCGACATTGGGGAAGTCTTTAGATAAAGACGTTGGTGGAAATAGGACTTTGGGTTCTTCGATTCGAGCGAGGGTATTGGGTTCGAACTTCCGTTGAATTTGGTTTATGATTTCGAATGGATTTGGAAGCTCGCTTGGTATTGGCTCGATGAAGAATTCTATTTGGGGATCTTGACTGCCTACATTCGTTCTAGTCGAAGATCCTATTGAAAATCCTCCTCGTCGTCAGTGGTCTCTTCTCCTTCGATAACGTGCAAATTCTCGTCCTTGACCTTTCCTTTGTAGGGGTTGAGAAGGTCGATCTCCTCTTCTGGTTCTTCCTTTGTTTGAGAAAGGTGCATCATCAGGATCTCGTGTTTGGCTTCTTCTGTGAGTTCCCTGATGTTGGTCGCCTTACAATCTTTCTTCATATGACCTTCTTGAAGGCATCTGAAGCATCGCATGGGTTTGTTCTTCATGCGATCGATGTCCATAGGTTCACCAGGAGGGAGTGGACGAGGGCCAGAGGGTGCTGCGGGTCGAGGGATGAATTTCTGGGTGTTCGGACGTTGGGGCGTGTGGGCTACCTCCTTCCTTGTCGATTGGAAATAGTTTTTGTTGGTGGAGGAGGAAGGAGTTTTCCCAGCTTTTTCCCATTTGCGTCTTTGTTGTGCTTCTCTTTGACGTTTGGTGACCTCTCGTTCGACCCAATTCTTTTCTGCTGTTTCAAGAATTTGAATTAGGGTGTTGAGGTCGTTGGTGGGTATGTTGACCAAACGAAGCATGTCCCAGATTTCGTTATTAACTCCGCCAATGAGGAATTGGCAGAGTTGATCCTCGGGTAAGCTCACTTTGGGGACCAAGAGGGTGAAGGTTTCGATGTATTCCTTCATTGTTTTGGTCCCTTGAGCGATTCGCGCCATTTTGGAACGAGCAGTCTCTTTCTGGTATTTGTCGCCGAATCGTTCTTTCATCTTGTTTTTCAGTTCTCCCCAGGTCCAGACGATATCTTGATTGACGTAGGCGTAACCTCCTAGAGCATTGAGATATTGCTCTGAATGATGTTTCGCCCATTCTCCGACGTTTCCTCCTCGACAGTAATGGTAGGCAGTGAGGATTTTGGCTTGCTCTGCTTGAAAGTGATAGGATTGTAGAATGAAGAGCGTATCCATCTGCCTGAACCAGTCTTCGAGTTTTTGTGGGGAACCGTCGTAGAAATCAGGATCTGCCGTCTTGATCTTGATAAGGGGGTTTTGCTGAGGGACCAGGGGTTGGACGAATAGGGGGTTATGTCCACCTGGAGATCCAGGTCCACCTGGTCCACCATATCCTCCTCCAGGGTGTGCGGGATATCCGGGACCTCCTCCTGGATAACCACTGGGATAGTTGCTTGGGTATCCCCCAGGGTTAGCTTTGTGGGTACGGGAGGAAGGTCTGGAATGTTTGGACATAATGGAGGAGACGGATGGTTCGATGAAAATGTTTGATTGGGGACGTTGAATTGCTTCTTGAGCACGTTGTTCTGCCAGTATACGATGTTGTCGCTCAGCTTCCTGATTTCTCCTAGCGGAAGCGAGGATCTTTTCCAACTCTTCAATCCGTTGCTTTTGTGTGTCGATGGTCATTTGCATGAGGGGGTCATCGACAACGGGTGGCATAGCGATTGGTAGTGCTATTCTTTGCCAAGCTGGGATTGGTTGAGGTTGGGCCGTTTGTGACAATTGAAAGGGTGGAATAGAGGGGATTGGGACTCGTGGAGGATATGGAGGGGTATGTGAAGTAGAGTCGGGGTCGGTTCGTAGAATAGATAGGACGGTAGGGGAATGCATGGATTTTAGGCCGGCATCAGCTCCGGGGGGCTGTGGGACGGAAACTTCTTGTCCCGTCTGGTAAATGGTGTCTTCACCAGTCCGTGATGCAGTTCGTAGAGTCTGCAAGTGTTGGGCGGCAGCGGAGGTGGACTTGCCGCGTTTGGTGTAGGGGACGGACATGGTGAAGGTGGGTGCTGGTGGTTCCGGTGTGGGAAGGAAGATTTGATATTCTGTCAGGGCCGACGAGGTGACCGCCGATAGTCGTCACGTGCTACGGGTAAGACGATGAGTCAAAGAGGAGTGACTGATCAGACTTTTAACCACAAGGGAACAGCAAGAGGTATCTTGGCTGAGGGAATAGAGGTCCAAGCTGTTGGACGTATCCAACAGTAGATATGAGAGAGAGAGGAAGAGCGGGAGGAAGAAGGAGCTAAGGGTTTCAAAGAAGCTCTTAGGTGGTAACCTCGGAGAGTTCTGTTGATATCAAATCTGGGGAGTACATCGTATCCTAGCCTAGGTATATATACTAAGGGGTATAGGGCAGGTTCATGCGCACAGACCAGTAAGGTATAAAGATAGACCGAGAGGATAAATAATGTACGAGCCAGAAAGGGAAATGTTTTACAAAAGGGGAAACCTTGGAGAGAGATAGGGGAAATATAGGGGAAATGAGTCATGAGAAGTCGTATCTATGTGGGTCATGATAGGATCATAAGTGGGTCGTGAGAATATCATGAATCAGCAGCAATAGAGATATGACAAAGAAGCCGGCGATATCTAGGAGCCGATGTGGGTTGATGACTGATGCTCCGGATCTTGATGTGGGGCTGATAGGGAGAACTTGGGTCCGGGTCATCAGTTATAAGGGATCATCATTGGTCGATGAATCCCCATCAATCCGCTTGATACCACCACAGTCAACATGCCATCTCAACGTACCTTCACCTCTATCTCTTCTGCTTCTCAGTCCTCTCTCCGTCAGCAATACGAACGTGTCCTTCAGCGTTCGGCTGTTGGGTATAACGTTCGGGGACGTATGTATGCTCGTCGTGGAGGGGACTTGTATCCAACCATTGAAGAAACGCTTAACCGATCTAACACCGCTGTCCCAGATGATGATGAGTTTGAAGACTTGGGCCTCAATGATTTTATCATGGCTCAACGTCGGATTGCGGGTCATCGTCTGAGGCGTAGGGGGGAGTTCATGTCCGTTCATACACGTGGTTTGATATCACGTGGTATTGAAGAGTGGGACGTGGATTATGAACCTCATAGCGGTGAGGTTGAGGTTTCGATTGCGTATGCGGCGGCCATTGGGATGGCTGCCGTGGAATCAGATGTTATGATGAGTGATAGGGTATGTGTTTCATCTTTGATCTTGATAACATCTGTATTCATTTCTTCTTTGTAGATGGATAACGTGGAGGACGCCATAGACGAACGTATCACTGGTTTGACTAGGCGATTTGATGAGCAGAGTGCTTTGATAGTCGCCTTGTCTTCCAGAGTGGGGTTCTTAGAAGATGAACTCCAGGATATGGATCGTCGTTTGGCAAGAGCAGGTCGTCGTCCGCCAACACCTATTCCTGGTCCTCCTCCTGTCGTCATTGATTTGACCGACTTGAGTGATGATGAGGAAGAAGAGGCTTTGATGGTGGAAGATGACGAGGAGAGTTTAATCGGAGGTCCGATTGAGGATGGGGTTCAAATCCGTCAAGAGACGCCCCCTAGTCAGGAGTTGTTGGAGGCGTTGCGATTGACTCCGATTAGGGATGAGGACAATGCGGAGTACAATAGGGAGGCGGATTTGTTGGTGAGGGCTGGTTTGGCTTTGCCGGAGTATGAAGAACCTCCGGAGTATTATTAGATATCAGGGTTTCTTAATGATATCTTCATGTTGCTTGATATGTCGTGAATGATTGAAGGAGAGTTCGATAATGAACGTGTTGAAGTTTGTTTGTGTGGGAAAGGGGACTTCGTCGTGTGAGGAAATAGTTAAGGCAAAAATGGCAGAAATAAGGCGAATTTGTGACATCACACCCCACCTCCCTTTTGATTCGTCCTCGAATCAAGGTTAATGGGTTCCGGTGGAGCCGAATCCAGATTTTCCTCGAATGGTATCAGTGAGGTCTTGGACTTGAATAATTGGTTGATTAGAGATCTTTTCGAGCACTAGTTGTGCGATCCGATCTCCTTTTGCAATTTTGAAGTCGTCCGATCCGTGATTGAAGAGGATAACTCCGACTGGTCCAGTATAATCTGCGTCGATAACTCCGGCTCCGACATTAATTCCGTGTTTTAAGGCTAAACCGCTTCTTGGCGCGACTCGTCCATAAGTCCCTGAGGGAACTGAGATGGAAATGTTTGTTTTGACGAGTGCGTGTTTGCCTTTTGGAATAGTAAGGTCTTCGTCGGAGGATAAGTCATAACCTGCTGCTTCGTTTGTCCCTTTTGTAGGTAGTTTGGCAGTTGGGGAGAGCAGTTTGACTTTGAGAGAGCAGATTTCTGGGGTAGTTGGAGGGGGATTGGTGAGGGGGCCTAATGGCCATGAGGTGATGTCTGTAGAATTCTCTAGAGGAACGAAGGCATTTTCAACAAGATAAACTTGTTCTGAACCTAAGAAACGGATTCTTCTTTTCCCTGATTTGCGAGTTTTACGAGTGGGAGGGGGAATAGGGTCCGTTGGTGAAGGTTTAGAGGGGTTTTTCTTGTAGAAAGCCGTTAACGCGTCGGGGGAGTTGGATACATGAGATAAGGGTTCCCATGTGTTGTCTTTTGAATGATATCCAACCCATTTCACTAGGTAGTGAAGGGAGCGTTTACGTGTTCCTTTTTCGATCCGGTGTTCCGCGTCTAGTATCTCTTCTACTTCATATTCTTCGTTGTCCTCGATAAGATCGGGAGGAGGTTCGTTGAAGTTAGGAGATTTCGGATCTTCGTTGTATTTGCGAAGTTGATCCACGTGGAATACTGGGTGAATTTTCCAATTATCCGGAAGTTGAAGACGATAGTTTAGATCAGAGATTTTCTCGATGATCTTGAATGGTCCATATCGTTTTTCGGACAGCTTTCGGGATGGTCGTTCCGAAGGGTAATTGGAAGCATCTAAGAGAACTTTATCCCCAATTTTGAATATAGGGGTGGGCCTTCTTTTTCGGTCTGCAAATTTCTTCATCTGTTCCGCTGCTTTTTCCAATGATAGACGGGCTTGTTCTCGAGCTTGTTGTAATCCTTTTACGAATTCTTCAGCTGATGGACTGCGTGAAGAGATTTCACGGGGGATTGATCCGGGATTTGGATGTTGACCAATGACAAGGTAGAAGGGAGTATAGCCTGTGGATGATTTGATGGCGTTGTTCGAGGCGAACTCCACAAAAGAGAGTTTGCTAGCCCAGTCATTTTGGAAGTGGTTAACATACATCCGTAAAGTTTTTTGGACTTCTTGGATCATACGCTCGGATTGTCCGTCGGATTGTGGATGGTAGGCAGTGGATAGGGATGTGGTGATCCCAAGCATCTCGTTATGGGCTTTGATGAAGTTTGATGCAAATTGAGGTCCGCGATCAGAAAGTATGATGCGGGGGAGACCGAAATCTTTCCATATGTTGTCCCAACATAGTCTTGCGAGAGCGAATGATGTGATCTTCTTCGTAGTTCTGATTAGTCGGATCATTTTTGAGAAACGATCAACGACTACTAGAACTGTATCATATCCTTCGGATTCGGGTAGATCCGTAAGAAGATCCATTGAGACGATTTCCCAGGGTTTGGTAGGGATTTCGTTGGGCTTCAGCTGTCCTTGCTTTTTTGCGGGGAATGTCTTGTTTCGTTGACAGCTGTCGCATTGTTGAACCCATAGGGTAACGTCTCGTTTAAGCTCTGGCCAATAGTAATGTCGTCCTACGAGATCGATTGTGGGACGAATTCCTTGATGGCCTGCAGTTGGGGCGGTGTGAAGAGTGGAGAAGACGATTCTTCGAAGGGAAGATGGAACATAGATTTTGCCATGATATCGCCATAGTCCATCATCGCCAGTCCAATGGGGAACAGGAGTGGATTCCATTTTCGTTAGAAGATCTCGAATAATGGGATCTTTTAACTGTTCTTGGGCGATTTGATCAGTTAGACGTATGGTTTGATCTGGATGTTCAATGGCGTTGATAAACCATTCTTCCGGAAGTAGAATTCGTTCTTGATTGTCTTCTTCTCCTTTATTGTGGTCTACTCTTCTAGAAAGAGCATCTGGTTTGCCTGATGATTTTCCTGGACGGTGTCGAAGAATAATGTTATAATCTTCCATCAATTGAGACCAACGAGCCTGTCGTCGGGTGAGATTTTGTGCCGTCCTGAAATATTGAAGGTTGGCGTGGTCGGTAAGAATCTCGATGGGTAAGGCTGTTTGAATTAAATAATGTCTCCACTCTTTGAGAGCGTAGACAATAGAATATAATTCTCTGTCGTGGACAGTCCAATTTCGTTTGGTTTCGTCAAGAGAATGCGAGAGATAAGCGCATGGGCGGTATCTTCCAGAGTCGTCTTTTTGGCTTAGGATTGCGCCAATAGCATATTGAGATGCATCCGCTTCGATTAAGAATGGTTTTGAGAAGTCTGGATGTGTGAGGACGGGGGCACTTGTCAATGCTTTGATTAGATTCTGGAAGGCTTCTTGACAGTTGGTAGACCAATCGAATGGAATATCCTTTTTCGTTAAATCGTGAAGGGGTCGTGCAATTGAGGAATAGTCGTGAATGAATCTTCGATAGAAATTTGAGAATCCGAGGAATGAGCGTGTGTCGTGTAGATTTTTGGGTACTGGCCAGTCTTGTATGGCTTGAACTTTAACGGGATCCATAGCAATAGTTTCGCCAGAAATGATAAATCCCAAGTATTGGATTGATCGTTGGGAGAATACGCATTTCTCGGGTTTGAGGCAAAGTTTTTGCTCGCGGAATACTTGAAAGACTTCTTTAACGGCCTTTTCATGGAATTTGAGGTCGTTAAGTTTTTTGAGTGTGTCTTCCCGTGTGCCAATTAAGACGTCGTCGATATAGGCTTTGGTATCTCCTCTTCTGATGTAGAACACGAATATATCGTTCATCATGTTCTGATAGGTGGCCGGGGCGTTGGCTAGCCCGAATGGCATGACCATCCATTCGTAAAGTCCTCGATGTGTGGTGAAGGCCGTTTTCCATTCATCTCCTTTCTTGATGCGAATTCCGTGGAACGCTCCTCGAACATCCACCAATGTGAAGTATTTGCAACCCTTCCATTTGTCGATAAGATCAGGAATGAGAGGGAGAGGGTATGCATTTTTGATGGTGATGTCGTTGAGTTTTCGGTAGTCCACTACCATTCGCATTTTGCCGTCTTTCTTTGCGACATAGAAGACGGGTGATCCGAGGGGAGATTTGGAGGGACGAACACGGCCTGATTTGAGCAATTCATCGAGTTCTTTGTTCATGGCTTCCTTTTCTTTAGGGGCGAGAGGGTATATCCGGGGCTTCCATCGTTTGGTTTCCCAATCCGGTATGAGATCAATGGCGTGATCCCATGTTCTGTGTGGGGGTAATGCCTGAAAACTTTCTTCCGTGAATATATCGGCAAATTCGGCATAAGGTCCTTTGAGTATGTCTTCGTAGGTGTGGACCTTTTTGTCTTTGTATGCTTCAATAGCCAATTTGGTGGAATGAGTAGTGTGGCGAATTTGGTGTTGTATTTCTTTGATTGCTGCCTCCGAAAGTTTAACCTTGTATTGCTTGGTTTGTTCCACAAGTAGGCGGATGTGTTGTGATGTGGAGTTCGGGAGAATTCCGCCACAAGATTTGGGGCATCTTTCGAAGGTGATAACACCGGTTTCCCAGTTGATGACCGGATTGTGTTTTCGAAGCCAGATCATACCAATGATCATCGGTTTGTTGCCTAGATCGACCACATGGAAATGTCCTTTGGTTGCGTGACCTTGGATTGCAAACCGAAGTTCAACTTCATGGGTAATTTTTCCATTGGTATTGGAGGTTCCGTCGGCGTTGAAAACAGTGAGGGGGTATTCCAAAGGGGTTATGGCGATGGAGTTTTTATCGATCCATTTACGGTCAACGTAAAGGCCAGTAGCGCCAGAGTCGAGAAGGGCATTAACTTTGAATGAGTGTGTGGTGTCGAGTGTTGTGACCAGAACATCGACATTGGGGAAGTCTTTAGATAAAGACGTTGGTGGAAATAGGACTTTGGGTTCTTCGATTCGAGCGAGGGTATTGGGTTCGAACTTCCGTTGAATTTGGTTTATGATTTCGAATGGATTTGGAAGCTCGCTTGGTATTGGCTCGATGAAGAATTCTATTTGGGGATCTTGACTGCCTACATTCGTTCTAGTCGAAGATCCTATTGAAAATCCTCCTCGTCGTCAGTGGTCTCTTCTCCTTCGATAACGTGCAAATTCTCGTCCTTGACCTTTCCTTTGTAGGGGTTGAGAAGGTCGATCTCCTCTTCTGGTTCTTCCTTTGTTTGAGAAAGGTGCATCATCAGGATCTCGTGTTTGGCTTCTTCTGTGAGTTCCCTGATGTTGGTCGCCTTACAATCTTTCTTCATATGACCTTCTTGAAGGCATCTGAAGCATCGCATGGGTTTGTTCTTCATGCGATCGATGTCCATAGGTTCACCAGGAGGGAGTGGACGAGGGCCAGAGGGTGCTGCGGGTCGAGGGATGAATTTCTGGGTGTTCGGACGTTGGGGCGTGTGGGCTACCTCCTTCCTTGTCGATTGGAAATAGTTTTTGTTGGTGGAGGAGGAAGGAGTTTTCCCAGCTTTTTCCCATTTGCGTCTTTGTTGTGCTTCTCTTTGACGTTTGGTGACCTCTCGTTCGACCCAATTCTTTTCTGCTGTTTCAAGAATTTGAATTAGGGTGTTGAGGTCGTTGGTGGGTATGTTGACCAAACGAAGCATGTCCCAGATTTCGTTATTAACTCCGCCAATGAGGAATTGGCAGAGTTGATCCTCGGGTAAGCTCACTTTGGGGACCAAGAGGGTGAAGGTTTCGATGTATTCCTTCATTGTTTTGGTCCCTTGAGCGATTCGCGCCATTTTGGAACGAGCAGTCTCTTTCTGGTATTTGTCGCCGAATCGTTCTTTCATCTTGTTTTTCAGTTCTCCCCAGGTCCAGACGATATCTTGATTGACGTAGGCGTAACCTCCTAGAGCATTGAGATATTGCTCTGAATGATGTTTCGCCCATTCTCCGACGTTTCCTCCTCGACAGTAATGGTAGGCAGTGAGGATTTTGGCTTGCTCTGCTTGAAAGTGATAGGATTGTAGAATGAAGAGCGTATCCATCTGCCTGAACCAGTCTTCGAGTTTTTGTGGGGAACCGTCGTAGAAATCAGGATCTGCCGTCTTGATCTTGATAAGGGGGTTTTGCTGAGGGACCAGGGGTTGGACGAATAGGGGGTTATGTCCACCTGGAGATCCAGGTCCACCTGGTCCACCATATCCTCCTCCAGGGTGTGCGGGATATCCGGGACCTCCTCCTGGATAACCACTGGGATAGTTGCTTGGGTATCCCCCAGGGTTAGCTTTGTGGGTACGGGAGGAAGGTCTGGAATGTTTGGACATAATGGAGGAGACGGATGGTTCGATGAAAATGTTTGATTGGGGACGTTGAATTGCTTCTTGAGCACGTTGTTCTGCCAGTATACGATGTTGTCGCTCAGCTTCCTGATTTCTCCTAGCGGAAGCGAGGATCTTTTCCAACTCTTCAATCCGTTGCTTTTGTGTGTCGATGGTCATTTGCATGAGGGGGTCATCGACAACGGGTGGCATAGCGATTGGTAGTGCTATTCTTTGCCAAGCTGGGATTGGTTGAGGTTGGGCCGTTTGTGACAATTGAAAGGGTGGAATAGAGGGGATTGGGACTCGTGGAGGATATGGAGGGGTATGTGAAGTAGAGTCGGGGTCGGTTCGTAGAATAGATAGGACGGTAGGGGAATGCATGGATTTTAGGCCGGCATCAGCTCCGGGGGGCTGTGGGACGGAAACTTCTTGTCCCGTCTGGTAAATGGTGTCTTCACCAGTCCGTGATGCAGTTCGTAGAGTCTGCAAGTGTTGGGCGGCAGCGGAGGTGGACTTGCCGCGTTTGGTGTAGGGGACGGACATGGTGAAGGTGGGTGCTGGTGGTTCCGGTGTGGGAAGGAAGATTTGATATTCTGTCAGGGCCGACGAGGTGACCGCCGATAGTCGTCACG
>Ga0307511_10005405_pt1 | contig 12999 bp, 10 predicted proteins | sample 13_EM_MG_FD_200266 | JGI IMG/M metagenome (GOLD analysis project Ga0307511, IMG submission 200266) | Populus trichocarpa ectomycorrhiza microbial communities from riparian zone in the Pacific Northwest, United States - 13_EM | ecosystem: Host-associated > Plants > Roots > Unclassified | place...
TTCATCTGCGGCCCCTGTCTTGCCGATCCGGTGCCGGTCGACTGGATGGAGGCGTGGGGCTGCTATCACGGCTCGCTGGAGCGGGTGCTGCACGCGTTCAAATTCACGCGTCATGATTTCTTCGCCGATGCTTTGGCAGTTCTGATCGAAGAGATGCTTCGCCGGCGCGGCGATCTCGATTTCGATGCCGTCGTCCCGGTGCCGATGCATCGCGCCAAGCTACGGCGCCGCGGCTACAACCAGGCCGGGCTCCTTGCTCGTGCGCTGGCGCGGCGCATCGGCATCCGCTGCGAACCGAACCTGCTGGCGAAGACACGCGATCTCGATGCGCAGTCCAAGCTCGCGCGTGATGCGCGCGCAGCAAACGTGCGCGACGCGTTTCTGGCATCGCCGCGCGTGGCCTCGCGACGGATCCTGCTCGTTGACGATGTCTGCACGACGGGTGCAACGATCCGTGCCTGCGCCGGCGAGCTCGTTCGCGCCGGAGCGGAGCGGGTGGCGGCGGCAGTGGTGGCGAAGACGGAGTGAGAATGCCCGATTACGATCTCATCATCATCGGCGGCGGAATCATCGGCGGAAGCGTCCTCTATCACCTCGGGCAACTCGGCTATCCCGGCCGCGTACTCGTGATCGAACGCGAGGATGCGCTGTCGAAAGGTTCGACCGCGCTTTCCGCCGGCGGCTTCCGCAACATCTGGACGACGCCGATCAACATGCGGCTGACCAGCTACAGCATCAAGAAACTGAAGGCCTTTCAGGACGAGCTGCGTTTCCCCATCGGCTTCGATCAGCGCGGCTATCTCTTCTGCCAGTACGAGGAGAATTTCGAGAGCGCGAAAGCATACGGCGAAGAGTGGGCGAAGAATGGCGTGACGATCGAGTTTCTCGACGCGACGGAAGTGGAGGCGAAAGTGCCTGGGCTGCGCGCCGGCATCGATCACATCGACCCCGAGGTCAACGAGATCCTGCAGATGAAACCGATCGCCGGCGGCGTGTTCGGACCGGAATGCGGCAGCTTCGATCCGTCGGCCGCGGCGCAGGGTTACTTCGAGCGCGGGATGGAAGGATTCGCGGGCCGCGCGGAGCTGCGCCTGAACACGACAGTCAAGAAGCTGCGCATCGTCGACGGCGCGTATCGGGGCGTGGAGATGGCGGACGGCTCGTTCATCGAGAGCGAAAAGATTCTCGTGGCTGCGGGAGCATGGACGGTCGATCTGCTCGAACACTCCGGCCTGGCCGGCGACGATCTGCCGCCGGTCATCCCGCTGAATCGCATGCTTTTCATCACCAACATGCCGCCGATCGAAGGCTTCGAGAAGATCCCGATGACCATCATCGACAACGGCGTCTATTTCCGTCCCGAGGGACCGAACCTGATGATCGGACGCGCCGATCCCGACACGCCCGCCAGTTTCGATACGACGCCCGACGCGAAGTATTACGAAGAGCAGATCAACTACTACATGCAGGAGCGCATCCCGGGGATGGAGCGCTGCCGGCTGATGTCGATGTGGGGCGGGCTGTACGACACGAACGAGGTCGATCACAACGCCGTCTTCGGCGAGCATCCGCACGTGAAGGGGCTGCTCTTCGCCACAGGCTTCTCCGGCCACGGCGCGATGGAGTCGCCGGCTGCCGGCCTGGCGCTGTCGGAGCTGCTGCAGTACGGCGAGTACCGCACGCTCGACTGTTCACCGCTTTCAATTAGGCGCTTCTGGGAAGGGAAGCCGATTCACGAGACGATCGTGATTTGAAGGCAGAGGGAAGAGGGCAGAAGGCAGAAGTAGGCGCGCGTTTTCTGCTTTCAGCCTTCAGCCTTCTGCCCTTCGCTCACATCCCACTTCGGCCGTTCCCGCCAACGGTCGTGCATCCACACCCACTGCTCCGGCACGCGGCGGATTTGCGCTTCGATGTCGGCGGTGAGGCGTGCGGTCAACGCGACCGGATCGTCGTCCTGGCTGACCATGATCGGCTTGAGGATGCGGATGTGCAGTTTGCCGTTGCGGCGCTCGACGAACATGCGCGTGATGGGAACGCCCATCCGCACCGCCAGTCGAGCAGGCCCGATCGGAGTTGGAGCGGGCAATCCGAAGAACGGCACTTTCACGCTCTCGGCACGGATGCTCTGATCGATCAGGAAGGCCAGGATGCTGCCGCTTCGCAGTGCGCGGATCATCTCCCGCGCCGCGGCCGTCGAGCCGCGATCGATCGTTGTGATGCCGACATTCCCGCGCAACGCGGTAATGAAGCGGTTCATCTGCACCTCGTCGCGCTCGCGATGCATGACGCTGACCGGCGTGCGCAGCGCAACTGCGTGCGCGATCCACTCCCAATTGCCGCAATGTCCGGTGATGCCGATCATCCCCTCGCCGGGGTGAAGGTTCTCCAGCCCTTCGAAGGTCGTGGTGCGGGCGCACGTCTCTTCGTTGAGATTCGGGAGCCAGAGCATCTCCACCAGCGTCATGCCGAGGTGATGAAACATCTTCCGGATCGTGGCGCGGCGGCGGCGCGGCGGCCAATCGGGGAAGGCGATGGCGATGTGTTCGAGGGCGCGGCGGCGGTCGGGGCGGAGCAGATGCCAGCCGAGGTGGCCGAGAAAAACGCCGAAGGCACGGCCGATGGGAAGGGGAAGACGAAGCATCAGCGCGGCGAATGGCCGGAGCGCGCCGAAGAGGATGCGGCCGCGGATGGCGCGCTTGGTGGTCGTAGGCACGCGGCGGATTCTAAGGGACGGCTGCTATCCTTCGCCCGGCATGGCTTCAGCGCGCGATATCCGGGTGATCGTTTCCGACGTGGACGGCGTCTGGACTGATGGAAAAATCATCTACGCCGGCGATCGCTCCGAGGTCAAGAATTTCAACGTCCGCGATGGCCTCGGCGCGAAGCTGGCGCAGCGCGCTGGAATCACGATCGTGCTGCTTACGTCGCGCAGCTCGCCTGCACTGGCGCGTCGCGCGAAGGAGCTTGGGATTACGGAGCTGCATCAGGGCTCGTCGAACAAGCTGACGTCGTGCGAGGAGATCCTGCAGAAACTGTCGATCAGATTCGATCAGGTTCTCTACGTCGGCGACGACCTCCCCGATCTCGCTCCGATGCTTCGCGCGGGCCTCTCCGCCGCGCCGGCCGATGCAGCCCCCGAGGTACATCGTGCGGCGAAGTGGAAATTGAATTCGCGCGGCGGGGAGGGGGCGTTTCGGGAGTTGGTGGAGAAGCTGCTGCGGGAGCGGGGTGAGTGGGACGAGATCGTGAAGAGTTTTACGTAGGCTGAACATCAACCAGGTTGTCGTAAAACGTCGCCCCCCGTCCGATATCCGTCAGTGCCTGCGACGTCGTCTGATTCGCATTCGTGCCGTCGGACGTGAGCCTCCCCCACCACACTGATTGCGCGGAGACGACGCCGGGACGCACGCGTTCGGTGATGATGGCGTCGGCGGTGAAGGTGCCGCGATCATTGAAGATCTTCACGCGGGCGCCGTGGGCGATGGCGCGTGCGCGAGCGTCGTCGGCGTGAATCTCCAGCGTCGGTTTTCCGGCCGAGCGGCGAAGCGAGGCCACGTTGACGAACGATGAGTTGAGGAACTCGTGCGCCGGCGGCGAGATGAGTGTCAGCGGGAAACGCTGCGCCAGCTCAGGATCACGTTCTTCCGACTCGTACGGCGGGATGAACGTCGGCAGCGGATCGAGACCGAGAGCGGCCACCTGCTGCGATTCGATCTCGATCCTGCCGCTCGGCGTCGAAAGTCTCGCGCCGCGGCGGAACGGCACGTGAGGCGTCGGGAGAGTGAGGCGCACGGAACCATGCGCCTTCAAGGCTTCCAGTGTGACGCCATTCATAACCTCTTTCGTGCCGGTGAGTGCGGCGCGCATCAGCTCCTCATCGCTCTCGAGCAGTTCGGGATAGTCGAGATGCATGGCCGCGGCGATGCGGCGGAAGATCTCGCTGTTCGGCAGTGCCTCGCCAAGCGGCTCGATCGAGCGCCGGTTGTACATGGCGTAGAGATGGCCGTAGGCCTTGTGCAGATCGTCGTGCTCGAGCTGCGTCGTCGCGGGCAACAGCACATCGGCATAGTCGGCGGTGTCGGTCTGGAAGTGTTCGAGCACGACGGTGAAGAGATCCTCGCGCCGCATTCCGCGCAGGACTTTCTCGCGATCGGGAGCGATGGAGCCGGGGTTGGAGTTGTAGACGATCATGGCTTTGACGGGCGGATCGTTGACCTCGGTCAGCGCTTCGCCGAGCCGCGTCATGTTGATCGTTCGCGCGGCGTGATTACCAAGGTCCGTGCGTTCGAGCGCGGCGGAATTCATGGCGAAGGTGCCTGACGATGAAAGCTGGCATCCGCCGCCGGCATCGTTCCAGGCGCCGGTGATGGCCGGCAGGATGGAGATGGCGCGCACCGCCGAACCGCCGCCGGCGTGGCGCTGCAGTCCGTAGTTGAGTCGGATGAAGGTTGGCCGCGTGGTGCCGTAGAGCGTGCCGAGGCGCTCGATCGTTTCGACCGGCAGCCGGCAGATGGCGGCCACGCGTTCGGGCGCGTAGTCAGCGAGGGCGCGAGCGCGCAGCTTTTCCCAGCCGATCGTCATCTCGTCAAGATATTGACGATCTTCGAGATGATCTCTGAACAACACGTGCATCATCCCCAGCGCAAGCGCCGCATCGGTGCCCGGCCGAATGGCGATGTGCTCGTCGGATGCTGCAGCGGTTCTCGTTCGCAGCGGATCGATGCAGATGACGCGCGCGCCCTTGATGCGAGCCTTGCGGATGAATGGCCAGAGGTGCGGATTCGACGTGAGGGTGTTCGTTCCCCACAGCAGGATGAGTTTGGCCTCGGGGACACTCTCCGGATCGGTGCCCATGCGCGTTCCGTAGGTCAAATTGAGGGCCTCGGCGCCGGCACTGGAGCAGATTGTGCGATCGAGAAACGACGCTCCGATGCGGCGGAAGAATCGCGAGGCCATCCCTTCGCCTTGCACCAATCCCATCGTTCCGGCATACGAGTACGGCAGGATGGCCTGCGGCCCGTCGGGCGAGGCGATGATCGCGTTCAGCTTCTCGGCGATGAGTGCCGTCGCTTCATCCCACGTGGCGCGACGGAAGCGTCCCTCCCCTTTCGCTCCGACACGGATCTGCGGAAAGGTGAGGCGCTCGGGGTGATAGGTCCGCTCCAGATACTTCGCCACTTTCGTGCAGAGAAATCCCTGCGTGAACGGATGCTCGGGATCGCCGGCGATGCGTGTTGCGCGGCCGTCGTCATCGACGGTGACGAGCATGAGGCAGGTGTCAGGGCAATCGTGCGGGCAAACGGCGCGGATGACTTCGGGCATGGAGTTTCTAAAGTTTATCCTGAGCGGAGCGAAGGATCTCCGGTGACGCCGCGTTAACGGCGCCATTCAGCGCGCCCAGGCACCCATGGCGCGGGATCACCGGAGATCCTTCGCTCCGCTCAGGATTGACTGAGAAGCTTCACCAGCTTCTTCGGCGCAATGGCCCGGTAGCTCTCCTCGATCCACGCCTTGATCAGATCGAGCGACTTCTGATCCTTGAGGTGCGCCGTCACCCAGCCGCTCTTGCCGAGGCCGTAGCCAGTCGGCTCCGTGAACGGCAGATCGACGGCCATGTCGCGCGACTGCGGGAGTTTGATGGAGATCGAAAAACCGTCATCGCCGGTGCCCATGAAAAGGAATGCCTTCCCTTTCACTTTGATCGCGCTGTGTCCCCACGGAAACTCTTCGTAGGCCTCGGGGAAGCCGAGGGCATAGTCACGCAACTTCGATTCGATCGCACCGCCTTTGGATTTGGCCATGATCAAAAAGTCTATCCTGAGGCGAGCGAAGCGAGACGAAGGATCTCCGTTGGTATTGGACGAACGTTGACTATTCAGGATGTGACACGATCGTTCGGCGGTGTTGTGATGATTTCGCGCGGTCTGACGAGAGATCCTCGTCGCTGCACTCCTCAGGATAAAGTTCTTCTACTCCCGCTCTAGCACCATCGCCACCCCGATCCCGCCCGCTGCGCATACAGTCACCAGGCCGTACTGCTGTCCGGTGATCTGCAGCTCATTGCAGACCGTTGTGACAATGCGCGCGCCGGTAGCGCCGAAGGGATGACCGAGAGCGATCGATCCGCCGGTGCGGTTGATCTTTTCCGGATCGATGTCGCCGATCGGCTCGGTGCGGCCGAGGCGTTCCTGGGCGATTTTCTTTGATCCCATCCACTGAATGTTCGACAGCACCTGCGCTGCGAAGGCTTCGTGCATCTCGATGACGCCGATGTCCTTGAGCGTGAGCTTAGCGCGCTCCAGCGCCACCGGCAGCGCGAAGACGGGGCCTTGCAGCAACTGGTCGAACGGATCGATCGCGGCGTAGGCGTAGCTCTTGATGAAACCGATCGGTTTGACGCCGAGCGCTTTCGCTTTGTCTTCCGACATCAGCAGCACCGCCGCGGCGCCGTCGGTGAGTGGCGAGGCGTTGGCGGCGGTGATCGTTCCGAACTTGCGATCGAAGACCGGCCGCAGCTTGGCCATCGCTTCGAGCGTTGAATCGCCGCGAATGAGGTTGTCGGTCTCGACGATGTCGTCGAAACCGGGCGGGACGAGCACGGTCATCACTTCATCTTTGAACCGGCCGTTCGCCGTCGCTTCGGCGGCTCGGTGATGGCTCTGCAGCGCAAACTTGTCCTGCGCTTCGCGCGTGATGCCGTTCTCTTTGGCCATCTTCTCGGCCGACTCCCCCATCGTCAGGCCGGTCGTCGATTCGGCGATGGCTGGCGCGTCGGGTGCGAGATCCTTCGGGCGAATCTTTCGAAACGATCCGAGTTTGCCGCCGACGCTTTTCTGCTTACTGGCGCCGACGAGCGCTTCGGCGAAGTTTTTCGAGAAGAGGATGGGGATGTCGGAGAGCGATTCGCTGCCGCCGGCGACGACGATTTCCGCGTAGCCGCGGAAGATCATGTCCGCCGCCGAGGTGATGGCCTGATTGGCGGACGCACAAGCTTTGCTGACGGTGTAGCCGGGAACTTTTCGCGGAAGGCCAGTGCCGAGGATGATCTCGCGAGCGATGTTCGGCGCCTTGACCGAGGGAATCACGTTGCCAAAGACGACTTCCTGGATGGTGTTGGGATCGATGCCCGAGCGCTGCACGAGCTCGGCGACGACGATCTTGCCGAGGTCGAGCGCAGAGAGATGCGCGTAATGGGTTCCCGATTTCGCGAAGGGCGTGCGGAGCCCACGAACGACGGCCACGCGAGGGGTGTATTGCCACATGGGACGCGAAGATTAGCACGCGCGTACGCAGCGTCCCGACCCGGCGATTCAGTGCGCTGCGGCGCGGACGATCGGACGGTTCGCTCGGAGGGCGAGTATTGCCGACGCGCCTGAAAGGACGTACGTTTACCGGCTATGAACATAGTGCTGATACATGGCGTGCTCGGCTTCGGTCGTCGCTTTGGAGTCGACTACTTCAACGGAGTTGCGGAACATCTGGCTGGCAGCTTTTCGCAGCACGTATCGGTACCTTGCCGATCGGAGCAACTTCCGTGGCATGGTAGGCCATGACCTCAACGGCGGGCCCGAACGACGTCCGGAAATTGACTACCTCGCTGCATACGATACCTTCGTGACAAACTTCATCCTTCAGAAATCGGCCCCTCCGCCGACAGCGAGTGGACTAATTCTTTGATGTGTCAAGCGCACCCTGCCCAACCAACTGCCGCAAAACAAACGGCAGAATCCCTCCGTGCTCGTAGTAATCGACCTCGATCGGCGTGTCGATGCGGACGATGACGGGTACGTTGTCCGTTGTGCCGCTCGCGCGATGGATCACAAGTGTCGCTTTCTGGCGGGGGCGGAGGTTGGCGGCGATGCCGGTGATGTCGAAGGTCTCCGTTCCGTCGAGGCCGAGGGATTGGGCGTTGGTTCCTTCCTCGAACTGGAGCGGGAGGACGCCCATACCGACGAGGTTGGAGCGATGGATGCGCTCGAAACTCTGCGTGACGACAGCGCGGACGCCGAGGAGCTTGGTGCCCTTGGCGGCCCAGTCGCGCGACGAGCCGGTGCCGTACTCCTGGCCGGCGATGACGACGAGCGGCGTGCTTTCGCCCTGGTACCGCATGGCGGCGTCGTAGATCGACATCTGCGTGCCGTCAGGCTGGTGTCTGGTGACGCCGCCTTCAACGCCGGGGACCATCAGGTTCTTGATGCGCACGTTGGCGAACGTGCCACGCGTCATCACTCGATCGTTGCCGCGGCGAGAGCCGTAGCTGTTGAAGTCTTCGATCGGAACACCGTTCTCGATGAGGTATTTGCCGGCCGGCGAGTTGGCTTTGATCGAGCCGGCGGGACTGATGTGATCCGTCGTCACGGAATCGCCGAAGATGGCAAGAGCGCGAGCGCCTGTGATGTCGGCAGCCTTGCCCGTCGTCTGTTCGCCGATGAAGAAGGGCGGTTCCTGAATGTAGGTCGACAGCGGATCCCAGTTGTAGAGCAGCCCGGCCGTCGATGGGATCTCGTTCCAGAGCGGGTTCTGATCGGCGAAGTTCGCATACAACCGGCGGAATGACTCGGCGTCGAGCGCGTTGGCCATGCACTCGCGCACTTCGTCCATCGTCGGCCAGATCTCGCGAAGATAGACGTCGCCATTCGACCCGCGGCCGATCGGCTCGCGGGACATGTCGATGTCGATGCGTCCGGCCAGGGCGAAAGCGACAACGAGCGGCGGTGACATCAGGAAGTTGGCGCGGATCGATTGATGGACGCGCGCTTCGAAGTTGCGATTGCCCGAGAGAACGCTGACGCCGATGAGATCGTGCCGCGTGATGGCCTCTTCGATGCGCGGATCGAGCGGGCCGGAATTGCCGATGCAAGTGGTGCATCCATAGCCGACGGTGTTGAAGCCGAGCTGGTCGAGATACGGCTGCAGGCCGCTGCGATGGTAGTAGTCAGTGACGACGCGCGAGCCGGGCGCCAGCGAGGTCTTGACGACGCGCGGAACGCGCAGGCCTTTTTCGACCGCTTTCTTTGCGAGCAGTCCCGCGGCCAGCATCACCGAGGGATTCGACGTGTTCGTGCAGGAAGTGATGGCGGCGATGAGAACGTCGCCGTGATGCAGTTCGGCGACGGCCATCGGGAATTCGTCGGCCAGCGAGTCGGCAGCCACGCGATCGGGCGTGGGCCGGTTGTTGAGCATCTCTTCTTCCGTGACGATGCTCGTGTTCTTCTTCTCCGAGGCCAGCGCATTCGGCGCAGTGCCCGAATCCTGTTCGCCACCGCCGGTGATGGTGTGCTCCGGACCAGTTGACGAGACGCCGACGAGCGTCCGTGCTTTTCGCGCGATCTCGCTTTCCGGTTTGCCGTAGCCTGCCGGAGCGGGAGCCTTCATCATCTCGATGAATTCGCGCTGGATGTCATCGAGATCGATGCGGTCCTGCGGCCGTTTCGGTCCGGCCACGCTGGCGCCGACCGCGGAGAGATCGAGCTCGAGGACGGTCGTGTAGTCGATGTCGCCGTTCTTCGGCATCCCGAACAGTCCCTGCGCCTTGAAGTACGCACGCAGCGCATGGACCTGGGCGTCGCTGCGGCCGGTCATGAGCATGTAGCGGCAGGTTTCTTCGTCAATCGGGAAGTAGCCCATCGTGGCGCCGTACTCGGGCGCCATGTTGGCGATGGTGGCGCGATCGGCCAGCGCCAGCGAAGCTGCTCCTTCGCCGAAGTATTCGACGAACTTGCCGACGACTTTGGCCTTGCGCAGCATTTCGGTGATGGTCAGCACGAGGTCGGTGGCAGTGACACCTTCGCGCAGCGCACCCTTCAAATGCACACCGACAACGTCGGGCGTGAGGAAGTAGACCGGCTGGCCGAGCATCCCCGCTTCTGCTTCGATGCCGCCGACGCCCCAGGCCACGATGCCGAGGCCGTTGATCATCGTCGTATGCGAGTCGGTGCCGACGAGCGTGTCGGGATACCAGACGCCATCTTTTTCCAGCACGCCGCGTCCGAGGTATTCGAGGTTGACCTGGTGGACGATGCCGATGCCGGGCGGCACCACGCCGAATCCGTTGAAGGCCTGCATCCCCCACTTCAGAAACTGGTAGCGCTGATGGTTGCGCTTGAACTCGATCTCCATGTTGAGCTGCAGGGCGTCCGGACGATTGGAGTAGTCGACCTGCACGGAGTGGTCGACGACCAGGTCGACCGGAACGAGCGGCTCGATGATTTTCGGATCGGCGCCCATTCGCTTGGCAGCGGATCGCATGGCAGCGAGGTCGACGAGCAGGGGGACGCCGGTGAAGTCCTGCAGCAGGACGCGGGCGACCATGAACGGGATCTCGTCGGTCCGCTCGGCCTGGGCCTGCCAGTTGGCAAGCGTGCGGACGTCTTTTTCCGCGATCTTCTTGCCGTCGACATTGCGGAGGACGGATTCGAGGACGATGCGGATGGAAACAGGCAACTTGGACACGTTGCCGATGCCGGCCGCTTCGAGTTTCGGCAGCGAGTAGAACTGTCCCCGACGACCGTCGCCGGCGTCGAAGGAATCGAGAGTATTGAAGGTGTTGTGAGGCATTTCCATCCTCTGTTGCGGAATGACGCGCGAGGGAGGCGGCGCGCGAGTCGGAACTATATCAAAGCGATTCAGGCGCGTTTCTTGATGGGCTCGCAGCAGGAGGCCGATCATGTCGGAAGGCAAGCAGGAGTTTCTGGATACCTATGACGAGGAGCACGCGAAGACGATGCGCGTGCTGAAGGCATATCCGACAGACAAGCTGGATCTTCGCCCCAGCCCGAAGTCGAAGACGGCTCACGAGCTGGCGTTCGTCTTCATCTTGGAGCGCGGCCTCGGCACGAAGGTCTGGCACGACGAGTACGCCCAGGGACCACCCGTCGGCGGCGCCGGCACACCGAAACCACCGGAAAGCTGGGATGAGCTTCTGGCCACTCTCGAGAAGGTGCACAAGGATTTCCGCGATCTGGTCAGTGCCGCATCCGATGAGGAGTTGCACGAGAACGTTCACTTCATGAAGGGGCCGAAACAGATGGGACCGATCTCACGCAAAGACTGGATCTGGTTCCTGCTCCACGATCAGATCCACCACCGCGGCCAGTTCTCGATCTATCTCCGGATGGCGGGCGGTAAGGTGCCGTCGATTTATGGGCCGAGTGGGGATGAGCCTTGGATTTGAGACATCTGTCTCCGGAGCTCCATTCCCGGGCAAGGCGTCGCAACAAGGGTTTCTACTTGCAGCGCATCGACCACCGCGCGGTCACGACCCAAATGGGGCCGTCTAGCGTGCTCGACTCAATGTCTGCCGAGGCAAACGCGTAGTGAGCACAACGGTCGCGAGCTCTTTCGGCAGCCTTGGTCTCCAACTCGCGACACATCTGGATTACATCGGCGTATGTGATCTTGTCACCGGACACTGCCAGCGTATTTGTGATAGGGAATTCATCGTCTATTTCGGCGTCATCGCAGACCAATTTTTGGACGACCTGAGCCCACAGCTTTCTCTGAAATGGATCGTAGGCACCAAGTCGTGACCGCCGCGTCCACATCGACCACGGCTGCTGCCGAACCCTTTTCAGCGCAGGATTCAAATGGAAAAACGCACTCCGCCACCGCCGATTGGCTGCCTCCGCATAAATGTAGGCGACCACTCCCAGCGCGATGACAACTCCAAGAAACAAATACTGTGGAATCATGATGGTGGATGGGTTCGCCCCATAGGCGGTAGCGACCGGAAGTGTCAGATAATTTGTCAAAACTATGTATCCCTGCACAAATGCCGGCACGAAAAACACCACATTTAGAAAAACGCGCTGCGGAGCAGCGGGACGCCAGAGCGCTAAGCTCGGCGGCGTGGTGAAGACGGTACCCATAGCCAGAGCGTGATACAGGAAATTGGCTGTGCTTTCGCCATTCGGTCGCTTGCTATCGCGATCGTGTAAGCGCATGACTTTGAACAGAGCTAGATAAAGATTTTCGTGCTCGCGCATCAACGAGAAAACTAGAAGCAACAATAACAACATGTATGAAATCCCGCTGAACCAGCCCAAGTCATTAATATCAAAACTCACGCCAAGCCCAGGGATTTGGGCAAAAAACACGCGTTCTACAAGACGAACGCGGTACTCCTTCAGGGTTTCCGAGACTTCTTCACGTGTCGCATAGCGATGATTTGTTTTGTTGTAGACGAATTGATTCGCCGCCCCCTCAACCATAGGCTTCGCCCTTTCGCTGACCTCAAGGAGCGCCTTGTATCGCTGTTTTATCCAGCTCGGATCCGTAGTGTTCCATTGCCCAACCAGAACAGTCACCGATAGCACCATGATGATAAACATGACATATCGAACCCGCCCTGCGGATGCGCTGAACACCGATATGTAGTGCGAAAGCTCTAAATGCTCTTGCCATTCGTCACGTGAAAGAGAAGGTGAACCATCATCATCATCATCTAGGCTTCCATTTTTGGCCATATTTGAACTCCACCTTGAGCGATGTAGTGATTTAGGTCAGATGGTGGGGGAAAACGAGGTGCGGCGCTATAGGAGTTTGGCGTAGATGCTACTCAACTGACTCGTCGAGGCCGAGTAATCGACGCAAGGGCATGTCAGTTTTCTTGACAATAGGAATATTGACAACGCTGAAGGTACGCAGCTCCGCTGCTGACATCGAATCCGCGCGAACAAATCCTTTCTCAGCGAGATCAATGTCGAGCCAAGGAATATCGTAACAAACCCAGATCTCGCCTTGATGGGGCGTGTCCGTCGGCGGTGGGTTCATCGATGTGACTCTACGAAGGTAACGTGCCATATCCATGCGAAATTAGCGCTCGAGGCACTGCGCGTCGGCTCTTCAACTAGGAGAGCACCAAGCTGATGATTTCCCTACCCCGGCGTAGCCGGAACCAAGAAGTAAGTCCGGAGCACGAGCGGCGGTATCGTCGTCGGATGGCCAGCCTGATTGAACGTCACCGTGACCGTATCGAGGGAGTACTGTCGTGCTTCGACC
>Ga0307511_10005406_pt1 | contig 12998 bp, 7 predicted proteins | sample 13_EM_MG_FD_200266 | JGI IMG/M metagenome (GOLD analysis project Ga0307511, IMG submission 200266) | Populus trichocarpa ectomycorrhiza microbial communities from riparian zone in the Pacific Northwest, United States - 13_EM | ecosystem: Host-associated > Plants > Roots > Unclassified | place...
ATGTGGAAGTATCAAATTCTAAACAACAATTTTTCCCCGCTGTCAAATGATCAGAAAGTAGAAGTTGAAAAAGACTACGCATCTCAAGAGACCGAACGGTGAAAATATCCTAGGAGCCAAATGTTCCCTCAACATCCGGTCGTCAAAGACATCTAAAGGCCATAGAGATTCAACATACCCTGGTATGAGGTCATACATTCATCACATTCAAAGACCATATTAAATATAAGCAGAATTATAAATCAAATGAAGAAAGGCAACCTTACTCCCTGATGGTGCACTCTTCTTTGGGCGGAATGTCCTTTGATTTCTGTTTTGAGGCAGCTTATTAGACAGATTAACCAGCAGAAAACGTAACAACGAAATTCCTATGGAATAAACAACAGCTTTAAATCCACGCAAAGAAACACTTTTTTCACATAATTGGCATGTATATCAATCAATTAACAGCTAAAATCTGTCAATTAAAAAAGATCCATCCTTTTTTCACATTTCAATGTACACTCCATGCAGCAAGTGACCAAAAAAATACATTCTTGTATTGATAGCTGCACATGAAACTAACTTGTAAGCTATCAAGGTTGATGCTTGAAGAGTAAACGAGTGCTAAGGGTCCAAAAAAATGGTGTCTTGATAACTAAAGTTAGGTCAACACAGGAAGAGAAGAACACGGCAGATCTAATTAATTAAAAGCGATCAAGAAAAATAAGAGGAACTAGTTAAAATGAACCTACCAAAGTAAAAAGGTTTTCACTTACCTGCCCAAACCAAAGAGACTGCTCATGGCTAGAGAGAGAGATTGCTTTTCTTTCTTCAGGGGTGTTTGGGCAATCAACGAAGAAGTAAAATACGGTTCTCTTTTGTTTTATAGCTTTTTGGGTTGGGGTTTCTTCTCAATTATTAATTATTGTGGTGCGATGGAGTAATTGGGAGGTGAGAGATGATGGCATAGAGAGGAAATACGAAGGAAAAAGAACTTGTACCTTACCTCCTTTCTGTAGATGTATGGTACCTTTCATTTTGTGTATGGGAATGGAAAGTTCTATTAAAGTTTTTCCGAGATTTTAATATGCTTTTTATCCATTCTCTTGTGTTTTTCATTGTTAATAATGATTATTGTTGTTATCACTGCCTCTCTCATTTGGGTTTGGAAATGGTGGGGTGGATTGATGATGAGTGGGGAAATCATTCTCGTTTGCCATCATCAACTCAAGCAGGATTTTTTTTATTATATGAATAAAATCGAGTTAAATAAAATATATCCCAGAGAGAGTTTATACTTTATTTTGTTTTTTATACTATGATGAATAAGTTTGAGCTTTATATATATATATATATATAATTCTAATACCCAAAAATCAACTAAAGAAAACATAATATTGAATCTCATAATTAGAAACTACAAACAAAAAAGGTGATGGTGTTTTAAAATCCAATATGGTCAATAAAAAAGGTTTTTGAGTGTTTGGATAGAAAATAATCACATGTTTACGTTAATGTTTCCTTGTCTAGAGTTCAAGAAATTGATAATTGGTGATAGAAGACTTAATACCTGCAAAACAGTTTTTTTTTGTAGGATTTAGAGATAATTCGATAATAAAATCAGTAATTTTTAATTAAAAAATGCAATAAATAAGAGAATAAACTTTAAATTATTGAGAACAATGGTGTTTATTATTAGTTATGCATGATAAATGCTCAATAAAATAAGAGTATGAATAGAAAATAGAAAAGGTGTGAACTATTTACCTGAGTAATTTAGAAAGTATATATAGTCTCTAAACTTTGTCATGTTGCTTGAATATTTATTTTCTCCTAATAGCATTAATGAGAGATAAGTATCTTTTACACAACATCAATTAGAGATAGATATCCCTTACAGAAAATTAATGTTGATGAAAATGTGGTTAGTCATTTGGAGACTTTATACACCTAAGAATATAGGGAGACAATCATTATTGACTTTTAATATTTTATGTTGAAAGATATGAGAATAAACAAACAAATCCACATGACTTAACATGAGGCCTAAAAAATTATCAACTTCATATGTATTTAGAAGGTGTTTGGCTTGGAGGTGTAGTGGTTTTTTTGGTGGGACCCATGTAAAAAAAACATGTATTTTTTATTTTTCGTGTGGTGTGGTGACTTTTTTTCAAGGGTACAACTCTCTTAAAATACAAACCACACCTCACAAAAACAAAAAATGCATGCTTTTTATGTGGGTCCCATAAAAAAAGCCAACCACACCTCCAAATCAAACACCCCCTGTTTGGAATGATTCCAAACCCAAGGGTTATAGACCTAACATCTTGCAAGACTCACATCTATTTGGGCTCAGCGTGTAGCTGAACCCAAGACAGTTAAGCCTAACATCTTGTTAGATCTACATACACTTGTGCTCAATGCATAGTTGAACCCAATGATATTTAGATCTAGCATCTTCCTATACCCACATGTACTCGAACTTAGCGCGTAGCTGAACCTAAGGATGTTTGAGTTTGGTACCTTATTAGATTCACATGCACTTGAGCTCAGCACGTAGCTGAACCCAAGGGTGTTAGGTCTAACATCTTGTCACACCTACATGTACTTGGGCTTAACATGCAACTAAACCTAAGGATGTTGGGTCTGATATCCTGTCAAACCCACATGTACTTGGGCTTAGCATGTAGCTAAACCCAAGGATGTTGGGTCTGGTACCTTGTCAGACACCCATATACTTGGGTTTAGCGTATAGCTAAACTCAATAATGTTGGGTCTAAAAGTAAGTTGGGACCATGTTATCTGGGCTTGATGTTCTACCAAGACTAGATACATTGAGTTATTACCCTGCATTTGGCTCTTATCATCATGAGCTTTTAAGCAAACATAAAAAATATATTGATTCATCAAAAAAAAAAAGAAATAAAGAAGAAAATAGACAAAACATTTATTTTTCAACATATCATCGAACTATTTTTTTCATGTAAACTAGAATTTGGAATGATAATAGATCAAGATGAAATTTTAACATATATGCACTTGATGGAGAATGCCCGACAACCATCAACTACTCTCATAATGATCTAGGTGGGCTGGGATGAGTGAAGGGCTTTGTCAATTAATGAGCATGGATATGAAACCTGATTTAAGGTACTGCCCAATTTTTTCTTCTTTTATTTTTCTTCAACTTGGACCAATTCAGGCTTTAGTAGGCCAAGTCTTAGGTCAATCTGTCATGCCGATCTAGGTTTTATGACTATGTTTGTGAGGGTATACAATCCAATGGTATTTTTAAAAGAAATTTTTTTATTGCAAATCATATGAAATCATATCTTAAAAAATAAAACATAAAGGTAAATAAATCTCAATTTTAAATCACAATACCATATGATGAATTTCCTCAATAAAACAAAAAATAAAATAAAGTTACGAGCACAATAACATCCATAAAATTTTATATAAAAATCAACAATTTTAAAAACTTAGCCTAATAAGTCAACATTGAAATCTCTTAACCCAACTCTTTGTATAATTTAGGTTTCAAAGTAAATTATGTGAGAGTTATCATGACGTAACACATTTGATTGAGTATGTCCAAAGATAACCTCGATGATCAGTAAAAACATGGTTTGACTTAAAAATTCAAGATGACACCTTTTCAAAGAAAATATGCAGACGACAAAAAATATTAGATCAACCCAGGTTTCGCAGCTTAACATGCCAAGCTCAGACTCAAATCATGGACTCCACTAGTTTTTTAAACTATTTTTTTTATTTTATTATATGATAACAAAAACACATGCTCGTAAAATCAAACATCAACTCAATGTCAGGATATTTGTTTGAGACCACGATAACCTCATGGAAGCAAACTGAAACATATTATAAAACCCAGTTCCCAATAAACTCAAGCTAACTCATCAAACCTGTAACTTGGGTTATAAACCCTATTAGATTTAATAACTTTTGTTTTTTGAAAACTATTTTTTATTTTAGTACATGATAACAAAAATAAACACTCGTAAAATTCAATATTGACTTAATATCAGGTTGTTTGTTTGAGATTGCAACAATCTCATAGAAAGCAAACAAAAAAAATATAAAACTCAATTTTCAATCAACCCGAACCCAAGTTAATCCATCAAACCTGTGATTCGAGCCATGAACTTCTATAAGTTTTAATAACTTTGTTTTTTCTGAAACTTTTTTTTATTTAATAATACGATACCAAAAATAAATACAAGCAAAATTGAGAACCAACCAAATATGAGATAATTTGCTTGAGACCGTGATAAACCTACAAAAAAAAACCAAAATAAATTATGAACCCATTCAAAATCAACCAAATGTTAGATAATGAAACTGAAAAAAATAATAGTAAAGAAAAATTAATAAAAACTTAATGTTGAAGGATATAATTAAAAAAAATAAAGGAAAAAAGGGTTATGTGCACGTGTCTAGGTGGCCCAACAGGCTTGGGGCAGGGTCCTCATACTAAGGACTTTTTTTATTTTTTATTTTCTTAATAGGAGAATGACATGTCATCCGCTCTTTCTTTTTTGAAAATGCGAAAATACATTAGCCAACACGTCACCTTTTGTTCCATGTTTTCCTTATTGTAGAGGCATATGCAAAATCATGTGAGGTGTTCTTTTGATCTAAAAATTCATTTTCAACCCGAAACATAATCCCGAAACATAAAATCAATTTGGAAAAAAATCTCTCCTAACCCCGATTTACATTCTCTAGAAAGATGAAGGTTTAAAAACATCTCAATAGAACCCCTTATCGAAAGGAACATTTTGACACCAATATTGATCTATTTTGTTGTCGGAATATGGCTAACTAGTGGTTTTCTTTCTCGTTCACCATTATTCGACGATTTTATCTCTTCTCCCTGCAACTCAAGGATTGAAATTTTAAGAAAATATATTTTGTACCAAAATTAAAATTACAAAAACTAAAAGGATTGTAGAAGAAGGAAAGAAATAAGTGGACTAAACATAACTTTTAATATATCATTTATCATCTAGAAAAATACAAGAGATGTTGCATATTTATTATGGCATTTTTAACTTGTTGGATATTGTCATGGTATTTAAGAAAGTGTGGTTCTTGTTAAAAAAAAAAAAGAGTCTCATTGATACATTGAAGAAGTAGATTCTTATTATATTAGTGGCTTGTATAATGCTTCGGACTGGGTCAAATTTTTATCAACGTAAAAAATGGATGTTTATGCAATGCTAATATTTTTAAAGAAGTTAAAAAAAATGACACTCGAGTAATTGACTCAAGTTGGTTCAATGAACACAATTAACTTAATAACATGATTAAGAAAATAGGCAACAACAGTAAATAAACCAAACTAAAATAATATACAATAATTAACTTAAAAAATAAATATTTTTCAATATTATGGAAATATATTATCTCAATATTTAATAATAAAATAAAAATTAAATAAGAACATGATAACTCTATAAAAAATAAAATAGAAAACTCAAAGCTTAATTTTTAATAAATTAAATATAAAAGGATAAATTAACCAACTCACAGTGTATTATCTAGTGTGCGCGTGTGTGTAAATTACATGACATTTTCACCTAAAAAAAAAAAAAACCTTTTTGTTAAGACACTTAATTCCATCAATGCATCTCTAAATTGTACAAGTGGACTAAAAATCTAATGAGCGCGTAGCTTGTAATCCCAAGCATTACTCAAAAAGATCTCATGCATTCCTCTTAGTGAATTCTTCTAACAAGTGGGGGAAAAAATCATACCAATTTTAATATTACACTAATAAATGAAACTCAAATCCATTGGATATTGTTGAAGAATGTTATTGAATTGTATTTTTCTAAAATTTTAAATTTATTTTAAAATTTAAATTAATATTTTTCATAATTTTGATATTCTATATTAAAATTAAAAATATAAAAATATATTATTTTAATATATTTTAAAGTGAAACAATTTAAAAAATACTTGTATCATAATCTCAAACACCATGAATGTATTTGTGATATCGTGTTTTTGAAAAAATAAGTATTTTTTTATTTTAAATTAATTTTTATAGTGTTTTTAAATTATTTTAAATAAATTTAAAAATATAAAAAAATATTATTTTAATATATTTTTAAATAAAAATATTTCAAAAACTAATTATCAAGTACCATAATTACCAAGTACGAAAAATATATGTACTCCACTTTTGTTGTCTTCCCAAAAATCGAAGCATTAATGTCCAAAATTCAAAATTCCAAAAATAAAAAGCCATTTCACCACCGAACACAAAAAGTTTATTAGTTCTCTCTCTCTTTTACATTATACTTTCCCCCAACTATGTCCAAACCCTCGTCTCTGATCTCCCATTCCAAGGTAAAAGCAAAAAATAAAATAAAATAAAATAAATCCTCTTTCTTTCTGATTACACATGCAAGGATATAATATCTCACAAACTAACCCTGAAATTTCCTTCCTTTTTCCAATATTTGTTGAACAGGGTTGCTTAAAATAGTAGCAGAAGAAGTCAGGACCCATACCCAAGTGAAGTTGGAGAGAAAACTGAAAGAAATGAGCAACTCATCAGTCACAGTGGCGGCGGTGGGTCCAAGGTCACAACCAGGTTTCACGGTGGCTCAGTGGCATGAGCTAGAGCATCAAGCTCTTATCTTTAAGTATTTAAAAGCTGGATTATCTGTCCCTCCTTATCTTCTCCTTCCTATTCGCAAGAGTTTCCAGCTTCTTTCCCCTGGTTTCTTGCACCCATCAAATTGTAAGCTACAAAAACAAAAACCCTTTTGGCTTTAGTTCTTTTATGTTTCATTTTTCTTGGATTTATCTTTTCTTCTTTGTTATTGTTAGTTTTTCTTTAGTTTCAATTAAAGTTGGTGTTTTTAAGATTTATAAAGTTTGGTGAATTTAGGACTTGTTTGCTTATAATGAACGAGGCAAAAAATAAGTTGGAGATGTCAATCTGATTTGTGACAAATTTTATTGCCCTGTGTGACGGTGGCTACTCTTTAACTGACCCAAATGTCAAGGAGGGCTTTTATCAGAATTGTATCTCTAATTTAATTTCAATTGAAGTTTGTGTCTTTAAAATTGGAACAGATTGGTATTTGTTTAAAATTAAAGTTGGCAAGGTTAGTCTAATTTTTTATAATTTTTACTGTTCACTGTGATAGTAGTTTCTACTCTTAATCAACCCATATGTAACTATGGATTCGTTCTCAAAATTTTTATCATCTTAATCAATTCAATGAACTGCTTATTCATTCAATTATTTTGAGACTGGTTAAAAACTGCATTTTGTTTCTTTTTGCTACCCCTTTTGTCACGTTCAGTAATCTGTTTTTATATTTGGACTGTTAAATGCTTTGACAATGAGGTGAGAAATAGTATGCAACGAGACATCCAAATAGCCTTCAAGTGACTGAATTTTACTCCAGGTAAATGGTTTGGAGGAAAATTTACTGGAAATGGGTAGTGCAGTTTTCTGACTTGTGAAATTATCTTAATTTGCAAGTCGTCCTGTGTGTGCTTGTGCTTGTGCTTGCATGTGTGCACTTGTCTTGTCAAATGTCTTGGTGATATCTAGTTAATCATATAATCTTAAAGTTGCAGGTTATATTTTGTGTTTGTTACGTGCTATATTGGTCTTCTTTTGCAGTGAGCTATTGTTCCTATTTTGGGAAGAAGATTGACTCAGAGCCAGGAAGGTGCCGGAGGACGGATGGCAAAAAGTGGAGGTGCTCCAAAGATGCTCATCCAGACTCCAAGTATTGTGAGCGGCATATGAATAGAAGCCGTAACCGTTCAAGAAAGCCTGTGGAATCACAAACTACTTCTCAGTCCATGTCAACTGTTGCGTCAGAAATTGTAACTGGGAGCAGCAGCAGTGGCAGCAGAGCGTATACGACTATGCCTTTACCCACCATTGGTAATTCTGGGCCCTTAGGCTTTGGAAGCAACATGTCACGTTGGCAGATGGAGTCTATGCCTTATGGTGTTAATAGTAAAGACTACAGGTGCGTGGTTGTTATTTGTACTAATCAAACTGCATGTCAAGCAAAGGTTGTATTAAAGGATTTGTGCTTGATAGTAATCTATATTTATATATTGGTACATCTATGGGTGATGCGGTATATCAATAGAGTGACATGTGATATTTGATGCACCCTGTATTTTTGAGTAACATGCTGAAGCCAAGCCATTTAAACATTACATAAAGCAATTGTCAACCCTTATGCTGCATTCAGCAAGCCAAGGTGCTCGAGTCATGATGTTCCAGTGCTTAAAGTTTATATTTGCTACTGTCAATATGTTTGCATGAATTGGTGGAAGCACCTTGGTCATTACAGTGAGATTGATAACTAACTTCATATTACTTATTAGCTTTGTAAAATGAAGGGCTATAGTGATGGTCTTGCACATTAAGTTTAGCAATATATTACTGCATTGATAAATCATGAAGGTTTAAGTGCTAAATGTATTGGATTAAGTGGTGAAATTGATGACTTGTTTTGAAATCATACTCAGAAAGCACTCCAACATTTTTCATTAACCATTGACTTCAATGGAAACCTAATATCTCATTTTAACAAATTAGGCTGACATAACAAGTTGAAAACTTGGAATATGTTGAATAGTTTCATCTTTCCCATATCCCTCTTTGCTGTTGCTAGCTTGCTGTGGCTTGTAAGGAGTCTTGTTGTCATCAATAATATTTCTTAAAATATCAACTTTTGTTGGTTTCTCATCCTTTATTTGGAGCTGGCAGTAAGCATTTTTGGCAACCAACTAAAACCCATTAGCTGCATTGCTAGCCAGTATCCATACAATGACATACAAAATGTGGCTTGTCTTTGGATTGCCTCTATTCTTTCAGATTAATACTCAGATAATTTGGATGCTGTTGCAACTTTAAGAAATATAGTTCAGACTTGTCTAGAATTCTTGTTCCTTTTACATCAAAATATAGTATCACATTTTTAGCCTGTCTAACAGGGATTTTATGAAACAAGTAAGAACTGAGGTTCAAACCTTAAAATCCCCTCCTTTCCCCACTCTAGTTTGTACAATTGCTAGTGCAACCAAATTTAGCTATCATTGGTGACAGTTGCTCATGTACACTTTATGGTCTATGATTAATGGTAGATGGAGCTATGCTGATGAGATTTGGACTTTTGGCTATATAAAGCTACACATCTGAAAGTGTTGGAGTGATCTATTCTTGTGTTACCATAATATTTTTCCTTTTTTTTCTTGTTCTTGCTCTCTCTCTCTCTCTCTCTGAAGTTTGCTGCACCAGTTTATCCATTTATACATATTTATCATTTGTGGTCTCCGTTTTATGATTTCTTAGCTTTCAGAAGATGGATTGAATTGTTCCCGCATCCCATTTCCATGCTTAGATGCAATGTGTAAGTTTGTTAATTAAGAAAGAAAATGACTGTGAATTGTATAATAGTTTTGAAGAGAATGGAGTGGGTAGCTTACATCTGACTTGCTCCCCACTAGACGACAGCATCATGATCTTTTTTCCTTTTTTTTTTAAATGTACTACTACATCGTGATCTTGGTTGCACTTGAATATGTAAAGATTAGCTTGGATTTCTTGGAGAGTTTGATCATGTGTTGCAAAGGAAAAAAAGGTTTCTGTGATCCTTTCAAAGCATACTCTAAGGCCATGGAATTTATTTATAAAGAAACCAACTGGGCATCTTCTTTCAAACTGGCATTGCAGGTCTCTCCATGGACTGAAGCTTGAAGCAGATGAGAAAACTTTCTTACCAGAAGCTTTGGGAAATACAAGGAGCTTCGGGATGAACTCTACTGTGGACAGCACTTGGCATCTCACATCCCAAGTCCCTGCAAGCCCTGTGCCAGAATCAAGAAATGATGCTCTTTTGCAAAACTACCCACAACTACGGACACTGCAGGATTTTGAGCCCCTAACTGTTGATGATGCACCGTCAAAACAACAAGAAGAACAATATTTATTTGGAAGGGAGTTCAGTTCATCAGGATCTATGAGGCAGGAAAATCAGTCTCTTCAGCCTCTCTTTGATGAGTGGCCTAAATGCAGGGATATGGATTCCTATTTCACTGATCAAAGATCTAACAAGAGCTCTTCTGGTGTTCAGTTATCAATGGCCATTCCAATGGCTCCTAACTCTGCTCCGAGGAGTTATCATTCCCCAAATGGTAAGTGTGTTTCCCTCTGGAATGTGCTTTCCACAACCTCCCATCCTAGGCGACCCAAGACTTGATGGAAAACAAATAGACGATTTCTAATTATACTGTATGTTTTCATGCAGATGCTTAAAAGGAGCGTGGGAATTTCTTGCAAGTTATTTTGATGGCTTCATCAAGAAATGCCATCAAAATTTCTCTACGTGGTTAGGAGAACATTCCTACTCTGGTTGTGGATTGACAATGTTGTTGTGTTCGGGTACTTAAAATTTACTACTATGGATGGTTCTTATGGTAGACTTGTCTGACTACTTTGAGATTGCGTGCTTAAGTTCTCCCTGTCCAGCATAAAATCAGACATCATAGATGTCTTGAAACCTTCTTGGTTATTACTAATGTTAATGTTAATTTAGTGTTTGGCATGTTGATTTTGTTATGATCAAGTCGATCTCCACACAACTTTTTATGCTCGATCCAATTATATCTTTGTAAAGGTCTACTTATGAAATTGATAGGTTTGTTCAATTTGATACCCGCATTATAATTCATCACGTAATGATTAATCAAGTAAATTAGACTCCCTCTTGCAGTGTAGAACTAATAATCATTCAGAAAAGAAAATAGAACTCGAAACTAGTTAAAGATCGCAGATAACTAAATCCCACAAGCATCAATCTAAACCCTAAGCATTACTCTACAGTATAGCCCAAAGATGACCGTCTACGTCATCCTCACGTTGGAAAAGCTCGTGTTTGGATTCTTATTGCCATGGTTTGGATGGATGCTGAGCCATGAGTTGCTTCATAAGGCCTTCATTCTCGATCTCTTTGCTTGTAGGGAGACCTAACTGCTTCTGTCGTTGATCAAACATCATCTTTTCCACAGTGGACCTTGTTTCTGGATCCAAATCAGACAGCTTGCTAGGCTCTGGTTCCGTTTTTTGAATATCAATCTCAGAACCACCCTTGAACAAGGACTTCCACCAATTCATCCTATCGCACTTCGTCAAATGCACAGAAAGAGTCTTTTGGTCCTCCAAATTCCAGAGAGAATCATCAACCTTGATTGTCTCAAATAGTTCTCCTTCGAGAATTGAAGGCTGACCTTTGAGTCCAACTTTCGCAGATTTTTTCTTCATCTCACACACAACGTCCCTAGAGTTTGTTCCAGGAGGGACAGGCACAGTAATAGTAACCTCTTGAAGTGTCTGTGCCCATGAGTAATTGTCCATGTCAAGACCATTGTCTTTGTTTGGAACCCGTAGCCTTTTCTTCTCCTCCTCTCTCTTCTTCTCCTCGGTACGTCTTTTCTCTTCGGCTTTGATTGAATCCTCTTCAGCCTTGATTCTTTTCTTGAACTCCTTAACTAGGGCAGAGACATCGGTCTTGAGGACATCAGACTTTTGAGACAAAAAGTTGAGGGCAGACTCCAATAACCCTAGAGGGTTTGAGGGATCAAGTACTACGTTGAAGGACAACGAGGAAGAAGGAGATGCTGGGGCTTGCTGGTTTTGTTCAGGCTCTTCGTAATCGGAGAGAATGGCCATGATCGAATTCCTAGATTTCTGCGCAAAAAAAAGAGAATTTAATAGTTCTTTTTTTTCGTTTTTCTTTATAGAAGGAATTAGTGAATATTACTATTCTTGTGAAATTCCTATCCGATTTCGTAACGAAATTCATCCTCAGTAAAGGACTCGGATTTTTTTAATTATTATTAATTAAATGCCACATATATTTTACAATTAATAAACGGATTTCATGCTTGATTAGGATTTGATTTGATTTTTCCTTAATAATTTGTTTGGAACCCTTTTAATGATAGACAAAAAAACAAAACAGAGGAGTGACTCTGATTTGCTAAAATAATTCCAAATAAATCATACTATTCCAAGAAAATCCTTGTGTTCTTTTTGTCTCAAGAACCCTAAAACTTGTCTCATACTTACCAAATCCAAGAACTTGTGTTCACTTGAAAAAGAAAAATGTAATGGGAAAAATAGACGTAAATAAGTAAACTCTTGAGTCACACATATATATATGTACATGAACTGAAGCAATTCCACAATCTCAAATGACAATCAACCAGGTGCTATAAGAGTAAGCCCATTTCATGCTCAAGCTGGCAGTAGCACCTGAAGCAACAAGGACTAAACCTGGGTTTCCTGTTTCAACACGTGAAGAAGACGCTAAAAATTGTGATATTTGAAAGAAGCATATGCACTCTGCCAAGCAGTGAGATTTTGACAGACTTTTCAATATCTGGTAGTTGAAGTGGGATTATGGTGGATTCTGCCTTGTTTATGAGTACATATTTAGCAGAGTCAGCTCTTTTGCTGGATAATAGTAGAGAGAGGTGTTCTTTTTCATTCATCGGATTGAAGATTATGGGCAGTTGCAGCTGGAATCAATACAAGACAGAAAACTAAGAAGAACAAAGGGTGTGTCATGAAATCTTTGTCTCTCTTTTTTTTTTCTTTCGATGACTTTTTATCTTTTCTTTCAAAATATAGTTATTAAAACATGATAAAAATAAGATTTTAAAACCAAAATATAAATATCTAAAACTACAGGTATTAGAGATAAATTAAAAATTTTAAAGATGAAATTGTACATTTTTGTTACTAAAGATTGCACTATAATGAAATAGTGCAAATGTGCAATCTATAGTGGAGAGCTGCAAGGAAAGTCCTAGCTTTCTTTTGAAAACAAATGTCGCGTGCGTTAATTACGAGAGTGGTGCGGTGCCTATACTTGTTGAGTTTTCTATGTTTTTTTTTTTTTTTTTTTTTAATTTTTTTATTGTAGGGGTTGTATAAT
>Ga0307511_10005408_pt1 | contig 12995 bp, 8 predicted proteins | sample 13_EM_MG_FD_200266 | JGI IMG/M metagenome (GOLD analysis project Ga0307511, IMG submission 200266) | Populus trichocarpa ectomycorrhiza microbial communities from riparian zone in the Pacific Northwest, United States - 13_EM | ecosystem: Host-associated > Plants > Roots > Unclassified | place...
CCAGAGTCGAACTGGTGACCAACCGGTGCCCCGCAAGGAGATATTCCATTACAGCCGGGTGTGATACCAACTACACCACAAAGGGATTTTATTGAGAATATTGGAGTTTAGTATACCTATAGCACGCTAACTTGACAATTGCTTTCATTAAATAATTGATATAACTCCTATATATAGTATACATGACCCCACAATATTGCAATGTGAAGTATGATGCTGCCAAAGAAATTAAAGTTGATTATATTAAAACTATTTTGAGCAACTAATCTAGTCCTTGCTAGGGCATGCTGATTCTTTGTCCTTCGCCAATGACGTGAGGTTGCACTCAAAGCCCGATTGACTGTGTGTATACAATCCCGTATCCCCCTTTATAGTTCCCCTTCTACCTTTTCCCCTGTGCCTTCATTGGGTATCATCCTTCACCAATTGTAACCTCGCTGGTACTCAAGCCATAATTAGGATCAGCTTCCTGGGTAACCACCATGCAACTGGGGCTTTGGCTTCAAATGGTGGTGAGCGTTGGCAAGTGTTGAATTACAATATACCACGGTATATACTTTGAGAAGTAGGTATCCAACTAGCTATGGCCATGATATGGGGTATGCAAATAAGGAATAGAGACTAAAAGGTATTGACTGTCTATAGGGTTATTGAGAATCATGCATTTGGTCTACGCATACAAGTACCCGCCATTTGGAGTTTACTGGGCTAAGTATAACCATTAGCCATGGCTTCGATCACTTTTTTGTATTAGGAATATTCTTGTGCCAAGACTCGTAGACTAGGCCTTTGTTAGCCCAACGCTGTAGGTATCGGTCAATAAATCCCAATGCACAAGATCTAAATCCAATTAGGTGTTACCCTGATAGTGGCTATGATGAGACCCAACCATGGCTCAGCATGGACCGAATACGAGTACCGTAACTAGTTTATAAAAAAATTAAAAAAAATGATGAGACCCTAAACTTTTACTATTGACTCTAGAATCGGCCCGGGAGCTATGCTCATTGGTTGCCCTAAATCTCCACCCATTCTGTGCCGTTTTTTCCGAGGTTGGCGGATCGGTACCAATGCAGAGTTGGTGCCTTGCAGCAGATTAATTGTAAATCAAACGCAGCCGCACATACATACGTACATGCAGAAGTATGTATCGGAAGAGACCTTGGCTCATCACCCGGCTCCCGAGACAGGAAGTACATACAGTACGCAGGAATTCGAAGCTAAAGCAGGCTTGTGGTCTAGCCATCAAAGCCATTTTATGGACCCGTAGATCTGCTACCCATGTCGTATGGAGAGCATAGCCAGGAGCGGTAGCACTGCATGAGTTATGCAGGTACTCCACCGGCCGCTGAATCTAGAGTACAAGGTGATTAGTTTGTGTCACCAGGGGGTGATGGAGTTCAACTGACCACAGAGTTGTCACATGTGTACTTCCAGGTATAGCAAATATTAATAATATCCTCCAACGTAAATTACTAAGTGACGTCTGGTCATAATAGCACAGGTCTTTCCTTTCGTATTTTATTCGACAAATCAGACTCAACTCTAACCGTCAACAGGGTGGTGCGATGACCATGATATCACCAGCTTTCGCAAAGAATCGGCCGATACTCCGATGAGCAAGTGAAAGGTGAACGCATGATCAACGCCTCCTAAATGCATCCTACCTAGAGAGAGGGCCAACCCAAAAAAAGTCTGTCGTGCCCCGGCTACCCAATGTGGTAGTTAATTATACCACGTAGGTGCCAGGCGCATCCGGTTAACCCTTTCAGTTCCCATGGCATCTAAAGTATCGGGCGTTATCGGAGGAAGAAATAGTCTCAAGAGCTACGAAATAGCTAGTAGTTATGTAGGTAATGTCTAAATTATATGCAAATGAGGACGTATACTACTATATCGCGAAACTATAAATAATCCAGAAATTGCAATCTTGATATGTAGTATGTACAATACCTATCGTGTTATTCCCAAATCTCGTGACATGGAGGCTTCTTGGGCTAAAACAGATATGGTTAAGCCTATATTACCTCCTTGGCACAAGACTAACTTGGCTTAGCACCTGTTCGGGACTTGTCCCGGTGACGCGATGCAATCCCTGCCTCACCACATAGGTACATGCCATATCTTCATCTCCAGATTATCGATGCGGGGTTCCTTGGGATGCAACTTTCCAAGCTCCTACCGGTAACAACCTTTAGTCTGGCAACAGCTGGGCAGGTACGCACTGTGGGTTGCATCGGCCGAGACATCTCACGCTGTACCGCGAGCCTCTCCTACCTACATCTTACGCATGTATTTGTTTTTCAATGGATCTGTCCTCTGAAACCTGATGACGTTCTTGCATTCCAGGCATGCAATTGACTTCGCGGACTCCAGGTTGAATTCCCCGACCCGCTAACTTTACCCTTATCAGCACCAGCGTTGAAAATCCCTGCCGGGGATGCAGTGTCGAGATACCGAATGCCCTAACACCTCAACTTTGAACTATATTTTCTTCAAAGGCATTATTCCCGCGTGTAGCGCGGACGATGTACTGTTTAGAGTGGGTATTGATGCTGCATCAATTGGTCTGTGGATGCTCCGGTAATATGCCTAAAACTCAGGAGGGGAGAGCTAAGTATGGCCGCCGTGTATACGCACCCTTTTACGGCTTGGTTTATCGCTTCCCGGGAGCCGAAGGGACAAGGTTATCACAGCACCTACTACAGTCGGCGCCGCTGCTAGATATTCCTCCACGGCAAGAGCTTTACGCGGTAATCTGGTACATCATGAAAGAGCTCTAGGAGCTCCACCTCCAGTACACACTGCAAGCCCACCCTCTCTTGCGAATCGGACTGCTTACCCCTCCTTGTATATCGAGCTCGATCGCTTGTGGACAGCAATGCTTAGCCACCCCCTACCCCACCACAGGCTGAGGTAGTATATATTGTGGCCAGAGTGTGCCACCAGTTCCTCCGGTACCAGTCGTCCTCCTGGGCTTACATTTATCAAGCGTTCTAGCTACGAATTGTCTTTTACGAAGATACAATGAACTTGAAGCAACCAGCTATGGAAGAATGGGTGAATGAGAAGCTTTCACAGCTTACTCTGGAGGAAAAGGCACATTTTCTTTCCGGAGTTGACGTCTGGCGTACGTTGGCTGTACCGCGATTGGGAATACCTCAATTGAAGGTTCGTCATAGCCCTTGTATCTTGATTCCGTCCGCAATATTCCCTCAAAAATCACTATCACGACGAATGCGGGCTGACCAGATCTACAGACATCGGATGGGCCAGTTGGTGTTCGTGGAGGAACTATGGTGGATGGGACTACGGCAGCATTAACCCCAAGCGCAGTTTCACTGGCTTCCACTTGGGACGTCAATGTTGTTGCTGGCATCGGCCATTTGCTAGCCACGGAGATGAGGGACAAGAAGGCCGACATTCTGCTGGCTCCAACTGGTGAGAGATCCAAATCAAATTCGCAACCGTGCTCATTCTAATCGCCGACAGTGTGTCTCCATCGCTCGCCTCTTGGTGGGAGAAATTTTGAGTCCTTCTCCGGCGATGATCCATTCCTCGGCGGTAAACTCGCTTCACACTACATCAATGCCGTACAATCCCATGGTATTGCCACCACAATCAAACATTTTGCTGCAAATGACCAGGAGACAAAGCGTTTCATCGTAGACCAGACTATCTCCGAGCGTACCCTCCGCGAGCTTCATTTGGTCCCCTTCCAGATTGCTCTCCGGGAGGGCAACCCGTGGTGTTTGATGGCGAGTTATAGTAAGATTAATGGAGTATATGCGAGCAATAACAGGAGACTGTTAACGGATATTCTTCGAAGCGAGTGGGGATATGATGGGGTGGTCATAAGTGATTGGTTTGGTGTAAACAGCATATGCCCAAGTGTGGAAGCTGGATTAGATCTGGAGATGCCAGGTCCACCAAGGAAGAGGGGGAAGAACCTAGTCGATGCGGTGAGATTGGGATACATGAAGGAGAGCTCCCTGGATACGAATGTCCGCCGAATATTAACGTTGGTGAGTTTTTACACACAATCCTCTATAATAGGTTCTTACAGTTGTGTAGATCTACAAAACCGGAAAATACCAATACCCTGATTGGCAAGAGGGGCAAGAAGAAGCCCATAACCGGCCAGAACACCAAACTTTTCTCCGCAAAGCTGCCTCGGAAGGAATTGTCCTTCTCAAAAATGAGAAAAATCTCCTTCCCCTCAAACTTGACGGTGCGAAGCAAATTGCTTTCATTGGGCCGAATTCCAGACAATCCGTTGCTGCCGGAGGTGGCTCTGCATCGCTCAATCCTCACTACCGACAGAACCCATATGACCAATTCGTCAAGAATGTGGCATCAGAGTACCCAAATCTGAAGATAAAACAGGCTCATGGATGCCTTACTAATAAGTGGATCCCGCTTTTCCCAGAGACTTGTGTTTCACCAAAGAATGGAGAACATGGGATGTATATGGAGTACTTTGGTAACATGACCTTCTCCGGAGAACCGGTTCACGCCGATCACCGCAAGAGCACTCTTCTCTCCTGCTATGATAACCTTCCCAAATCCTTTGTGCCAGGGATGAGATACTCCTACAGGGCAACGGGATTGTTGACCCCAAAGACCAGTGGAAAACACACCTTCAGCATGGGTACTTGTGGACCAGGCAGGCTGCTCGTAGATGGAAAGATATTGATTAATATCTGGAACAGGACAAAGGATTCTGAGCGGTCAGAGATGTTTATGGCATATGCGTCGCCTGAGGTGCGCCAGGATCTTGTGATGGAGGCTGGTAGGACCTACAAAATTGTGGTTGAGGCTGTGTCCAGAGAGTTGGATCCTATCCCAGTGCATTACACGGATGAGCTCTACCGTGATGAGGTCATGGATGGCTCAAGAATTGGATTCATGGAGGAGGTCAAAGTTGATTTGCACGGAGAAGCTGTGCAACTTGCAAAGGAGAGTGATATTGTTGTTTTGGTGGTGGGAAAAAATATTGAATGGGAGAGTGAGGCATACGACATGAAGAGCATGGACTTGCCAGGGGAGCAGGATAAATTGATCGCCGACGTCATCAAGGCCAACCCCAACGCAGTTGTGGTAAATCAATCCGGTACTCCAATAACCATGCCATGGATCAATGAAGTCTCCACTCTGGTGCAGGTTGGTCCCCCAGATTTACCCATTGGCACTTCCTTTTTTATTAATTATCGGACTTTAGGCATGGTATCAAGGACAAGAACTCGGAAACTCCCTTTATGATATCCTCCTGGGCAAAGTTTCTCCTTCCGGGAAGCTCCCGGTGACCTTCCCCAAGCGGCTCGAAGACACTCCCTGCTTCCACAACTTCCCGGGAGAGAATGAAAAGGTTACATATGGTGAGGGCATCTACCTTGGTTACCGCCATTATGATAAGGCGAAAGTTGAACCGCTTTTCCCCTTCGGATTTGGTCTTTCCTACACTACATTTTCCTACACCAACCTGCGCATCTCGAGGGATGCATTTGCCTCGGATGCAGATACAATCAAGGTTGAAGTGGACATTACAAATACCGGAAAGATGGAAGGTAAGGAATCTTGCCAGTTTTACGTCACTCAAACATCCCAGTCTGGATTGGGGCGGCCAGTGAAGGAGTTGAAGGGCTTTGATAAGGTGGCCTTGAAGCCAGGAGAGACAAAGACCGCTAGTTGTGTACTAGATAAGTATGCTTTGGGTTATTATGATGACAAGAAGAAGAGCTGGGTGGTTGATCAGGATGCCGAATTCAAACTCATTGTGGGAGCTAGCTCCCGGGATTTACGAGGTGAGAAGCCGTTCAAGATTTCTAGAGGGCCATGGACTTGGATTTACTAGGTGGCATACATATGTTATATAAAGCTATGTAAGCTGAAAGTAGCACTGGTGTGCATGGTTCTTAGTTAGGATATTTTGCGCTTTCTTATATTGTGGTGTGGTTACAATTGCATGGGGATTGAATATGATTTATACATCCACTTGTCACTCATAAAATCCAGATCAGATAGGTTTTTCCTATATTCGCGCGGCCCCGTCATAACAAAATCTCCCCAAGTGGTTGCAAATGATTCTTTGCCCACTAAACTACCATAAACTTGGAAGCAAGCTGAACAGGTCCCAGGGCTAGATGTATGCACGCTACGACGATTTGTGGTTGGGCTTCAAACCTCAGAATATTCGACCCCCAGCACAGGCATGTAGGAGCGTTGTTCCATGTGGTTGTATATACTACCCTGCTATCCAAGTCTCATGGTCATGTATCTTTGTGCAAATGAATGGGCATAAATTAGTAACACTATTGCCAGTTACGACCAAGGCACTTAACCGTAAGGTATGACAGGATTTCGATATATATAAGCCATTTTTGATGCTCATTGTCTACAATCTACCAGATAGCTAGTTAGAAGTTGAACGCCATAATATGTATACCTAACGAAGTACAGTATCTAGAGTAACCAATTGCGTTAAAGATCGGTACTCACGTGACGGTCGACATGGGCTCCCCTGCCACATGCAGTAATATCCCAATATACATCAACGCATGCAACATAGGGACAATAGAGGTGAAGCCGCAGTCATAGAAGCAAACCAAAAGAGGGGGATTAGTCTTATGGTTGCTAAGGCCCTTTGAGGCCGAACAGATTGCAAAATCAGGATATATGGAGCTTGGACAAACAATAATTTGCATGAAGTAGAGGCTACGAAACATGCTGGGCTTAAAACACTACATAGGGGGGGTGCTTCAAGATGTCAAGATTGCAGTACTGCAAATATAGCTTGATTGGAGCGCTCAAAAGGGCTGAAATTAGGGTACCGAGGAGGCTATTTTGCGAAGCTTATATAGAGCAATGGCATTTCTCACAGTTTGCAGTCTGCCTAGTTCTATACACAAGTGAGCAGCTTGAGCCTATGCTGATAGGGTTTATAGAGTGGACCCTATGGGGAGCTTATGGCTGCTGGTAGTAGTTGTGGTGGGCGGTGTTGGAGGAGTGGTCGTAGGGGGTATTGAGGGTTCAGGTGCTATAGCGGGTTCAGGGTAAAATCAGGGTGGTCTGGGGATATGAGATTTAGATTATTCGAGTGTTTTTAGCCCTATATTCATTGTTCTTACTGTCTCTATGTTGCATGGGTATATTGGGATATTACTGCATGTGGCAGGGGCCCATGCTGACTATCACGTGAGTACCAATCTTTACGCAATTGGTTGGTTATAAAGAAATGAACGGTAGCAGATATCGAGATTGAGGCATTTATAGTTGGAGGGGAGGTGATGAGTGCTATGGCGAGGCTATCGATATGATAATCGACTGTGATTAGCCTATAGAACACTATTATTCTATCGGGAATTCGCTGCACCCCAAGGATTCTCATATTTATTCATGAAACATTTCTTTGGACGATCATTTTAGGTGAAGTCTATTCCGCTTGCACCCCTTCCCAAATAGGAAGGCGGACAAGACTTTTAGTGTGGACCTTCTCAATGACTAAAACCTTGGTGCCAATTGGTGGATGTATGACGTACTGTATGTATGTAGGTCACAGTGACTCGCCAATCGTGCATGAATGGGATTACCTAAAGGGGTTGTATTGTTCTAGAACAATAGCATTTATGCACGATAAGCATACTTAGCTTTAGAAATAGATTTAAGTAAGTGGACGCGAGAAGCACCTGTATCTACACCAATTATAGTGTGAATTAGGTCACCGTGCAAGCTCTATATATGTCTATAATACAAAGGTCGGAGTGATCACCAACTTTGGAGTATAATCTCAATGATAATGTTCTCAGATGCTAGCAATAGGATAGTATACGAGCGGACAGCTACAAGTATTTTTAAGCTCATTCTATAACCTTTTTATACATGCTACTAATAGTAAAGTCTTGCTACAGGTAGAATACATGCGCAAATTGTAAAAATACGAGGCTATGAGTAGGAGGAATCGTGGTAGAGGGAAGTGAAACGAGAGTATATTTTGCGGGGCAATTTCAGAGGTCGCTATTGCTATTGTCCTAGTGCTCTGGTTAAATAAATCCATCAAACAAAGGAAAATGCGCTGCTTATATGCCCAATCCATCCTCACAACTTTCTACATTAGGGACCCCGGTTACCCCTATTCCTCATAACCTTCTGCTGCTGGATGTGCTGACGCCCGTGACAGTGATATCCTGTGATGCGAGAGTATTCCAACACAAATGACGGTTGAAACCTAGAGTTTGTCCAAGGAGATACTATTTGTTTCAACCTAAGGCCGTAACTAAGATGAAAAATACATGATATATGTGTAAGTTCAACACGGTATTCACCAGAAGCTTTCCAATCAAACCAAAATATGAAGGACCCGTAAACGCCTGCTATTGGTCTGTTGTCACGTGATCGCCGCGTGGTACCTATGATTCTGATTCAATTTCTCGGACAATCTTCGGCAACGTGATACCAGCCCCAGACTAGTTGGATGCTGGAACTTCAAGTGGTATCAATCATGGCCTGCAATTTGATTCAGATGAAGTGGTTCTTTACCTGGCCATCAAAAAATACCGTTATTTAATTAGGATACGGAGACTTGAGTGCAGTGAAAATAAGGCTTAGATTTGGGGCTGGTTGAAGCTTCCAATAGATTTCGCTATGCTGAGACCGAGGCTCTACCGTGATCATGTGAGACAGGGATGTTGCAAACATTACCAGGGGATATTGCATCTTTTTTTTAGCAAGAAAAAAAATTCATTACTTCCAGTTGTGCAGTTCCATAGAAACCTAACTAGAGTGGATTCAAGGGTCAGGGAAGTTAATCTGCCGTCCACACAATAGAACATCGTAGGGAAGCATATATAGTTAATAAGCGACATATGGAAAGGGGGAGAAAATCATGTGCAAAAGAAACCTATCAATCCTGGTACTGTATGCAAAAGTACGCCTCAACTATGACCCATCTATCTCCATTCTGCTCTAGATCTTCTCTCTATCTTGGTTCGCCTAGCTCCTCCCATGTCATTGCACCACTGGTCATTGCACCACTGCCGAGCCAGTACTTTGTTGTGCAGTGCCGTGAGCAGTCAACCACAATGTGGTCCCCCTTCCTCTGAGGGCAGCGCTAGCCGCAGTGAGGACACGTTGGGTATCTGGAGTCGGTCTTGCTGGCTTGGAACAGCCAGCTGCGTTGGGGGCCTCGAGTATTGCAAGCTTGTCCAGGTATACATAGCCCGTCGTAGCCAGCTAGTCCTGTTGGTGCCATGTGCTTGCTATGCGTGCCCATGCTAGTTACCTGAGGTGTCTCTACCCGCCTCCCTAATGCCCTCATGCGTGGCTGTTTGTAGTTCAGAAGCCGCTCGGTTGTTCCCGCTCCAAATCCCCGGATTCAAAAGGTCTCGGTAGTACCAGATGATCTGATATCCATGGCCGCATCGCATTGGCCAAATTAAGGTTGGCCGGTCAGATGTCTCTGCTAGATCTTAGGGCTGCAATTGTATTGTGCAGATCGGACAGAGGGGGGTGTATTAGTACTCATTCAGTAGTAGGAGGGTGTGTAAGGAGAAGTCTCCGAGAGGAGCAACGCCACCAATGGGAGGTCTTCCCACTGAACATTAACACGCAGCGTTATGCCATCGTGGGGCTGTAGTGTAGCTAGAGCAGGGTGCCAGGCGGTCGGCCTCAGAGCTGAAAACTTCCCCACACTTCGAGTCCCTTTGGACCACTCAAGGATACCTAGGTTCAGGTCCATGAGGATCAAACTGGGTAGCCTTGTTTTACGTTGATGCATGGACGAGCCCATGGAGACACTGGTAACGGTCCATTGCCAGGTCAGCTGTATGTATAACTTGAGAGCGAAATCGGATCTCGATGCTGCTTCTTACTTCCGGTAGTTACCTATGCAATCAAGCAACGATCCAAGCATGATGTGGTTCACACAGCTAGGCTGTAGCGTCGCTGATCAACGGTAAGAGAAATTCGGGCTGAAGGTATACATGTTGCGAGTATGAGTACGAGTCAGGGATTGATAAGAGCCTAGAGCGGTGGGGCAAAACGAAACCTCAGCTTATACGAAGTCATTGGTCGAAACAGCAACCCTCAACCATCAACCCACTTTGCATAGGTAAGTGTCAGATGCAGTACTTTCTAAGTTGACAAGCTGAACTACCATGTCCACTCGTACCTAAGGGTGCTGCTGCGCTGAAACCCCTTGATCTGATTATGAACAGCCGCACTTGGACACATTTGTCTGCCCTTGGATTCACGACGTGTGAGGCTACGTAGGCATAGTCAAGCCATTACCAAAGCACACGTCTTGTAGCTGCAGGTCGGCAGATTTTCCTGGACAGATATTGCATATGGTATCTCTGAACTATACCTATCCTATACTGCGAGCAAGTGCTGTCATCAATGCGAATTAGCCAAGTTGGTGGCCTCAGCTACTGACTGGTTGTGGTCTGCAGTCTGTGCGGTCGGAAAGCAATCTCAACCGGAGGTATTCCACCGGTTTATCAAGCAATAGAGTGTTTACCAGGCCCCAGGGCGGCAATTCGAACGGTGTGTATGTATAAAGCTACCGGGGCGGGGCAACTATCCTCTCAAGCCCTAAGATTTACGATGGCGTTGGTACTTCTACGTCCGAATATAGCTTGGATCTGGAGCCAGCCGTATAACCCTCACCAAAGATGGCCCAGGATTAAAGAATCTGATACAACCATGTGAACGTTTCCAGTGTGATATGTACATGATTGGTAAAGCCAGCTGCTGCAGGTGCTAGTGGCGATCATGCCTATGTCTAGATAGGTACTGGATGCCGCCAATTCCGTCTGCGCGTGGTTGAAACCCAATAGTCTGCCAGCTGTACAGTAATGCTTGTCGAGTGTTTTGAGCTTCCCTGATCCCTTCTCAGCAGGCCACGGCCGCATGCTGTTGTATGTAATTATGGAAACTTCTGTTTCACATTGCCACATTACCTAGCACTTGGTAACCTGATGCCCACTAGTACTGCGAGTACAACAAGAAAGCTAAAGAGCTCGCTGTACAAGACACTTCAGCCCTACCATTTAGCGTAATATTCTCCCAGCCCCTAGGCCTAATTGTATGGCAGCTAGCCATCAATATGAGGCACCAAATCACTCCGCATCTGTATAGAACCATGCCGGTGGGTGTATATATACATACGTATATATAGTTAGCCAGTCAGTCGTGATAAAGTGAGGGCTGCATATTGTCATAAGCTTGGCGGAGGCCTGAGGACCAAGCCCCATATTCATGCATACAATCATGAGTCCCTTGCAGTCCACCATGAGTGAGCTTTCTAGGGCCATAATCTCTATATATAAATACTACTCTTTTAGTTGTACTTCACAAATGGATGTGCATTACCATTGAGACACTCATACATATATCAAGTGTTTCTATACGTAGGGCGTACTTAATATATGAGGGATTTGGCTTTTTTAGGCTTTGCTGTAGCACTTTGACCTACCATATTCGCCCCACGATGATGCACATGATCATCAACCACTTTCAGGGCTTCTCTAGGCTCTCAGAATACCTTCGACATGCGTTATATGTCTCGGACATACCTCCGAAGAAGCAGTGATTTCGATTAATAGTAAAGAATCTTAGGTTAGTTCCAGATTGATTTATTCTAAAGTATTTCTATTACGGAAATAGCATGTGAGCTCAGGTGTATGAAGAGATACATCTACAAAGTAGGCTTGATGCCTATTGCTCTTATCAGATTAGCACGAATTTTTTAAAGTGGCAATTTCCGTCATGACCTTTGCCTGCATCGAAAGTAATATTGTGGTTAGCCTGATCTAGGTATGTACTACTTTGATACTTCTTTTCACCATGCCTAGATGCATTCTTTCAAACTCAAATTTACTGTGTAGACGATGTGAAATCAGTGGCGTACACTCAGTGCCTGGGGAAAAGTTATCGAGCAACTAATACATGCATTAGTCATGCATGCTCATGCACAGAATATGCAATAAGGGCCCTTCGTATACCTCTGCATTGCGCCTATATTTCAGGCTCAATAGCCCTTAAAGGGTAGTGATACAATCCCCCTAATGTGAAACCCTCTTCTGCAAGTTTGTAGCCCTTAAAAGCCCCATTTTGGGGTATTTATGCAACCTGATGCTTTGTACAGTATTCACGCTAGCAGGTTGGCCTGAGACAAAAAAAAAGAAAAAAATATGAGTGCGCCATAACTTTCCCCCGGACACTGTAATACACATTAGGCTAGAACTACTTAAAAGATCACATGTGTTTCACTTTGTGAGACAGGTCACCCCACGTGTATGTGCAGTTGTTAGGGGTAATCGGGTGGTCGTACAACAGTTCAAGATCACGGCGTATTGAAGTGGGGAGTGAATTTTCGCCTCGCATAACAGTATGACTTATCACGATGTTCTCCTTAGTTACGTACCGCTAGTCTCAAGCACGAATTTTAGTCATACAATTGTACATATGTATATATTACACGCACTTCAGTCTTATATCAGATATGATTAGGTACGTGTTGTGGGGCCCCGCCATCCATCGTTCAGTGTATTGGCTCTCGGCACTTTCAGATTTCTTACACTAATTCTATATGAACATTTGATTTGCCAGTCCAGCAGCCTCACACGTGCCCCAATGGGGCTGCGTGCACATGAACATACCTGTATCAGATGAATTGGCTGCCGAAGCGGGCTCACGTGATAGAATCGAGTCGCGCGAGCCGATTTAGGCTATGATAGTATGCGCTCTTGAGATGTAAATAGTATATGCAGGAGCAGACGAGCATGCACGCGCGATATTCTCCGACAATCGAAGTTTAAGGCGGGAATTTCAACTTGTTCTAGAACCTGCTGGTTTGCAGAGCGGATTAGCCCCAGACTCAGATTTTAAAAAAACTGCGCGGTCTATTCAAGTGATTGGGTGATATATATATTTCCTTATTGTATGTAGATCGATATAGGGTCTTTAAGCGATCTTAGCTGTAGGGGACACTGTCACAT
>Ga0307511_10005409_pt1 | contig 12994 bp, 12 predicted proteins | sample 13_EM_MG_FD_200266 | JGI IMG/M metagenome (GOLD analysis project Ga0307511, IMG submission 200266) | Populus trichocarpa ectomycorrhiza microbial communities from riparian zone in the Pacific Northwest, United States - 13_EM | ecosystem: Host-associated > Plants > Roots > Unclassified | place...
GACACCATTGATCCCAGGTAAAAGGATATCGGTAATGATCAGATCGAAAGGTTCATTGACGGCCAGTTTTTTACCTGTCAATCCATCAGGAGCGATCGTCCCGGTATAACCCAGCTCCTCCAGTCCCTTTTTGATCAGGAACGCCACACGCTCTTCATCTTCTATGATCAATATTCTCATGCTACACCCTATTTATTACTAAGGTAGCTAATTGTATAGTAATACAGGATCGTATGATACAGATCAGCCCATAGAATGACGTGGGTCAGGCAAATGGCTCTACAGGAAATAAGCGATGACCATCCGGGAAAAGTCATATTTTCTATTGATCTGGATCATGACCGGGGCTGTGTACGCGAACTACTTTTACACCGGATTATAAAATGTATGTATAACGTTTAAAAAATTACGGTCATGAATACCAGTTTAGTTATGCCAACCGGGACAACCGGATCACAAAACAAAACCACTTTTTTATTCAGAAAGGAATCTGTAAGGAAAACAGCTCCTCTATTTTGCCTGCTTCTTATAAATGCAGCCTTTTCTTTCGGTCAGACCACTTATACCGGGACGACGGTCGATCTGGTCGTTAGCGGAACTTCTACCCTTCATGATTGGAGCATGAAGTCCGCTAAAGCAAATTGCGCTGCAGTATTTGCCTTTAATAATGCCGGTCAGATCACGGGGCTGACTTCCCTTAGCTTTTCCACACCTGTCAACAGCTTAAAAAGCGAACATTCCGGTATGGACAAGAATGCTTATAAAGCTCTGAAGAGCGACAAGAACCCCGCCATCACGTATACGATGGCCTCCGTATCCGTTACGCCTTCTGCGGCAGGAGCCAGTACCATAAAATGTACGGGCAAGCTCACCATCGCCGGCGCCACTCTTAATGCGGATATCGTAGCCGTTTGCAAGCAGAATGCCGATAATACTATCACTGTCACAGGTAGTAGGGCTATCAGCATGAAAGATTTTAATATGGAGCCTCCCACCTTTATGCTGGGAACCGTAAAGACAGGGAATGATGTCGTTCTGAAATTCAACCTGGTCCTCAAAAAGTCCTGATAACAACTCAAATAATTCATTATTTATCAAAACCATTATTATTCATTTTTTAATTATTTTTTATGGGAACGTTTATCCGCAACATTGCTAATTTTTTCCTGCTGCTAATGACAGGCCTCCTGCCCGCCACTATTTTCGCGCAGACTCTGCAGGGACCGATCTCGAATTTCCGCCCTTATGATAAGACCGGCATTAATGTATTCGAAACCACGAAAGACTCTATTCCATTCGATGGTATCCGGTTGAGGATCGGGGGCGCCTTCACCCAGGAATTTCAGGGGCTCAGGGATGAGAACAGTGGCGGAAAATACCCTGCCAATGCCCTTTATAAGATCACTCCCGGGTTTAATACGGCGATGGCTAATCTCAACCTCGACCTGCAACTGGCTGACGGTATCCACCTAAACCTTGCCGTTTATCTGTCTACCCGTCACCACAACGAGACCTGGGTGAAAGGCGGCTACCTGCAATTCGACAAGCTCCCGTTCAAAGGACAGATCTGGAGCGATATCATGAAATATACCACCATCAGGATCGGTCATATGGAGATCAACTACGGCGATGCACACTTCCGCAGGACGGATGGCGGTCAGGCTCTCTATAATCCCTTTATCGAAAGCTATATAGTGGATGGTTACGCCACAGAGATCGGTGGCGAAGTATATGTCCATAAGAACAGTCTCTTCGGAATGGTAGGAGTGACCAACGGGATGGTAAAAGGAAATGTCGATTCCACTGCGACGACGGTCCAGAACGGTACGATCCGGAAAAATCCTGCCATCTATGGAAAGCTTGGTTTCGATAAGAACCTGAATGAGAATACCCGCGTCCGCCTGACGGCCTCTTACTATCATGAAAACAGCTCTCCCGGCAATGATCTCTATTTCGGAGACCGTGCAGGATCCAGCTACTTTATGGTGATGGAAAAACCTTATGTTACTCCCGCCAGCGGCACGGGAGCCTATGAAGGTGACGGTTTTTCCGGTCGTCTCAATCCCGGCTTTGGCTATAAAGTAGATGCATTCATGGCTAACGGGTTTATCAAATGCCATGGACTGGAACTCTTCGGTACCCTGGAACATGCACAGGGAAGGACCAGTACCGAGACTTCTTCCCGTCAATTCAATCAATATGCCGTGGATGGTATCTACCGGTTTGGCAGGAAGGAAAATCTTTTTATCGGAGCCCGTTATAATGGGGTCACTGCTGAACTGAAAGGTATCGCCAGCCCGGTTACCATCAATCGCTTTGCTGTCGCCGGAGGTTGGTTCCTCACCAGAAATATATTGCTGAAAGGCGAATATGTCAAACAGAGCTACCTGGACTTCCCTACCACGGACTATCGCAACGCGGGGAAATTTGACGGATACGTGATTGCAGCTACGATCGGATTCTAATCAGGCAAACAACAAGATCATGTCCCTTTTCCGGTACATATTTATAATAAGTCTCAGCGGCGCCCTGTTTGCAGGGCGTCCGCCCCTGAGAAAAATAAAATGGATCGTACAGAAGACCAGTACCCTGAGCATAGACGGCCGTACGAATATCAACCGGTTTTCCTGCGCCGTGAACGAATACACCGAATCCGATACCATCACCTGTCTGAAAGGTGCTTATACAAATGATCCGCAAGGCATACCCCTTAAGGGTGTCTTGCGGATCAATATCGATGATTTCAACTGCCATAACAGGATCATGACGGCGGAATTCAAAAAAAATCTCAAGTCACGGCAATACCCCCAACTAAAGATCTGCTTTATCAACCTGGAAAAAATGCCTTTTTCCGGTAGCAATGCTGAAACCATAAAAGGCAACGTGGATATTGAGCTGGCCGGGATCACCCGGCGTTTTGAAATTTCCTATAACTCCTGCCGGACGGACGTATCCGAAGGGCAACTGATCGGAACGCGGACTTTCTGCTTTTCCGATTTCCAATTGCAACCACCTCAGAAAATGGGTGGACTTATCCGGGTGAATGATCAATTGACCGTTCAGTTCACTCTCTATCTCAAGCAAACTGATTAACCGTCGTTCACTAACATCAATTTTGCCTATTCCTCCAAAAAAATAATTACTTATAAAAAATCAGTCATGAATACGATCAATCAAGCTGCCCTTACCCATGATAAAAAATATATTTCAGCCGAAGAAGCCCTGCGCTACGTTCAGACAGGCGACCGGGTGTTCATCCACGGCAGCGCTGCTACGCCGGTCTGCCTGGTACAAGCCTTACAGGCCCGTCACAAGGAGATCCATCACGTAGAACTGGTCAGTATCACCACCATGGGAGATCTTAATTTTAATGATCCTGTCTGCCGGGAAAGCTTCTTCTTTAATTCCTTATTCGTATCGGCCAGCACCCGTTCCGTCGTCAATAGCCTGGACGGAGATTATGTCCCCATCTTTCTCAGCCAGATCCCCCTGCTCTTTAAGAGGAATATCCTGCCGCTGGATGTTGCCTTGATACAGGTGTCTCCGCCCGATTCGCATGGATATTGCTCTTTAGGAACTTCTGTGGATATCACCCGGGCGGCTGTCGATACGGCCCGGCATGTCATAGCACAGGTCAATCCCCGGATGCCCCGGACCCATGGGGACGGGTTTGTCCATATCAAGAACATCGACGCCCTGGTGTGGCAGGAAGCCGAATTGCCGGAGATCGATTATTCCGGCAAGACCAACGATACCGTTGAGAAAATAGGCAGGCATGTAGCCTCCCTGATCGAGAACGGGGCTACCCTTCAGTTGGGGATCGGCAATATTCCCGACCAGGTGCTGAAGAACCTCACCGGCCATAAAGACCTGGGGCTGCATACGGAAATGCTCTCCGACGGGGTGATCCCCCTGATACAGAGCGGGGTCATCAACAACCGGAGAAAAAAGCTGAATCCGGGGCGCTCCGTCACCTCCTTTATTAACGGGACCCGGCGACTTTTCGATTTTGTAGATGACAATCCCGAAATCCGGGTAATGGATATCGGCTATGTCAATGACACCAGCATCATCCGCCAGAATCCGAAGGTCACCGCCATCAACAGCGCCATTGAAATAGACCTGACAGGGCAGATCTGCGCGGACTCTATGGGTACCTACCAGTATTCGGGCATCGGCGGACAAATGGATTTTATCCACGGCGCCTCCCTGTCGGAAAATGGTCTGCCGATCATTGCCCTGCCCTCCGTCACCTCCACAGGTATTTCCAGAATTGTCCCTTTCCTGAAAGAAGGAGCTGGCGTAGTGACGACCCGGGGGCATGCCCATTGGATAGTTACCGAATATGGTCATGTAAACCTCTTCGGGAAAAATCTGAAACAACGCGCCCAGGCACTCGTCAGTATTGCCCATCCCACACACCGGGAATGGCTGGAACGGGCTTTTTATCAACGGTTTAAGAATAAAAATGCCAAAGTTACTTCCTGATACCCACCCCTTAGTATTGACGGATCAATACCGGCCTGATTAAAATCATATCCGATACTGAGAAGAATCATCTATTCTTTCACGGTATATAATAATTTTTGTGATGGGAATATATATTATGAAATTTCATACTGATAGGCATCTTCTGATTAAAGAAGTGCAGGAAGCATTTAACAGGACCTATCCTTTTCTTAAAATAGAATTTTCTAAAAAAAAGGGGCTGGGTTACTCTTCGCCGGAAGAAAATAACGGAGAAGGGGAAAACGCCCGCGCTGCAGCGAAAAATCTGCTTTGGGAGGAATTCGGCCTATCCGACAATATGAAAATCAGCGAACTGGAAATATTATTGCAATATCAGTTCGGCCTGCCCGTACAGATCCTGCGGAAGAGCGGTAATCTGTGGATGGAGACCCGGCTGAACCGGCACTGGACCCTCCGGCAACAAAATAACCACGGTGAGGATATCGCCTCGGGATTCGTGTAGCAAGCTGCAAGCTTCAAGCCAATAGTCTCAAGCTTTAAGCCAGATGACATTTAAGTTTTAAAGGATGTAGAAATATCTGCTAACAGCTTACAGCTTGGAGCTCCTAATACAGCAGGTTCTTTAATTTAGCCATATCGGTGATCCGGATTTTACCATCTCGGATCTCGATCAACTTCTCCGATTTGAAATCACTGAGGGTGCGGATGAGCGATTCCGTAGCTGTGCCAACATACTGGGCTATGTCTTCCCGGGAAATATCCAAGGGCCCTCCTGCCGCTTCTCCTTCTTTAATGAATTTGGAATGAATATCGATCAGGGCCTTGGCCACTCTTTTCCGCAGCGACCCGTAAGCCAGACTTAGTAATCGTTCTTCTTTTTCCTGCACGTTCTGCGCGATCAGCCGGATGAACTTGGCGGCAATATGAATGTCATTATAGATAGATGCCAGAAATTCATCCCGGGGAATCAATGCCAGCTCCGCTTCCTCCAGGACTTCCGCCGTATCCTCGTACGATTTGTTCTCCAGTAAAGGGAGGTAGCCGATAAAATCCCCGGCAGTATAGAGATTGGTAATATATTCCTTCCCGTCTTCATGGACACGAAATGCTTTTATTTTCCCCTTTTTCAGGTAATACAGGAATTTAGGCCTTCTCCCTTCCAGGTAGAGCGATAATTTCTTGGAGAGATCTTCCGTCTCATAATTGTCCAACTGCATGTTCAGGATGCCCGAAGTATTCAGGTCCCTGATCAGGTCATTGGCGCCCTTTGCATCGGAAGAATATTTTGCCTGGAGGATATCATATTTCTTCAGGCGGATCTCGATCGCATTCAACAGCTCGATATCATCGAATGGCTTGGTGATATAATCATCTGCGCCCATTTCCATCCCTTTACGGAAATCCCCCCTTTCCGTCCTGGCTGTGAGGAAAATAAAAGGGATATTCTCCGTAGTGGAATTCTTCCGCAGCAGGTGCAATACACCATATCCATCCAGTTCCGGCATCATGATATCGCAGATCACCAGGTCGGGTATTTCCTTAAGGGCTTTTTCCACCCCTCTTTTCCCGTTCTCGGCGGTCAGGGCTTCATAGCCGGCCAGCGATAAAATCTCGGCAATATTTTCCCGGATATCGTCATGGTCATCAATAACGAGCAGTTTGCGCATGCAGTTGAACTATTTAAGAGGTAAGTTACGATAAGATAAAAAGTTCTGCAATACTAGTTTCGTCACGGCCAGGCGATCTCCTGTCATCAGGCATCAGGATAGCGTCCCTGCGCCTGGAATTTCCGGTAGCACTATCGTGATCGTAGTGCCCTTATCCAGAACGCTCTCCATCCGGACAGTGCCTTGCAGCAGGTCTATGTATTTTTTAACGATATGAAGTCCCAGGCCCGTGCCCTCTATATTCAAGGCATTTCCGCCCCGGAAGAAACTGCTGAACAGATGTGACTGATCTTCTTCCGAAATACCGATGCCGTCGTCCTGCACCGACAAGGTCAATCCTTCGCCCGGAGGATGAGTGACGTTTAGCCGGATGACTCCTCCTTCCGGAGAGAATTTCACTGCATTGCTCAACAGGTTGATGAGGATATTTTTGAGCATTCTTTTGTCACTGTTGAATTCATTTCCACCGGAATAGTCGCAACGGATCTCCTGTCCGTCTTTCGCCAGGGACCTTACCTCGTCCACGACTTCCTCCAGGAATTCTTTCACCGGGAAGGGAGCCAGTTCTGTCTTTATGATTCCTTCTTCCAGTTTGCCCAGCGACAGGAAATCCTCCAGCAGCACATTCAGGTGTTTTACCGAATCCTTGATCCGCTTGATATGTTTGTCTCTTTTTTCCTGTTCTTCCGTTTGTGTATATTTTCCCAGCAGGGCGGCGGAGGAGAGCACCGTGCTCAGGGGTGTTCTGAACTCATGAGAGGCCATGGATACAAAGCGGGATTTGATCTCATTCAATTCTTTTTCCTTATTCAGTGCCTCGTTCAGTTCCTGCTGCGACCGTTCCAGCTCCTGCAATGCCTCCCTTAATATAAGGGTGCGTTGCTCCACCTTTGTCTCCAGTTCCGTATTCAATTTGCGGACATCCCCGGTGATCTTTTCCAATTGCGTCTTCTGGTCTAATAATTCCCGCTCCGCCTGTTTCCGTTGTGTAATATCCACCACGAAGGCGATCACGAAGACCATATCTTTTTGTCTGTAATAACTGAGGCTTACCTCCACCGGGAATTCCCCGCCATCTTTTTTCCGGGCGAACAGGTCCCTGCCATGTCCCATGGTCCGGTTGCCCGGGTGCTCGTAGAATCCTTTGCGATAACCCTCATGCTTATGGTGAATGCGTTGCGGTATCAGTATTTCAATGGATTGTCCCAGCAGTTCGTCCCTTTCATAATCGAAGAGCCGGGAGGCGGCAGGATTCGACAGGATGATCTTCCCCTTCTCATTGGTAAGGATAATACCTTCCGTGGCATGCTCGAACAGGGCCGTCACCTGCTGCTGCTCGGATTCGATGCTGCGGTACAGCTTTTTGACATACAACACGAAGATGGTGGTCATGATGACGATGATCAGGGAGAACAGGTGCTGCATGATCATTTGCTGGCGATTCATATCATCATGTTGATAAAAGGAGGCGATCACGATCAGGATGGCACTGATCACGCCGAACAATTTAGTATAACCATCCTCTTTCAGGAATATAGTCAACAGGATGGCAGCGATCAGCCCCCCGTCAAAAAAGCTGAAGCCGGGATTGAGGTATTGCAATACCGCCGAACATATCGTTACGATGGAGCAGAATAAAAGTACATTAAGTGACTTTTCTTTGAACATCCCGGGTGGTTAATTGGCTTTAAACTAAAAACCACTGTAAGTACGCATTTTTTTTTCATTTTATCCCTGCCATTTGTACCCTCCTCCCGGATCAGTCTGCATTTATTATCCATTGGCCAGAATTACTTTCAAGGTCTTTTCTTTGCCTGCATTTGCAAAGACTTCATAGGCCCTGACGATCTCCGGCAATTTAAACCGGTGGGTGATCAGCAGGGAAGGATTCAGCTTTTTGGATTGTACGGTCCTGAGCAGCATGGGGGTGGTAACGGTATCCACCAGCCGGGTCGTAATAGTAATATTCTTAGACCATAAAGTTTCCAGGTGGAGTACCGCGCTTTTGCCATGGACCCCGATATTGGCGATCCTGCCTCCGGGGGCGATAATGGATTGGCATAGTTCAAAGGTCGCGGGAATGCCCACTGCCTCGATGGCCGTATCCACTCCTTTATTGCCGGTAAGCTGCATTATCTTTTCCGTCACGTTTTCAGCACTGCTGTTGATCGTACGGGTGGCGCCGAATTTTTTGGACACTTCCAGGCGATTCGCATCCAGGTCGATCATAATGATTTCAGCCGGCGTATAGAATTGCGCCGTCAGCAGGGCTGCCAGACCTACCGGTCCGGCTCCTACAATGGCCACCGTATCACCCGGCCTGACCTGCCCGTTCAGCACGCCGCATTCGAAACCCGTAGGCAGGATATCACTCAACATGACCAGCGCCTCTTCATCCATTCCCTCCGGTATCGGATAAAGACTATTGTCGGCATAAGGGATCCGCACGTATTCGGCCTGCGTTCCGTCAATGAGATGGCCTAATATCCATCCTCCCTTTTCACAATGGGAATACATCCCCTTCCTGCAATATTCGCATTGCCCGCAGGAAGTGATACAGGAGATCAGCACATGATCCCCTTTCTTAAAATTGTTGACCTGGGCGCCGGCCTCTTCCACCACTCCGACTCCTTCATGGCCCAGGATCCGTCCTTTGGTCACCTCCGGCACATCTCCTTTCAGAATATGCAGATCCGTTCCGCAAATAGTGGTCTTCGAAATCCGGACAATCACATCGGCGGGATGCTGAATGCCGGGTTTTGGCTTGTCTTCCCAGGATTTTTGTCCCGGTCCGCCGTATACTAATGCTTTCATGGCTGGTTAATTTAATTTATTTCAATAATGTTGTACTAATGCAATATGTCCATATTCTTTAAGTCTGTCCTTGTCCACCCATTCCACATCTCCACCGTTCTCCAGCACTTTCTGCATGATGCAGTCCACTACATCTTTAAGGTAATAAGCAGGTGAAGCACTCTCGGGCAAACCAGGATATATATAATCCTTTTCTACCAGTAACAGGCGGCTATTCTTATAGGCCGCTTTTTTACGTACGTCTTCCATCCCATAGGCCAGCTTGCCGTCATGCAAAGCTTGTTTCACCTGGCGGAGCGCATTCTGCTGCTTCACTTCCTGCCAATTGACGATATAAGGCTCCAGATATTCCAGGATCTCCTGTTCTGTTGCCTCCATTTTGTCTTTGTGGATATATCCGGCAATGCTCTTCTCATTGTGCGTGATCTTTGAAAAATGTCCTGCTACCCGGCTGTCGCCCAGGACAAACACTGGTAGGGGATACGCTTTCAATACAATGGACAAGCCTGCATCCATATGCTGGAGGAATTTATCCAGCATGGTCTCCCTGCGCCCGGACGGATCGGAAAAATTAGCCACCCTTTCCGGTACCTCATTCAGGTAAGCATATACATTCTGCGGGGCATTCGATTTAATAAGTTGCAAACGGGCCCCGTCGGATTTAAACATTTTTGATTGCCGGGCGCTTAACAGTAGCACCAGGTATTCGACCCCTTTTTTCCTGCAATTCACCAGGTCGCGGATCCGGAAAGGGGCGTCCACTACGATCTTTTCCTCTACCGGCACGTCCATATACACGATTTTTTCCGTTACGGGCGAGACAAAGATGGCAATGCTTTTTTTATGAGTAGCCGTGTTGAGGTTATTTAGAACCCCCTGCAGTTTTGTGATCAGCGGGATCGCCATGCTGGATGCATAGCGAGCCATCAGCTCCTTTTCCGCTTTTTCCAATGCGCCTTTCAGTATTCGCTCCCACTGGCTTTTCGGCGTCATTTTGGGCTCGAAGGGGAGGACGATGGAGACAGAGGGCAGGGGCTTTACCCTTTCCACTACTTGTTCTTGTTCCTGCGTTATTGTTTTTACATGCATGACTTACAGATTTATAGAGTAAAGGTATTTTAACAGCCTTCGCTTACCAATGAGTATTGTCATTTCGCAGGCTGATAATCATCATCTCCGCCGCTAGTTATTCAGCACAGGCTGAAGGATGAATGACAAGGAAGCCGGATGACGATAATCAAGGCCCCGGATGACCTGACTCATTATTAATTATTTATATTCCAGCTTACTTTATGAAAAAATAGCATATGGAAAAGATATTGTTGGCGCTCGATCCGCAGAACATGAATATGAATACGATCGATTTTGCATGTTATCTCTCCCGGCTGACGTGCTCCCGGCTGACCGGTGTATTCCTGGAAGACCTTCTTGCCGGAGAAAGACCTGTCATCCGGACGTTGGAAGGTGCGTCTTATTTGGATAGCAGGGTAGTGCCGGATTCCCCTGAGGGTGAAGAAAAAAGAGGTATTACGGAAGAAAATATCCGCAGTTTTAAAGTGGCCTGCGACTGCAGAGGCGTGCAAACGCTGGTACACCGTGACAGGGGAGTGCCGGCAACCGAGATTGTCGAAGAGAGCCGGTTTGCAGATGTCATCGTCGTAGATGCGGAAACCTCTTTCACCAAAAGGAATGAGCTTCTTCCCGGCCGGTTCATCAAGGACGTGCTGGTAGATTCAGAATGTCCTGTGATCATTGCCCCCTACAGCTTTGACAGCATCGACGATATCATATTTTCCTATAACGGGGAAAAATCATCTGTATTTGCCATCAGGCAATTCACCTACCTGTTCCCGGAGCTGCGCCCAAAAAAGGCCATCGTTGTCAGCGTCCGGAATGATGGAGAAGAGGCCCTCGAAGAACAATTCAAAATGAAGGAATGGATGAGAAATCATTATGATGAGGTGGAATATGTCGTATTGAAGGGGGAACCTTCGGATCAGTTGTTCGGCTTTCTTTTGGAAAAGAAAAATGGCATCGTGGTCATGGGAGCGTACGGAAGAGATATGCTCTCCCGCTTCTTCAAGCCCAGCCATGCCCGGCTCATCATCAAAACAGTTAATCTCCCCATCTTTATCGCTCATTGTTGATCACTAAAAAAATAATACCATGAAAAAAATACTATTAACCTTCGAAGGAGGGAATTTTCCACAGGAGACCCTGGAATTTGTCCGTTGCCTGAATACCTTGTCCCCGGTGTTGCTGACGGCAGCTTTCGTGCCCGAGGTGGATTATGCTCATTTAATGAGCCAGTCAGGCGGAATAGCCGGAGCCGCCTATATACCCCAGGTAGCCGATGAAGATGAAGTAATTGAAAGGAACAGCGCCCTGCTGGAAGAATTTTGCCGGGAGCATGTTATTCAGCATGTAGTACGTACCGACAGACTTGATTTTGCCCTGCCGTCCATCCGGAAGGAAGCCCGTTTTGCCGACCTGATGGCGCTGAGCAGCCGTCACTTTTTTGAGAATATCAACGACGTCCAGCCTAATTCCTACATGAAAGAAATACTCCATTCGGTTGAATGCCCCGTCCTGTTGCTTCCGGAAAAATCAGACCTGCCCGGTAGCATTATCCTGGCTTACGATGGTACTCCATCTTCCATCTATGCTATTAAACAATTTGCCTACCTTTTCCCGGAACTATCGGATATTCCGGCTCACCTGGTATTTGTCAGCGGGAAGAACGATGAGCCGTTCCCGGATGCAACGCTGGTGGAAGAACTGGCCGGACAGCATTTTAAGGATCTTCACCTGGTGAAATTGAATATGCCGCCATACGATTTTTTCAATGACTGGATCACTGGTAAAGAGAACCCCTGGCTGGTCACCGGCTCCTATGGCCGTTCCGAACTATCGCAGCTTTTTTCCAAAAGTTTTATAGCCGGAATGATCAGGGGGCATAAGATCCCTGTGTTTATTGCACATACCTGAATTCTTTCGGCCGGATGTCTTTTCAGGAAGAAAAAACCAAGCACAACCTCCATTTCCGACATGAAGAAAGTTTTTCAATTGACCGGGATAGGATATTTTTATCGTCCCGGCACTAAAAATCCGGCAGAAAATCTATGCTTCCTGAAATAACATATCCGGATAGTTTCAGCGGCTTAAAAACGGAAGAAGCAGTCGTAACACCCTGCCCCCTGATTATAATCACGATTTTTTGCTCCGGGGTTATTTTCGTAAATTACAGAAACAGCGGAAAAGCAGGCAAAAGAAGACAGCCAACACCTGGCACTGGAAGAAAGATGATCAACCTTACACATATTATTCAATTCTTACCCGAAAGGACGGATTGTCTCTCATGATCAATATCAACGCGCTAAATGACACTGCTCATTTTTTATGGCGCCCGTCTATTCTACTTTGAGAGAAATCATAACTTCTACATTAAATACTTAATTATATGAAAAAGATAGATATTGAATTCGATTTCAGGAATCATCATTACAACGCAGCCATTCGTATTGGGAAAAAGGCCGATATAAAAGAATACCATATTACGGTCCTTGACTGGGAATTGGAAAGGCTGCTCTATGGGAATGAAGTAATTAAAGAGGTGGATGGCTCCCTGCAGGCCAATGTATTATTAGATAAAAAAGAACAGACTGAGTTAAAGCTCACCATAGGTGCCGCATTGAGCAATTATCTTAAAGTTCCCTGCTTTGCCGGTGATGTATGCGTGGGCGGCAACCCTAAGGAAGAAGGATGGGAGGAGTTGCATCCTCTTCGCCGGCATAAATATCCGGCACGGGGAGGATTCACGAATTAGGCGGTTCTGAAAGAAGGCGTATAATGGTTTCACCACCATTTTTTGAAAAAAAATTTTCATGAAATCATCTTTTATTACCCTGGTACTTTTATCCGCCTCTATTTTGTCGCCCTGGTCCGCTGAGGCACAGAAAGGTTGGCCCCGGTCCATCACAGGTTCCGACAGCAGCGTCATTCAGATTTACGCTCCACAGCCTGACTCATTCTGGGAGACAAAG
>Ga0307511_10005410_pt1 | contig 12992 bp, 14 predicted proteins | sample 13_EM_MG_FD_200266 | JGI IMG/M metagenome (GOLD analysis project Ga0307511, IMG submission 200266) | Populus trichocarpa ectomycorrhiza microbial communities from riparian zone in the Pacific Northwest, United States - 13_EM | ecosystem: Host-associated > Plants > Roots > Unclassified | place...
CCGAGGTCACTTCATCCTCACCCCCACCTCCTACGTCTACTGAACCTCCAGTTTCCACATCTTCGGACGTGCCACCCTCAACATCCTCCCTAGAGCCACCCTCTATATTTCAGGAACCGCCGTCTACATCCTCCCAAGAGCCACCGTCTACATCCAGTACACCGAGCTCCACATCTGAAAATCCTCCATCTACCACTTCTCCTCCCAGTGTGACTTCAAGTACTATAGACCCCACCACTACTTCTCAGTCGAGCAGTGATCCCAGCCCCAGCTCCACGTCTTCTACTATCACTAGCACGGGATCGTCGTCCATTTCGCTGTCGACTACCACCCCAACCCCGACTGACTCGCTATCTACGAGCTCTTTGCCCTCAGTAGTCGCTTTTTCTGATAGTGAGCCTGGATCGACTTCAACTCTTTCGCCCAGCTCTTCGAGCTCGACATCTTCTTCGTCCTCCTTGACCCCAACATCCAGCCCGCCTGCGCTGTCAAGCTCGACTTCCAGCCTGTCAAGTAGCCTGTCAACGACGTCCACCACGTCCTCGCCTGAACGGAGCAGTTCCCCATCATCGCGGCCTTCTGACTCAAGCTCTACGGTTCCTCCGTCGAGTTCCAGCATATTACCTTCCATATCAATCCTGGGTTCGACCCAGTCCTCCTTTTCTCTTCCACCATCTTTCTCGGATGACACGATTTTACCCACGTCTACATCAACTGGCACGACCATTTCCATCTCCTCCCTCACGTCTCTCAAGTCTCAACTTACTTTGTCGACTTCTGTATCTCTATCCGCACTCAGTCTATCCACCCCCGATTTTTCATCCATCCCTCCCACCGATATTTCGTCATTCCCACCCACCCACACTACATCCTTCCCACTCACCGACATTTCTTCATTCCCACCCACCGATATTACATCCTTCCCACTAACAGACACCAAGTCCTTCCCATCAACAGACACCAAGTCCTTCCCATTAACAGACACCAAGTCCTTCCCATTAACAGACACTACGTCCTTCCCACTCACCGACACTACGTCCTTCCCACTTACCGACACTACGTCCTTCCCGCTCACAGATGCTACATCACTACCACTCACCGATATCTCATCTCTCCCAGACGCCAGCTCTCTCCCGCCGACCCTCTCGCCTCCGAGCGTTGTCAGCAATCCTCCAGTAACGGTCACAAGCTTTGTAATATCAACAGTCCCTCCTTCTCCTGTTCCGGGATCGACGTTGACCGCTACAGGAGCTGAGCCATCAGATCTGGCCAACTCCTTGACGGACCTCCAACCATCACCTACTTCCCAACCCGTTTTCGCATCTTTGCCAACTGCTTTCCTCGCCGTGTTAGTGAACTCGCCCTTCCATTTCTATCTTTCGCATTTACACGGACGGTTTTCAGCTCAACTCTAGATTCCACGGTGTATCTGACGACCACCGACGAGGCGGGCCACACTGTCACCTACGTTCCCACCCTCATCACGACCACGGTGGTGTATACAAACTCGCTTGGACAACCGGTGACGACTACCAAGATCGTCAGTAACCCTTCCCTCATTCCTGGAGGCGGCGGGGGTGGCGCTTCTGCGTTCTTCCGTAACAAAGGAGCCGTCGCTGCTGTTTTCACGACCGTCGGGTTGTTCGTCGTTGCGATTATATGCTTCTGCATTTGGCGCGCCAAATTGCGCCATAGACGCAAGAGGCTTGCGCACGATAATGCTGTCGCAGAGATCATGGAGGGCCGTCGGTCCACCGGTCGGTTGACCCTCATCGATGACGATGACGATGTCGGCCACCACGGACATGTGGGTTCAGTGGAACGCTCTGTTTCTGGACGTGAAAGGGTATCCAGCCATGGATCCCATTCACATTCCAACTCCTATTCGAGCTCTAATGGAAGGATGAGTCCAAATGATAGCGCGGGGCAGATGACTTACAAAACCCCTTTCCCCCCGGTCTCATTGCTTTCGGCCTCTTATAATCGCCGCAGGAGCTCTTCGTCTCACGGGCACGGTGGGCGGTACCAACACATAGCCGAAAAGAGTCCTAGTCCTCCACCGCGATTCTCTCAGGATTACTATCGGGACCCGTTCTCGGATTATCCTTCCGCGTCACACCTCCTTGGTACCGCGGGTGGGGTGGGGTCGCCACATCCCCCAGCGATCATGGACGAGTTTGACCCTGTATCACCGACGGTCACCACTCCAATGTTTCCCGGTAAAGCGCAACGCGACCTGTTCGCACAAAAGAGGGAATTCGGTTTCGACAATCCGTTCTCTTCGACCATCAGCTTGAACACGGGGGCTAGTACGCCGAAGGATTTGGAGGTTCGACACGTCTTCGACGAAGAGCTCGGGTCCGTGCCGAAAATCAGGAAGAAGCCCGTGCTGGCGGTTCAAAATACTCCTTAACCGACCAATCCTCGGTTCTCATTGATTCCGTGGTGACCGCATTGTTTATCTGACATTCGAACGTGCTTTCAGACTATACATTCCCCCCTGCTCCCTTACTCCCATAGAATTGCTTTCGCATCGCTCGCCTTTTTACATTACGCATTAACCGAGGATTTTAAATGGACCTCTATCGTTTTCTCTCTCATTGACCCTTATGCCTATGGATGACTACAGTAAACGTCTATTTAAATTGTATCGTACTCTCGTTGTTAGGTTCTTCGGATCGGTCGTTTGTAGTCGTTTCATCCCCTTGGCACCAGGAGCTGGACGGTACGATACTTCGGTTCACTGGGATGGATAAAATTGTACAAGGGTGTTACGCCCGATGGAATACAAAACATTCGGTCGCACGGGTTACAAACGCCCACCTCCCACATCACGTCGAACATGATTTACGAATACTTGTCCGCTTTCTGCTTGACATTCTCTGCGCCCTCTTTGACCTTCTCGACGCCGCCCTTCCTGGTTTCATCCGCTTTGTCGGATCCCCAGCCGAACCAGCTCGAACCGGTAGCCTTCGCCTCCTCAAGCTTCCTTTCGGTGCCGTCGCGGGCGTCAACTAAAGTGTTGGAGGCGGAGGTCTTGTATTCGTCGAATTTTCGTTGGGCGTCATGACCGTACTCTGACACGGTCGACTTCACGTCCCTCCGAGCCCCCGCGACCCTGGACTTTGCGTCGTCTTTGGCCCGTTCAGCCTCCTGGCGGGTCATTTCGAGTTTCTCTTTTCCGGATGCCTGCGATCTGTTAGCCTCACTGGTGTAAGATAACTTTGAAAGTTGAACCGCACGCACCCTGTATTCATCCACTTTGTCCTGACCCTGGTGCAGCTTGTTGTGCGCGGAATCCTTCGCGGCGTCGCCTAGCTCGCGTGACTTCTGTTTCATGCGCTCAGCGTCACCTCGCCCACGAGGATCCGAGATGAAGTAGTAATAGTAGAGACCGCCAAGCCCGAGAGCGGCAGCACCGACATAGAGCGCGGCGTTCTTGGAACCATCAGAGGGAGATGTTCCGGACCCAGGTTTCGGGGGAGGGACTGTCGTCGAGAATCTACGGGGCTGTAACAAGGTCCTGTGTCGTTAGCTCCGCGTACGGTTAGGGGATGCGGAATATGGAGACACGTACGGCGGCCCTCGTGATTGTTCTAGTCGCAAATCGGAGAGATAACATAGTTCACGGAATAGTCGTGGTGGGGTGGAAGGAGGGGGGAGGTTCATTTTTTCTCCTTTACTTATATTGTGAACCTCCTGATTGAAGGGGGCGGATGACGAGTGTGACGTCATCACGTGGATCGATCCCCCGCCTGACCAGTACGTGAGTGGAGGTTGGCGATGTTGAACCCAACCTGAACGTGAACTTCCGAGTTCTAACCTGTCCAGTGTCCTCTCTGCGGACCAACTCTGGGGGAAAACGGATCTCGGGCTGGCTGGGTCGGAGGCGGCGCCACAGACGTGTTTCGGTCGGTCATCTGTTATAAGCCTATCAGCAGACGAGGCGACGAACTAAACAACTCGGACATACCACCCGACCTGCATGGTCCGGTTCGCCCTTTTCTCGACGTAGCCGGACCCGTCAGCGTGGGGTGAGGACATGTCGAGCCCGCCCCGCGTTCCCACGCTTGCAACGTGTTCTCACCTCCACAACGGTCATTAGAATGGACCTGTACTTCTCCGCTCTCGATGAGATGATTCAAATCGTATACCAAGGCTCAGCGAAGTTCGTGCTGATGTCCAGGGTCGATTATATCTCTTGGACTGTGCACCTTGGATTGTCTGGCCCTGAAGGAAGATGGTGGAGAGGTAAGTGGACTGACGAGGACGTGAAAGCTATCGCCGTGAGCTTGCGCCGCCTATCTACGCACGCGTACCTGAGTTAACCGGCAAATACTGTACTCAGGGCCCCAAGCCGACTGATGACATGCTCGAGACGTTTGGCGAGCGCCTCGCGAACACGATCGTGACTACCGACCTGATGGTTGGGAACTGGGACCCAGAGAAAGGAGCAAAAATCAATGTATGGCGACCCTTTTGAGCGTTCTCAGGCTGCCATTTAATCGTTTTTCATTTCACAAGCTGACCCTGGGACTTTCGTCCAAGAAACCGATGATAATAAACTTGAGCGAACTATCACCCTCAGACGCCGCGGCGTTTGCAACCAAGGAATTTCTTTCGGTAAGCCCCAGATTCGCGGGGAACTCACGAACGTTGCCTATGTGATCGAGCTGCTAGATCGCCCTCGAGGCACAGTCACGTAAGTGCCGACTGAGCCTGCCAATGTTTGGGTTGCCACCACCTGGACCATCATCAAGTGCGCGCGCCGTATCGCTTGATGAGCGGGTCAACTTAACTGACTCCGTTCAGACCCCGTCAGGGGGCCGGCTTTCAATGGCGACCGCGAAAGCGGGCTATCCTCACAGTATTCGATTGAACCTGTGCAAACTCCGGTTGCAGAGGTCCCCGACGTGCAGCACGAGATCAAGTCCCTAAAAGTCAGACAGAGTATTTCGGAACAAGGGCCGTCCAAACGGCCACATGCGCCTCCCAGCCCGGAAACTAAGCCGGTTTCCAAGCCACCTGCCAGTACGTGAACTTCAATCATCCTCGTGTTTCGGTCGAACAAAGTGGATTGGTTTATTCAAATGTCGGTTCCATGCAGAGAAGAGCGCGCTGCAGCCGAACACCAAGGGGGCTGCTGCTCCAAATAAACGGGCAAGGAGGGTGAAAGCGATGGAATTTGAGAGTGACGAGGAATAGAGCGGGGAGGTGGATCACGCCAACGTGTTCCTATCCGCAGACGCGGGATATTTCCGACTCAGGGGGAGGGCTGATACAGATGGAACGTGACGTGGGGTTACGGCCCGTCACGCCGCCGGGTTTTGTAGTGTTCCGCTCAAGAAATTTAGTTTATATATCATCCTGACAGGTCATTGTCCTGACGCCACATTCCCTTACCCTCTCCCTTCTACGTGTCCAATTTCTACCCTCCATAATGTCCGCCCAGTCTCACCACCGGGCCCCCAGCCAGCACCAGCCGCTCAGCGTTGAGGCCATGTTCAGCCAGATCATGACTGCCGTCCAGAAATCCGTACGCTGTTCACCATCCGCTTTTCTGACCGCCCGGAATAACGTGACGACGAATACAGAACTCTGAGATCGCGGAGCTTAGGCATGAATGTTCTGAACTCAGAATGGCCAACGCTGCCCTCGAGAAACAGGTCAAAGAGGGCTTATATGTAACTATGCATTCTATCCCTTCGATCAGGCTCTAATACCACGTCTGCAGGGTATCAATGGTTCGAGAATGAGCTCGGGTTTCGTTACCCCGGTCCCCTCGAGCCCTCAGCTCAAATCGAAATCCCCCTTCTTACCCCCGCACGCCCCTAATATCCCCCAATTCAACTTCCTCGCGCCGGATTACTCTCCTTCTCCTTCGACTGATGCCGCTCTCAGTTCCTACCCCTTTCAAGACCGCGAAATACCCGGGTTTTACGTTGTAATTCCTGCCGGTGGGGCCGGAACCCGTTTGTGGCCACTCTCCCGGGAGGGTCATCCCAAGTTCTTGCTCGATCTTACGCTCAAACGGCGTTCTCTAATTCAAGCCACGTGGGATCGTCTAATTCCTCTCTCGTCGGCCGCCCGCACAACCATCGTCGCTGGTCCCGCCCACACTCGGTCCATTATGGAACAATTGCCCGACCTCCTTCCAGAGAACCTTCTCTGCGAACCCGGTCCCAAAGACTCCATGGCCGCAATTGGCCTCGCTGCCGCAGTTTTAGCCAGAAGGGACCCAGACGCCATAATAGGGTCTTTCGCCGCCGATCATATGATCTCCGGCGATGACGCATTTTTAAGTGCTGTCACTGAAGCCGTCGCCGTCGCGAAGAAGGACTACCTCGTCACGATCGGTATCGCCCCCTCGCATCCCTCAACAGGTTTCGGTTATGTGAGGTTGGGGGAGAGCCTGAGGCTCACCGAGGACGCGCCGAATGCGAGGAAGGTGTTGAACTTCAAGGAGAAGCCAGACGCTCGTACCGCTGCCGCATACATCAAGACCGGTAACTACCGCTGGAATGCCGGCATGTTTGTGGTGAAGGCTAGCTTCTTGCTACAGCTCTTGAGCGAGTCGAAGCCCGACCTCCACGATGGTATCCAAAGGATCGCCGAGGTGTGGGATGAGAGCGAAGAGAAGAGGCAGGCCGTTCTGGACGAGGTTTGGAATGATTTGGAGAAGATTCCCATTGACAACGCCATCGCCGAGCCCGCCGCTGAGACCGGACGGGTCGCCGTCGTACCCGCTACTTTTGGTAAGATTTATTGTAAGAAATCCCACTTAAAGCCAGCTCATCCGTCCACAGGTTGGGATGACGTCGGTGACTTTTCCTCTTTGGCCGAGCTCTTGCCCGCCGAAAGTAACCAGCCTCGCATCTTGGGTGACAGCAACCTTGGTATGTTTTGTCGCCAAGATGCAGATTCACAGAAATTCCTAATCCCCAAACCGTAGTTCTCACCGAGCAAGTCGCCGGCGGTATCATTGTCCCTGGGTCTGGGCGTCTCGTCGCTTTGTTGGGTGTGGACGACATCATTGTTGTTGACATGCCTGACACTTTAATGGTTACCACCCGTGCTCGTTCGCAAGAGGTCAAGCGGTTGGTGAAGAAGTGCAAGGAACAAGGCTGGAAGAACCTGCTCTGACCCCTCGAACACGGACATCCGAACGCAGACTATCCAATCCCTCTTTACGTTCCAGGACAATTCGAATTCTCTTCAGTACAAATATCCCCCCAACTCCGATATGCTCCATTGTTACCTGGCACCCATCCATGTCCTGGCTGTCATGGACCTTCATACGACAAATTAAGTGACTTACTCTCTGACCACACTTTTCGTTTTACTGCACTTGGACCATGTTATTGTGTTCTTGACGATGTAAACCCCTCCCTGACTGCGATATCTTAATTCGTCTTATTTCAGGTCGAAAGTAATGAAATAATGAAATCTTGCATCCTATCCCACCATCCGAGGCCGATGTCCTGAGACCTGCAACCCGACTGAGTTCAAAGAAGCCAGACTATTCCGCCGTGAGACCTAAGCTCACACGCATCCAGAGGCGACACCCTCCTCGATCAGTGGCCAATTACGGGATTAGGTTCGTGCCAAACCCGTGGGACTTAGCGGACGTTCCTGAGAGCCAGGAACTCTCTGCTGCCCACTTGGCTGACGACCCTTTTCCTCTAAGCGCGCAAAAAACTTGTCATGGAAGCGCTGGATGGCCAAAGCCATGGCATCAACGGTCGAATCGTCAGCGAAGGCTACGATGAGCGCCCGTAGCCACTCCCTGTCGATCTTCTCCCTATCCATGTTGACGATCAAGTGAATGTGGTCGACGACCCGCTTGAGGTTGTACGTGCCGAGAACCCAGTCTCTGGAGAGCATCGGATTGTCCTTGGAGATAGTCTTCCAGTGACAGTCCCGCCACGCCTCGAGATCCGCGCGGAGGATCGCCTGCTCCTCTTCCGAACATTGGATTGCGTCCTTTCTAGGTGGAAGTCCAAGGATTTCTTCTTTGGCAAGCGTCTCGGGCTCGAGGACCTTTCGAATGAGCTTGTGGCGTGCCTCGACGGCGGCTTTCTCTGCGTCGGTGAGGAAACCGCCATTCGAATCCGAACCTGGTGCCCGGCAGAATGAGGAGCTGCAGCACTCGCCCGCCTTCGGTTGTATTTCCTCCCCTTCCACGACCCACGAAATCTCCAATCCGTGGGTATCTCTCCCGTTGAACCCGGGGAGGTCTAGTTTCTCCGGCTCCGGTCGAAGTGCCTGCCTCGTGAATTCCCGAAGACATTTACCAGCTGTTTGGCAGCGGATATAGTCGCTGGCCGTTGGGTCCACCTTCACGCGCCTCGCTTTTGCTTGCCCTTCCCCCACCCCGCCCTCGCCTTCGAACAACCAGTCCTCAACCAACCAGATCATCTTCGCTCCAGTCTTCCCGTCCCTTCCGGCCATCCCCCCCTTCTGAACGAACGACGCAAACGTATCCACCCCGTAAATCACCGCCACCGCTATATCTGGGATATCGCATCCCGTCCCCGCCGCGGCAGCGCAACACAGGACCCGGATGTGACCTTCCCTGAAATCTTGCAACCACTTCTCCTTCGTAGTCTCCTCATTAAACTCCGTAATGCGTTGGACGGATGAGCGAAGGTGGGAGGGGAGCAGAGCCTCGATAGCCAAGTGCGCATCACACGTTTCGACGATTGAGCGGAAGAATATGATAGTCTTTGGTATATCGTCTCTAGTCTGGGCATCTGCGGGGATGAACTGGACGAGCGGACGGAAGGTCCTTGTGTCAGGACCCATCGGACGGACACATTGGATGAGATTTGGCCGTTCGGTGCCGATGTCGATGCCCCAGAAATGGTGTGATTTCCCGAAACCGAGCGTTTCGTAAACAGTCTTGAGGATCGGGTTCGTAAACGCCCCTGATAGGGTCCACCACGGTACGTTATTCACAAGGGTAACTCGGAAGGCCTTCAACTCCTTCCGAAGGCTGCCTGCCCACTCGTGAATGGTGTGGCCGTCGTCAACGAGTACACCAAGGATGCGGGTCCTTGCCTCCTCGTCGGCACAGAACTTCTTCATGTGTGAGTTACGAAGAAGGTATTCGGGTGAAGTGAATATGAGGTGTGCTCCTTTGTTCGGGTTCAAGGCCTTGAACACATCTTTCCTTGAGGTGTTTTCGTCGAGGACTACGGCCTTGATATTTGCATTTTTCATTCGTTTGATCTACACCCCACGGGTCAGCTAACTGACCCTCTCGTTCCACCAAGGGTGGGACATACCTGGTCACCTTCCAAGGTTTTCGGGGGGGAAATGATAATGTAGTGACCCTTGGTCTTCGACAATTCCACTGCGAGGCCAAGGAGGGCGAAGATTGTCGTCTTTCCCTTGCCAGACCCCGCGACAACGACCCCATCGTTCCCCTCGAGGACCTTGAGTGTGGTTTTAAGCTGCCATTCGTAAGGCTCGTAGCCGAAACGGCGGTTTGTCTCCTCCCTCAGCTTTTCAATGCTGATATTCTCCTTAAACCGTGGCCATTCCTTCTTCAGGGGTGCCTGGGGCCCCGAATGGGTTCCCGATGGTGGGCGAACCGTAGGAGATTTATTATCGGGATGTGACCTAGATGTAGGCATTGTGAGATTAGCAGGGAGTAGGATAGGGTGAGAGGGCCCCGGGGGTGAAGTCGATCCTCAAGCCGACCAACGCTATCGGCGACCTTCCAAAGAGCCTCCCATCGCAGACGTCGACCTCCTCACCTCCCCATCTGAGGAACCCCCTGCATCGACGCCAACCTCACGTCTGCGGTGGGGCATGAAGAGCTCTTGGCTTAACTTGTCCAAACGGTCACCCAACTCAAGCGCAACGTGATTCATTTCTTCGATACCCTCACTAAAGATCGAGCTGTTGTCGAGGAAGCCACCTTATGGTAGAATCTAACCATGATTCGATGCCAATGGAACGGACGAGGCTCCGAATTCACTCTAGGGTACCGCTCAGCTCACACTGTTCAGTATCGTCACCGGATTAGTTTCGTTCTCCGTCATGTTCTTTCTTATTCGATTTACTGGGAGGTAGTGGGATACACAGGATATATGCTACAAGTTTATAAATGTCACATTGAGGTGGAGCCATAGGTTTGCCCCTCAGGCTGCAGTAACAAGGGTAGTGGGGTTAACCGTGTCCCCGGTCCTGGGAGCGACGGTAGCAGTAGCGGCGGCGAGCTGAGAGAGAGTAGCAGCCGGGTAGTCGGTGTAACCGTGTGGGTCCTCGAGGCTGTAGAAGGTGGAACGTTGGTACATGGTCAACGGGACACCGAACTTGATGCGCAATGGCAGGTCAGGCTAGAATCAAAGGAGAGTCAGAACTCAATCCACCATGCATGGGAGGAGGGAAGAGAGCTCACGTTGGCAATATAATGACGTCCAAAGGCGATCAACCCGCCAAGCTTGTTGGAGGTTTCCGCGGCGTTCTGAGGGGTGTACCCGCCAGCAGAGATGAACACCTTATCGCCCCAAATCTTCCTGAGGAAGTCGTTCGAGTCCAGACCGTTGTCGTCACGGTCTTCGATCCCAGAGACACGACCTTCGGTGGCATGAAGGTAAGCGAGGTTAGGGAACCTCTCTTTGGCCTGAGAGACAAAGTAGGCGAAAGTCGGTTTCGGGTCCTTCATTCCCATTCCTTGCCAGGGATTCCAAGGGGAGATACGGAATCCGACCCGATCTTCGCCAACGGCGTTGGAGACGGCTTCGATGATTTCGAGAGGGAACCTGGCACGGTTCTCAATCGATCCACCGTATGCGTCGGTCCGTTGGTTCGACACATCCTGGAGGAACTGGTCTGGGAGGTATCCGTTGGCAAAGTGAAGCTCGACACCGTCGAATCCGGCCTGGTTGACAGCTCTGTCAGCAGCAGCGGCGTACCACTGGGAATAGGTCTTGATTTCTTCGACCGTCAGAGGACGTGGCGTCTGGTCGGAAGGAGAGATAGGGATGGCGGATGGGCCGACAAATTCGAAGCTGGGGTCCTCTAACTTGAGCAGCTCAGGGTCTGTGGCGCGGCCGAAAGCCCAAAGTTGGAGGAAGATGTATGAGCCGTTGGCGTGGACTGCGTCTACAACCTGTGGGAAATGGAGGTCAGATGGAAGCTTATCGGTGGATGTGAACGGGGCTCACCTTTTTCCAGGCCTGGACCTGTGCATCGGTGTAGATGTACGGAGCGTGAGGGTATGCCCCAGCGGCAGGGTGGATGGTGGTAGCCTCGGTTATCAAAAGCGATCCAGGGGTCGAAGAACGCTGTGCGTAATACTCTACACCAAGGTCGGTATGGACATGATCCTTGGTGGCCCGAGAGCGGGTGAGAGGGGCAAGAACGACGCGGTGCGAGAGGGTAACTCGACCGACTTTGAGAGGAGTGAAGAGAGCAGAGGACTCGGTGAAAGAAGACATTTGTCGAGAGTTGAGTAGCAGGAGAGGTCGAGTTTATCGAGTGAAGGTTGGAACTGGAGCTGGTTGGTTGGAGTTTGGTACATCGACCCCCACCTTTTATACTCCCGGGATTCCACAGAGATGTATCTGACATGGCGGATTAGTGAGCTGCATTGTACTTCAAAGTTTAGATCTTGTCTTTGGATGAGTGTCGTTAGAAATGCTAACCCGATGATCGATAAGCTTCACCCTCCGATAACGCCGACCATTCAAAACGATTTGTCAGATCTCAGATGGTGACAAAGCTTACAAACGGTAGATCCCCCACCATAAGGTTGTGGCTTAACGTTCAAAGGACGTAAGGACGACAAGCTGGTCTGCATGCCGCAATCAAGACTTCGTGCTGACGCTGGCACCCAGCCCACGCTTGGCCATCTTGATGACTGCTATGATACTGGTGATCGGACCCTTTAAACCTCCGTACAACCCAATGGTCGCGCTATCAAATCAGCCCATTGACGCAAGCACCATAAACCCCATCGGGTGACATTCCTGGCAGAAGATGCACCCTGACTCGTAAAGGGGATCCAGAACCTGCAACAAAGATGCGAGCCAAGTAGCTGCCACCTCCGAAACGGCTCCATTTGCACGATGCTTGTCAAGACAAAATGCCCACCCCGTGGTTAAGGACTCCTTGCGACAGGAACGCCGAGGTGTATCGTTCTCGGGCGGTCCACGAAGAACTGGTCAGCTAACGACTCCCTTCAAACGATTGGCACCGCCCCGACGCCGCGGATCCGGGGCGATGTCCGACGAAATGGCCGCTCGTCTAAATTATAGGGCCTAGGGCTCCACCTGCACGCCACGCCGTTTCTCAGTTTCCTTTAGCTTCTACCATGTCCACAACGTCGCAACGACCAAACCGTTCGGACGCTACTCTCTCCTCATTGAATGCGGCTATCGACGCCGTGAATATCGCGAAGGATGTATTGGGCATGACACCAGCCAAGGCGGCGTTCGGCACCGTCAGCGTCATTCTCACTACGATCAGAGTGGGTTTCCCTCTGTTCCGTGTCGGTTGATTACTAGATAACGCGTACAGGACTCATTGATCAATGAAGTGGACTGTATCGACCTCGGGCTAGCCTGCGCTGATGTCTGTAGAGTCCTTGACCGGGGGATGCGTGGGAGGCGAGTTGATGAACTCGGTCAGTCCGTGTTCGAGACGATTGAGCAGTTGACCGTGTGAGTTGGGCCAGCGGTGGACGTGCTGGGCGGTCCACTTATCGAGCTCTCAATCGCAGGGCTGTGGCCGAGATTCAGAGGAGCATCATCAAGCGGGGTAAACGGAATGTAGTCTCTCGACATTTCCACGCGAAGAACGACAAAGAGGCAGGGAGGGGTTGGTGGTCGCAATCTGTCGGTGAGTCACCCCTACTCTATTCGCCACTGAATCGACGCTCACCTCCCCCCCAGATTCAAGCCAGGTCAGCAGTGTCGAATCCCATAAAGTCTACATCCTCACGTTTGCGTAGCACCCCACTTGGTGAATCCCCACCCCCA
>Ga0307511_10005411_pt1 | contig 12992 bp, 15 predicted proteins | sample 13_EM_MG_FD_200266 | JGI IMG/M metagenome (GOLD analysis project Ga0307511, IMG submission 200266) | Populus trichocarpa ectomycorrhiza microbial communities from riparian zone in the Pacific Northwest, United States - 13_EM | ecosystem: Host-associated > Plants > Roots > Unclassified | place...
AAAATGGAAAAATAGCAAAGCCTCTCTTCTGTGTACCATCTATGAACACGTCGTTGTCATGGATTGTGAGGCAAGTCACCTACAGTCTGACAAAATATAGCAATGATGACTTGTCGGTGTCTTCAGCTCTTCGGAGATACATGTATTCGTGCATGGAGCAGGTAACCGTTGGTCGAGGACTCCAGCTCACTCCGGCCACAACGTGAGCAGTGTACGGTTACCTATAGCGGTGAATTCATGCGTACCAATAGGCAGGGGTAAAGAGGCAACGAGTAAGCGTAAGGGAGGATGGAGGATGTAGTAACGACGTCTGACCGCAGAGGTGACTAGGACCGACAGCCTCCACACCATAACGAACAGTGCCACGTAGTATGTACTAGTCGTGGCGGATCGCTCGTGATTGATGCTAGCAGTTACTAACCTGAGATAGAGTTCATCTGTCTCAGAAAAGTCGACTCAGGAGATGGGTAACTGACACTAAGCTTGTTTGGCAGCAAAACAAAGCTATCTTGGTTTCAGTGGTGTACATACCCTTATGGACTCGACGCAATCCAAATGGCAATGCACGCAGACCTTAAGGTAGATGGTTCTGACGTCCTGGGGTACTTGCTTCGTGTTGAAGGGATGGGTGGCGATGTACTGAACGCCGTAATTGTCAAGATTGTCGAACCACATATCTTCTGGAGCGATTCGAGTTCTACAATTTAAGAACCACAAATTGAGCCAGTGAGCGCAACATATTTTCGCATCTGTCCTTGCTTTTCTCCTGCAGATTGATGTCACTCCCTATCGAATCTCGCAAGTCACCTTATAAATAAAATCCTCGTCTCCGACAAACATGCGGTCAGTGAGGTAGGGTACCTTATCAGGCATATCCTTTCGACCACCGCCGCCTCCGCTGCTACGGGCCCAGACGCACCTGGCGGACGTCATGATAGTGATTTCCATGATTTTCGCAAGATCGCTATCATTCTGATCGCCGACGAATTACTGAGCAAGAGGAAGCCAACCATGCAGCCCGGTTCTTTTTTTGATTACCCTGAGGGAAAGGAGACACGTATTCGGCACTACCTCGACAATACCTTCCGTTTGTTGAGGGAGGACACGATGTATGAGCTGAAGGAAGAGCTTGATACTGCGCTGAAGAAGAAACAAGGAAGGCATAGAGGTCTGGTCGTTGATGGCATCCAAATGATTGGAATTTACCCCAGCCCATAAAATCGGAGGACACGCTGGGGTCTCCAACTCCGATGTGCATTAGATTTCCCTACTATATTCAAACGTTGAAGACAAAAATAGACGAACGTTCCTTATCAATGACCACCGGGCCTGTAAGCGTGGGCCGTCACCTCTTCTAAGTCTGTCTATTCTGCGCAAGAGAAAAAGTGGGATGTAGGGGCAGAGCAGATCAACATACAGAGATTTGAGTTCATGTGGTATCGGATTTTTAGGTCAGGCCCAGAGACCCCAATTCATTCGAACAGCACGAACAAGTGATGAAGTTCGATAGTCGGCAATTTCTCAGTGCCTACAAAGCGTATAACTGGATGGTCTCAAGGCACTGGGTCCGATATGAAGAATTAGAAAATAGTAAAGCCTCTCTTCTGTGTGCCATTTATGAAAACATCGTTGGCATAGATTGCGAGGCAAGTCACCTACAGTTTGACGAAATATAGCAATGATGAAGTGACGGTCTCTTCAGCTCTTCGGAGATACATGCATTCGCGCACAGAGCAAGTCACCGTTGGTCAAGGACTCCAGCTCACTATGACCACAACGTGAGCAGTGTACAGTATAGCGGAGAATTCATGCGTACCAATAGGCAGGGGTAAAGAGGCAACGAGTAAGCGTAAGGGAGGATGGAGGATGTAATGACGATGACAACCAACGGACTCTGACCGCGGAGGGGGCCGACAGCCTCCCCACCATAACGAATAGCACCGCATATATGTACTAGTCGTGACCCGAGAGGCGGATCGCTCGTGGTTGATCATCTGATGGGCCAGAAGTTAACCTTACTAACCTGAGATAGAGACCCACTCCCTAAGAAGGACAAATCGGCAGGTACGTGGCCCAAACTTGGGTTTCCAGAGAGAGCCAAGCAGGAATCGGGATAGCTATGATTCCCGAAGAGACATAAGACTGTGCGATCACCCTCGCTTATAATAAGGCCATTAGAATCATTCGCGTCAATGATGGTCTGGCATTCCTGAATCCCGAGTGAGAGTCCAACGTTGCGTTCTGTTTGCTAGCAAATTTTGTGTAATTCCATTGGCCAGAAGTCACATGACCGTGAGATACCAGCAGGAATTCAATCCTGGTCCATCATGAGTCTCGAGGTACTCCAGGCTAGATATGAGCGTTGAGCCATTCAAGTCTTTCTTACTCATTTTTACTTCTGGAGGTATGTCAAACGCAAAGAACACTGATACTAGTGAGTTTTGTAACATCAATGATCCAAGTGAACTGCCTCCAGAGCACTGAAGCTGGGCACGTCACCGTGACACATGCGGTGTATTGCACCACAGCATTTTGGTGTATGAATATCTATCGAATTTGCTGATTGGCATATCACTTGCCAGTGCCAATCCATCTATTCAGCCGAACAAACCGCATTGGAGATTGCATACCCAACATGGGGGAGATTGGGGGAGACTATTTAACATTGTCACTGTGGCGCATTACCCATGACACTAAATGCGTTCCCACATGTGTGGCTGTAGCGCATTACTTACCCATGGTGATGCGTTTTAAGACCACATAGATTTGGACCCTTGGGACCAGCCAAACTTCTTCGATGTTCTCTCAGTTGTGGGTTCTTCTCATTTTTACAGTTATTCAACACTGATTGTCGACTCCTCAATTCCAGAGATATTAACGCTTCTTTCGCTGCTGTCGTACTATTGTGGGGCCCTTACTCCCCGATTCTTGTTTCCACCCGGTTACTGGGCACTGAGACTTGTGTGCAGCTTTAATATTATATGACTACACACTTACGATTGCACGAGAGGTTGAGTTATTCTGGAAAAGACCAAAAAGATCATGGGCGTTTACCCTTTTCATTGCCAATCGATACATTACCGTCCTTGGCCATGTTCCATTCCTGGTATATTCGTTCTGGACACCAGAAACTCAGTCGGACATCAGTGTAAGTTATATCCTTTGTTGACAGCCCATTCCGTACAACCACTTTCCGACGTAGCGGTGAGCTGATTCCAGTTCGCTTCCCTGTGGCTATGTAGGACATTATCAGATGTAAATCTCTACGCTTTGTTGGCCAACTGGAGGTTGCCGTCATTCACGTCATTGGAATGGGTGCGTAGCTCGCTGTTGTATCTCATGCTCATCGTTGTAACGAACCAAAGTCATCATGACTGTGCGCGTCCACGCTCTTTATCGAAATAGCTGGCGAGTTTTGACCTTCTTTCTGGTGCTTGGCCTTGGCGCATTCCTTGTTGGTTGTGTACGTCTGTTACCTCAATGGATCTTTGCATGTCCGATGATTGATAAGGTGATAAAAAGTGGGCGGTGTTCTCCTTAAATGCTTCTTCGGCGGATCTTACGCCTTCGTCACAGCCGACAGTGAATGTCAGCTGTCCTCCTGGTTCATATTTAACATCTGAGCAGTGAGGCTTCTTCGTGTCATGTGTATGACCTGGATTTGACATTCACAGGGCCATATGTATGTGACCCCAATTCATCTTCAGGAGTACTGTTTTCGACATCAGTTCCTCCACACCATTACATCCAGATACAGCAATTTCATGGAGCGGACAAATTATTTTTGACGCTTTTATCTTCCTACTTACCCTCAGGCGGTCACTACGTATTCGGAAGGAATGCAGTCGGGGTATAACAGACGTCTTGATACGAGATGGTGCGTCTGTCGAGCGTTTCCCTTCCGCTACGACTCACATCAATGAATGGTTAGGTTCTCTGTACTTTGCGTGCGTTGATAATTTTGGGGCGAATAAATGTTGCTGATAAGATGCTGTCCTTTCAGGGTGATGTGTGGAGCCAATATTGCCAATGTGCTTGTGCTATTGTTGAACCTGTACTATGGAACAGACATTCATGGTTGTCCAGATGACTTGGACTAGGTTCCGAAATTACAAGTCATCATCTCAATCCTCAGGGTGGTTGTCTTCGCTCTCACTCACATAATTACCCCTGTCCGTAGCTTGATTGACGCTCCTTTGAAGAACAACAGGTCACACTCTAGTACCCTCATCGTGATGAGAATAAAACTGGATCGCCCCGAATGCCATAGTTGACAACTACCCACAATACGACTACGAGCACCCGCCAATGGAATACATCGAACATGGCTCCCGAATCAAGCTTCGACATCGTCACAGACAAAGCCTGTCTCGGATGTTGGTTCCCAGAACGAAGTCTCTGGCTACCCAAGCATGTCTGGTTTCAGTGGCGATCTCAATGATGACTGGGTTGTTGAGATCGTGAACGGTGCCAGTCTGGTAGTACGAACGCTATCAGCCTACAGACCAGAAACGATGAACTTAAGGTAGCGGACGCATGATCCCATTGACACTCCAACATCATTGGCAACTTGTCGCGGAGAATTCCAATTTTCTGAACAGAACATGTTTCAACTTGTGTCCTGTAAATTTGATTCAATTCACTGGCGCTATGAACAAGGAACAAATTTCCCATGGACATCCAAATTCAAGCTTGGGAGCTTCCAAGTCATTCGAGTTATGTAATGTAACTCAATCGTGCCGTGCACTATCAAGCTACCAGACCTAAGGGTGCATCAAGATCAAATTAGACTCAGAAAGATTTCCAATGGTTCAGAGACAGCCCCATGTACTAAGCATAGTGACATTCAACGACCAAATCCTCGATCATAACATGTGATGCACAGGAATACGGGTTCTCTCTCTATCTCCACTTCACCCTATCCTCATAGCTTGCTGGGTATATTTGTTCGCAAGGCCTGCCTAACCTTGTCACCATCCTTTGCCCATACAGGACTAGGCAGCCTAAACACGTCGCCAATCCTTCCAAAAGTGATATCTCCCAACCGAGTGACAGGCTTGAACTTGGTAATATCGACCGTCCCGCGTTCATTGAGCACGTCCTTACGGACATGAATGTATTTGACAAGGGCCAGTATCAACGTTGCGGTGTATTTTCCGGTCGCAGGATGGGTGATATCGATAGATTCGAAGAGCTGAGGAGAACGTTGCCCCGTCACTGTTGTTACCATTCGTGAAAGGCAAGTCACTTGCCTCACATTCCATGCTAAAGGCGCTTTCCTTGACACGGGGAGCTTTTACGTGTACCTAATGGGAGGCAACAATGATCAATCCCAGACCTGAATACATATCCTGAGCCAGGGAGACGTACGCTAGGTGCCTTTGTGAGACCGCTGATTTCCCACTCGTTGAATTCGGGGGGCGCATCGATGGCGGTCGCAGTTGCATTTTCGACAAACGGCTCGCTGATGATATTTATCGTGAACCCAAGTCCGTTCTTCGCATTAGTGGGCGTGTCTTTGGCGCGGGGTTCGGTCCTGCATGAAATAGACACGATTGGTGGTTGATTGGATACCTGGGTATTAGGACTCAAATGGGCACTGTACCCAGCGAAATATACCTAGTACATACCACGTTGAACCAGCTTTCGATGGGGGCAGAATATGAATATGTGCTTCGATCAGTGATCGGCAAATCATACCTAAAGGGAGCGAGGTTCTCTACTCCGGTCTCGGAGACAGTAGAGACGAAGGCTATAGGCCGCGGAAGTACACCACTGACCAAGAGGGCGGATAGCTTCCTACAAGAAACATTGAAGCTCGTTATGTCGCGTTGGGCGGGACGCGCAAAAATTACGTTTTATCCTCCTCTTCAGTGTCAATTACTTTCCATCCTTTCTTTTCGCCTTCCAACCATCTTCTCCCGGCATCAGTGTTCTCGATCTTCTGACAGAAAGACCATGTGCTGTTTGGTGGGTCGGTAAACTTGGTTTGTGCATCATGGTCAAAGGGAGGAAGAGGCATAACTGAACCTGCCATAGATTCCATCTTCGTCACATATTTATGATGGAACAGCACGCCATCAGGCACTCAAGTACTCAAGCTCAGCTACCCCCCACGGTACCCCACTGTCCCGGCCACTCCACTAGCCACGATATGTGCAGACGTATCATCTCCCATTCACTTTGCGGTTTCGGCATCGTTGTCATCCTGTCTCGACCATTTCCGCTCAGTTCCTGAGATGCGTTAGGCCGTCGGGTGGAATCTGTCGATCAAGTACCTTCGACTGCAAGGGAACCTTTATCGTGTTTCCGAGTACATGGGATCTTTGGGTGCCAGATGTATATGTATGCGCTAGTCTCGTCTCGGTGAGCCCAAGATTCTCTCTAGTAGTCGCTGATATGACATGCTGTAATTGATTGCAGGTTGGGTGCTCTGGGTGTGCTGGCCCTTTGAAGGTGCTAACGAAGCATCCAGGCTACCAACGTGCAGAATATGAACTTGTCTTCTGAGCCGCATGGTCTGTGATATACGCTTGTCCAGGGACCAATGTGAGTACTAGTCACTCCATTCCATATCCCCAGAGCGTGATCGCAACCACAGCTGAGTAACCTGTAGGTCTGCCATGGTTCTCTGCAAGACGCGCATTGTAGATGTCATTCGCGATCAAAGTCAATTATGTACCCGTGAGGTGCGGAAATCGCTCGCATGATCTCCGACCTTCAGCAACGAGACCCTGTATTTTTCAGCTGAGACATTCCATGGGGAAAGGCCCTAGACGATGCTCTACGAAGTTCGAACATATCACAGGTATTGTCTATAGCGACATGACGCATACACGCTTCAAAACGTGCTGTCTGGCTCACAGCTGCATGCAGACATTGATTCTGCCAGTGATCTTTATGGATAGCTAGACGTTAGTTTAGTAGTTGTGTTATAATAGTTTCCATTACTAATTGCAATACACCACTTGTATGAGCTTGATTGGCGAACGACAAAAGCAACAACTATCGACTCCACACTCGTGGCTCCATCTGCCCTCATGATCTAAACACATTTTTACACCTAATCAAAGTGAATTTTTGAACAAACATCGACTTGACAAGAGCTGACCTTAGTGCATGTTCCCAAACTGGGGTCGTCAGAACTTGGAACACATTGTCCTTCACAACATAGATGTCCCACGTCAACGAAGCAGGGTTCATTCAACGGGAAGTAACAGCCCTTAAAACTCAAAAGTCAGTGCCAACCGAGTATCGTCGGGTGTGGAAACTGACCCCACAAGTTTTATCTTCAGGATCTAAGGCCGCCTTGCATTCGTTATCACAGCAGTCTTCGGATTTCTCGCATGTCGTCGCTGGGGGGAAGCACTGTGGCTCGTCTCTCTTCGCAATAGTACCCATTGCTGCTGCATCCGGGACAGCAGCAGTAGCAACAGCAATGAGGGAGGCAACAAAGAGAGCAAACTGAGAGAGACGCATCGTTGGACACAACAGTCAATAAGTCCGCGTGGATCTGAGGGACGGATGATGAGCGTGAAGAAAATTTGGAGCCGATTTTATACTCACCTCTCATCTTCTGTTGATCGAGTCACATGCGCATCAGACATGTTTCGTCAATACAACCAAAAGAAGCCCCAGGTGCTTCTAGCCGAACTTCGAGGTATGTTCTAGGAAGCGAGCCGAACAATGTCTCAGTGACGCAGTGCACAAAGACAACTGGAGAGACTGTATGAGATTTGGCGCTCACCAAGAGCTCCCCAGTTTTAATTCAGCACCAATATGTTGAAGGCATACCTGGTCCAATTTGCATACTTAGCTGGGCCTTTCGGCGCTCGACGTCGATGGTATTCGAATCTTCTGGACATGAATGATGACAGAGTAAAGTTTACGAAACAATAAAGTCCTATTTTCCCCCGAGCCGAATACTATCATGAGGTTCGCCATCCTGTAGACATGTCAGGTCGTGCTTGCGGTGAGGAGCCTATCTACAATGTGTAGCCGAGCAAAAGTGCTCACAATAGTCCCCGTTTGGTTAAGCTTTGTCGTAAACCCCGTCCACATCCAATCAGAGTGCTTCCTGAGTATTCAAAAAACTCAGCAAGTGTGTAGCGTAATTCGACGATTTTGCTGATGGACCAAAGGCATCCAAGGATATCGACTAAGGCTCTGCACCAATTTAGATGGTGAGATAACAATGCTTGTGTGGTGAAATAGAGTGGTTCAAATAAGCCAAGTGGCAAGCATTTTACATCCACGTAAGTAAAGCGTACTGGAGTCCTGGGTCTCGCGCGGTGGTGTGCGGGCACCCATCATAGGCCTCGGCGAGGGTTGCAATCATCTAAATGCCTTTGTTATGTAGAGCAAGCGAAGGCGTTTTTGCATATTGAACATCGAAGTTTGGAACTTGAGAGAGAGAGAGAATTCCACATTTATATACCGCTACAAGCAAACAGATGTGCTAAGACGCGGTGCCAGAAGGCCGTAGGAGGTGTTAAGAAGTGTAGCTAAGTTTGGAACTTGACCGAGACGATTAATCTGAATTCGGGCCATGTTTGTTCCTTCGAATTCGAATCACCTTCGACGCGACTCACCAATCTTCATGCGCATTGTGCACGTTTCGACTTCGCATCTCTTCGCATTCATCACCGATAATGCTTCCGTGCTACGTCCTATTGCAGTGAGGACACACAGTTTTCAGGTTGTCAATGAGCGTCGTGGATGTGATGAAGGCTGAAGTTATAACCCAGAATGTTATACGGTAAGTATTCAGCACCTGTCATCCGATCTGTCAAGTTACCATGGGTGTCCAAACCGCTCCGCGTACTACCATCCCAACTGTTTATCGCTACACGGGAAACCTTCAGAAGGATGAAAGCGACCACACGCAGGAGACGAATACATCTTCTGAACTTCAAGGCTGGAGTCGACGTCAGTCAAATACTTACTGTAAGCTTGTCCGCTTGTATCACAGAACAAAACTCGCAATCAACGGAAAGCGCTTCGCCTCGTTCAACGCAACCAATGTGGACCACTCTAACAGTAATGCTTATGTATCCTACATCCCCCACCCTCACTGCATCTGCAGATAATCATCGTTCAGCTCTGTGATGGATCTCTGGTAGACATCCTGCTTTTGTATGAACAATGAATGACGAAGTTGCGTGGGGAGCAATTTCCCTCCCTACTTTGTAGCTCTGCACGTCCGTAGGAAAAGAGCGCTTGTAGAAACAACCTGGAATGGGAATGTGAAGAACAGAGGAAAAAAGCAAGATTCAATAAAACATTACCCTTTGTTGGCATCGATAACCAACCAGCCACGTCATAGATCTGGACCTTCTCGAAGTGACGGTAAATGGTTGGTCAAAGGTGTCAGACATTTCCATATCAGCTTTGATAGTTGGATTTTTTAACAAACAGTACAACAGACAACAAAAACAGCACAGACAGACTCCTCGATAATCGTACATTTCAAACACAACACGTAATCTTCAGTTCTTCTTGTTATGAATTCAATTCGGACTGATAAGGAACTCCAGGTGAGGCTGGGAGGAATCCCCCTTCACTTGATCATAGACCTAGAACAATGTAAGAAATGACGCCCAACAATGATGAATATAAGATTTCACCCAGCGGGGCTTTACTCCTGGACCCGGGTCACACCAAAGACTAAGCGAAGCATCACCCGCGGGAGAAATGCTACAAGGAAAGCCATTCAATCACAACCACACAGTAGATATGAATGACTCACGTGTATGTGCTAGGGTGTCCTTTCACGATGTTGATTACCCAGTTCTGCGCTTTTTCACCGACAATGACATGGGCAGGTTTTTGTGTATCAAGCGCAACGAACTTTGCACCAAATTTAATCGTGTAGGCCTTGGTTGAGGAATTGTATTTGAAGTTGAATTTCTGGTGAAATGGCCCGCTTCATCACAGAGTCGGTCGGAAGCCAAAGGTCACAAAACCTACTGTTTTCGCATTATTGACCAAAACTCGAGACGAGTCAACGCCAACGTATGTGTCGCTGGTCGAGATATAGTTATCACCTTTGATTTCGGTGTCGGACATGATCAAAACAATGCACGAGGGGTTGACTCTGAGGAAGTCCCCAAAAATGATTGTCCTTTTATCTTCTGAACGGGGGTTTTGATGATGCTATTTCATTAGCATCCTGGCCATAAATACTTTAAGTTTACGCCCAAGTGGAATCTGAATTTCCAGAAATTCTGGCCTGTTCGGTTCATTCTGAATTTGATTTAATTTTCCGTATCCACTATGGCATAGAATCCGGGGGCACTTTCAATCCCACAAGAGGCCGGGATGAACATGCGGCACACCTATCTAGGGTAAAGTGGCAGTAATGATTACGGGCACTTGAAGATTCTGACCGTACAGATTGATACGCACCATTGCTATGATTCGGGACATCATCCTGGGAGCTTCCTACCAGCTTCCACCCAAGCAGCAAAGCATGTGTGACCACCGGCGCTGGATTACACCCCATTGCAAGTCAATGGACCGGAATTGCAGTTCACTTGAGCAATGTATGTAGTCGTTTTGATGCCACTAAAAAAGACCCCTCATGCTGTGCTGCAGCGCCTCTCCTGCGTGGTCCAAGCGCCAAGTCTACAAGGAATCACATAGGTTAAAATATATGGACTTGTCAGATACAACCACAAACTTACTCACCGGGAAATCGTTGCATGCGTAAGGAGTAGTTGAGTTGTAGTATCTGATCATCGAGAACAAACATAATCACGCCAGATCTTTGTTGAGGGTGATATTTTCATGAGTTGTTGCCCTCGAATATCCAAACCTTGCATAGGACAATACCGTTGGCTTGGTTTCCAAAACAATATGTATGTGACGACAGTTGATCCTATAGAAGGCTAGAAGATTGAGCATTTACGGAGAGCAGCAAGAAAGCCTTGCGCCGTGATGACAATCAGACGCCCAGTAACGTGCCAAACATTTTCGCACTGCAATTGGGTCGTGTACACATTTCGGTTCCACCACATTGGAACTATAGTGGATATCAGTCCAATCATGTACATAGATATGATTTTATACGTGCCGAGGGGACTGAACCTTACCAGAACTGTGTGGTGAGAATCGCGACACCTTTTTGTGGGTGTGCGCCTCATCTAGCAGTAGTATGTGCAGGAAGCGAGAAACATGTTCAACGGGGGTCTTCGTCTAGATGCCCGTGTTCCCGATCTATCAATCGTACAGAAACAATCAGTTTATCAGAAAGGGGAAACACGTAGACTCCGTCAAAAGCGGTTGGACCTGATGACCGCGAATTTTCGTTAGACCGGAATTGACCAACATCCAGTCGAGCACTTTTATACATGTTCTGCCAACGACGATGCCCTGTTTGTTAGTAGTGACCAGTTGGTGCTTTGAACCGCAGATGTCAGGAAGATCGACCTGTGTCAGTACAGCTAATTCACATAAGCGCCCTCTTTATCCCCTGACTGCCATCACCGGCTGAAGCTTTGAAGGCTGAAGCTGTGTTATCTCCCTAGATGCGTTTCCGCCCTCACTCTCACTGGTCACGGGCCACACCTCCAGCTCGAGTCGGTAGGTTGGGGCCCATTCACGTCACGAGCCCAATCGTCTTTTCCTGGCCCACATAATAGAACAGTTGCGGGCGTCCGACATCCGCCATAGATTGCCACAGCAGCGCTAGTGACCGTCGACGACTGGTCGAGAAAGCATTTGAAAGGAAGTACGTTAGCGCCGATCGCGCCCTCGCCAGATTCATAATGGACCGATGCTTATTCCTTAGCAGATCAGCGCGGGACCATCTCGGATGCCATCGCGGACACGCCACTGCGTACGGATGACTCCTAGATTGAAACACTAATAATAGTATCACTGCCATCATCTCCCAAAGGGCCCGCAGCTGGTGTCATTTCTTTAATGTCCACCGCTGCGTACAAATTTGCGTCGACTAGTGGAAGAACCCAGCGTTGAGAGGCTACGTGGGAGCATAGGATCAATGATTATCAGTGGACGGATTTCCATAACCACGATATCAATCTTAATAACCTGCAGATATCTTATATTTACTACCCGTCTGAACACTGTGCGAACCATGGCAGAAATTTGGCATTCATGATTTTCATGCTCATACAGCAGAATTCAATGGCTGCAGATAGTAGTTCAACAAACACTATGTTCAGTCAATCTTACACACACCCAAGTTACTACGAACTTTTCTGCATACGTATAATTTCAGTTAAGCATCCCCCCCTCAATCACTGATCCACTCGAAAGCGAAGAGAAACCCTCCTACCCCAGGGCCAGAAGACACCTCCTTCACCTTGACCTAATGATGTCATCATTATGTCATTTCAATCAACAATTGTCAGACATACTTGTTCCAAGGGGTGGGTGTTTTCAAGGTACCAGGCCTCATCTCCATCGGCTCTCAAGATCCTATGTACATGATGGGACGGTCAAACGGCAGGTCACAAGTAAATTGGAAAAGTTGACTTGCTTGAATCCCCATGGGTGACCATGCTGCACGATTCTCCAAAAGATGGGCCGGATATATGAAGCAACCACCTTACCACCTCCATCGTAGGCAGTGTTCCCTCCGACAGATAGAAGGTAGAGATCCGGCTCCGGCCCTTCTTCCACGCTCCACTACGATCGTAAGTTACTGTAGCGGAAGAGGGCAGAGTACTCGACTCACAATACTAGCTTTCACAGGGAAATGGGAGTCAACAACAACTGGTTTGGTATAGTCTGTGGTAGGCTTGACGCTAATGATCTTGGCGTAGTCGTAGGAAGGATGGATCTTGTATTTGCCAGGTTTAATAGACATGATGAGAACTGCAAGTTTGGAGAGGGGACAGTGTTAGTGAGCCTATCTGAGGGTTCACCTGCCTCTTTTTATATAATGGACAACACCCCCCATGCGGGGGTGCATATGTAAATGCGTATATTGTGTCACGACTCACCAGAACTGAGCGCTGAGCCAT